>Ga0307514_10001224_pt1 | contig 33979 bp, 39 predicted proteins | sample 16_EM_MG_FD_203088 | JGI IMG/M metagenome (GOLD analysis project Ga0307514, IMG submission 203088) | Populus trichocarpa ectomycorrhiza microbial communities from riparian zone in the Pacific Northwest, United States - 16_EM | ecosystem: Host-associated > Plants > Roots > Unclassified | place... | reverse complement strand
AATTAGATATTATAGAAGCCATGAAGCACATCTTTTAAATCATGTATGCCATCAGTATTTTTTTTGTAGTCGATGTGGTGTAATTTAGTGATCAGTAAATCGTGGTAAAACACCCCGTAAGTGATAGTAGTCTAAGAAATTCGCAAGATATATATAGTCGGTTTGATGAGAAGCAGGAATCCGATTGGCTACCAATGGTCGTGTGACCCAACTCGATTCAACTTATGAGTTGGACTTGGCAAAACTCGTTCAACCGAGTTGAAACGAGTTTGCCAACTCGACTCGACTTAACCAACTTGCCGGCAACACTAGTACCAGGTGGGCTTCACGGACTCTTCCGGTGGGAGCCTCCTGGATCAAACGTATCGAGCTCGCATAGCAGTTGTATCAAAAACGAGCTCAGTTCCTATTGTGGGATCCGGAATAAGTAATAAATAATTACATAATAATTGTAATCACAGGACCCCATCACGAAAAATCAAAGCTGCTCGCCAACGGTATGAGAGTCTACGTAGAGCAATCTTTTGGTGGCATGAAGCTGTTGAAAATAGCCGGATCGTGGGCAGGGGGGTTCACATGCATTGGACTTTTATTGTGGAAAGTGCGTCTTCGTGTTCTTTCTGTACAAATCAAGCACGAAACTGTGTTGGGATGGATTCTCGAGCACAGTAAATAAACTTTTGTCGTTTCTCAGTAGCCATGCATAGATGAACTGTAAGTAACGTGGATTATAGACATAAGCTACATGTTGCTACATGAGGCCATAAACCAATTCACGTAAGGATACGAAAACGGACGTTCGTCAAAGATTGTGTACATCAAAATTATATCTCCTAAGGACGATGCGGCTTCTTTTTTTCAGCCTCTGCCAGCAGGTTCTGATGCTCAACCTCTGCCTATTTCTGATGCTCAGACTGGAGCCAATCATGTACATGCTTTAAGATTCTAAATGCAAAGTATCATAAGAGTGAGTGACTCTGAACCAAAAAAAAAACGCACGTCTTGTGTTCATCCGAGGCCTGGGAATTATGGCGTTTGAAATCACCATAAGTGGGCGACACCGTGTCACATACCGGACATTGCCATGCTGTGCAATGGTGGGTTGTTTGCCGTTTATATTTATTGATAACTCACGATCAACACCATGCTCTGAGATAGAATGTGCACGGCGTCCCTTCATAGAAGGGAAGTGTACCCCACAATCATCGCACGTATAATCTAATGGCAAGTCTACCGTTGAGCAGATGTAGCACATCCATTCTGCAATGACACTGACTTTTCCGTGTCCGTTTAGCTTGAGGCCCAGGAGGGGGCGCATTGCTTCCTCCTGCCTGAACGCCGGACTGCTGACCGGGGCCTGAGGGAATAGGTATCGTAAATGCAGTGTGTATAATGCCAAAGACAGAAAGATAGACGAAAAGTCTCATGAGAGTAAGTTTCTCGATGGATCAACAAAGAAAAATAGGTGAGACCAGCTCTAAGAGCACCTGGCAACCTTTTCTCAGTTTTTATACAATGTCATGGTGGGCTTCACGGACTCTTCCGGTGGGAGCCTGGATCAAACGTATCGAGCTCGCATGGCAGTTATATCAAAAATGAGTACGGTTCTTCGGTGGGCTCAGGTCTACGGATCATGATGCCGATTGATAAATGACGGGTGCTATGTGGCCTCACAAAGAAGCAAACCAGTTTGGCTGACTGCTGGCGGTTGAAGTGGATCCTGAAAATTGTTAGAATCTAGCAACGTATCTCCAAGTTTAAGTTTGAAGGCACTCGAAACAGATAAACCGCGTGACTTTGTTGATCGTATGCGCGACTTTATTGATCAGTTTAATTGCGTCTACGGTCTGCAAATATTCCTTCCAACTTGCTCTTTGCTCAGACCTGGTGCCGTCGTCGAGGGTGTCGCGGTCTTGTGATTTGAACCCCTCTCTCCTAGGGTTATGCCGTCTTCGGGTCGTCTTCAGACTTCAGTCTGGTTTTTCCTGTTTTACAGTCATCAAAATTTGGGATACGGAATCTAAGTGCATAGCCTAGGCTCGTGACCAGCCGTTTCCTCCAAACTCCGCTATGCTACGTTCAGAAACGGCTGGGCAAAAGGGATCAAGTCTTGTCGAGGTCACGGATGTCACGCCGGACTTAGCGAAATTTCATGAATTCCGTACGTAGTAACGACTCGTTTAAGACCCTTCCTCGCCGCTCATTCTTCCTCCTCCCAATATACATCACTTGCACCTTCATTACTGGTATCCGACTCGTGAGTCGTCAGTGAAAACCGAAACCGCCCAAAGCCCGTGCAGCGAGAGGATTGAAGCGTACGGCAGGTACTGAAGAGGGAGACAAGAGAGTCAAGTTGAAGCGACAGGGCGTTTCAGACATTACAGAAATTACTCCCACTCTGGGACGACCTGTCTATCCACAACCGATATCTTCAAGTCCTTTGGCCTTCAATCCATATTCTGGCCTAATCCTTCTCATTTTGGGCAGCCTAGTATGACACTGTATATGCCCTTTTCATGCCTTTCCCTTACTATTATAACCCGGAAACACCAAGTTTTATTAATATGTACCAATACCCTCGATACTGTAGTACTTGGCCGGCTTGTGTTCCAACTCAAATTTTAGTGAATTTTTTTTGTTGGCAACTCAGATGCAAACACATTATTTTTACGAACACATGCAGATAAAGTAGTCGCCTGGAGAACTTTTTTTTTGCATGTGTAGCCATGAATTTTGACTAAGTCGGCGTCACAATCGACCTGAGCCCAGCGAAGAACCGTAAAACGAGTCAGCTCGAGCTCAGTTCCAACCCTTCTGTGATTTTGAATAAAGGGGTTCGCAATGTACTCCCTGGCAACAGAGTCAAATAATTGTGATCAAATCAAGGACCCCATCACGAAAAATCAAATCTGATTTTGAGACCTTGCCAACGGTACGCATGCTTACGCATGTTTCTTGAGAGTCTACGTGAGCAATCTAGAGCAATCTTTTGGCAGCATGAATTGAAAATAGCCGGATCGTGGGCCATTGGACCAAGCCAGGCGATCACATGATTTGTGAAGTAGCTCAGGCAAATGTTCAGAATCACTCTGCACCCTTATTTTGTCATCGTATACAGTTTAGTTATCTCAGTCGGCACCGACATTGCAAAACCTGAGGCCTAAAGTATGACACACAGCAGGCGGGTATCGCAGTGTATTATGATCGATGCACAACTTCCAGCTTCCGTCAATCCATCTGTCGAGGAGGTAGAGGAATGGGTAAAGGCTTGGAGTGGTGTCTTTGCGAGGGGTTGCGTCCCTATGGTTTTTATGATGTTCGTGTCTGTTCTGACGATGGTTACAGACCTAATTGATTCACGAATCGTATCGGTGGAGTCGGAAACAAGTGTCGAGGATGCCTGTGATGTCGGTTCCTTTGCAACCAATTACAACCAATGAGACTCATCTCACCATTATTTTTATAGCTACTTTTGACAGAGAACATCCCTTGCTTAGCTGTGAAATCATCTGTGAAATCACCGGAAAAAGAAACTCAAAATAAGGATCGCTATGTTGGCTTGTTCGACGTAGGGAATATGTCATCTTGAACATGTTCATGGCCAGTTGATTTTTATACTCTCAGTATGCGGATGTCAATGCGTTTTTGACACTAGCTGCGACGCGTCACACTCTACTGGTCGAAGAATTACCAGGCAAAGTTCGTGCTAAAGATATTGTTGCTGCTGCCAAGGCTGGGCGTGTTCCCGTTCATCTCGTTAGCAGTTCGTTGTTGCTCTTTCCAGAATGCAAAATCAATTTTGACAATTCACTTTTCCAGATCTTTCTGAAAAGAACCCCATCGAAATTCTACCCCATAACGCCACTCTGCTCTCGCTTCTCGCGATTTTTTCCAGAGGGACCCACCGAAGTTTGTACATTCAATTGGTTTCATTTCTAGCCCGTTCGATAACATCGAGCAGCGTTAATCAGGTCTGCTGACAATCCTGACGAGTTTAGCGGAATAATTTCTGACCGCAGTCTGTTGTCTTGGTTTGATTCATTTTCCCGAGAGACTCCATCTTTCAAAGAATACCTTTCCAACCCTATCCAATCCCTCTTTTCTTCCATTAACTCCAATGCTACTGTAGTCTCTGCACCGTCTTCTGCTACCGTTCTCGATGCTATGAAGCTGATGAGCGAAGAAGGGGTTAGCAGCATAGCGGTGGTCGATGACTACAATGCAAATTTGCTCAGTGCAGTTAGTGTGACAGATATTGGCAAGGTCTGTTCTGCGTCTTCTTTATCCTTTATATGTTCCACCAACCTTTCAGATCGTTGTACCCTCGCAAAGCAATCAAATTCTTACGAGCCCCCTTCTCTATTTCGTAGCCCAAATAAAGGTTTGCTCGCTTCAAACTTGCAGTTTCTTTCACATGTGATAGGTGTTAACAGGAGCCTGATGGTTCTACTGATGGGATTGATAAGTATCCAGGTTTGTTGCATTATCCGTCGCATCTACACCTTCTGACAATTAGCAGTGTATTCCGTGTCTCCTTCGAGTTTGCTGTCATACACTATAGGCAAACTTCTTGCAAGTGAGTTAGGCCTTTTGTTGTTTGTTTGCCGACCAATGTTACATTTTAAAGCCAACGCTCACCGTGTATTCGTTACGAACGACTCTCTTCCTGCGTCGCCGACAGGCATTCATTCACTCTCAGGAAACCTGACTGGTATTGTGTCCGTTGTTGACAGTGTGTATTCCAAACATTTATATCCAGGAGCCATTGACGTCTTCTTTGTTTATTTTGCTAGTTTTATCTTTATTGGCACGTTTGGCGAAGCTACCTGGAGTTGACCCCACCCACATGCAGCGCCACCGTCGAGCCTCTTCCGCTTCTTCCCATTCATCAGTGGCTGATCTAGTTCGATCAAGATCGAATAGTAGTGTCCGTCGCAGTCCGAGTATCATACCGGCCAGTCCACCTGGAATTTCTGTTTTGGATCCTGCGCGGTCTGTTTCAGCCATCCCTTTACTAGATCCAACTTTGCTACAGGGAAAGGAAAGTCGAAGGGTTGGCTTGTGAGAATCCACGGTGACATAATTCGGAGAAGTTTTTTCTAGCACAAGACTGTAATCTATGTTTTACAATAATATTAATTATGTTTATAAGGATGTGACTCAAGCTCTTCAGTCCTGACCATTTTTTTTGGTTCGAAAATTGAGTTCGATGACGCGCCTTGCAAATCGAGCGCCGCAACTAAATTTTTTTCTAACACATGATCTATAAATATTTATTGTTCAGTGTAGCTCTTTGACTTATTCCATGGCTGTTGTAGAGTCTGAGGTTGCTGTCGGTTGTCCTGTGCCTCCGTACACCCCACATGCTATATCTGTTTCTCTACCCAAGTGGAGAGACAACGTAGGTTACGAGGAAGGCGATAAAAGAGTTATAGACTGCATGGTGAATGGATATCCAAGGTTTTTCATTCATTTAAGCATTGTGAAAGTAAGTATCACCAATATTTTCTCTTTGAACACCCACTTACTTTTGAGATAGCTCGCATCCGTTTGCGAGCGACGATATGCCGTCGAGAACGAGAAATGCATGCTATTCCCGACGAAAAAAGTTGCAGAGCATTGCAAAACTTTTATTCAGCATCGGCTGAATACCACCGGTTCTCCAGGACACACCAGGCTTGTGCAGGTGTTTGTCTGTCCGGAAAATAAGAATCCTGGTTACGAAAGCATTGCGAATTCTTCAGTCGACCTTCACATCGTTATCTTCCCGAAAGATTCGTTCCCGATTGCCAAGGAGTTTTGGCAACACACTGGCCTGGGAATTTCAAGTCGTCTGGCAGAAAAATGTCTTTCTTTACTCCCAGAGGGCATGCCATCGAGCACGACGACCTCACCTCGTCAGTTTGCTGGCAACTATGGCGTGAAGAGGCATAACAGACATTATTCGTCCGCGAAATCGTCAGATCTCTGTAGTTCGCTGGTGGACCATCCGACCTCCAATATTAAAGGAGAAGACATATGCGCGGACCGTGCTACCTACGTGGAGGAACGGTATGGAAGAAATCTTCCCAAGGGCGCCGCTGCACTCGCCAAGCAAGCTTTACAATGTAGGGTGGCTGGCGTGTTGGTTGAGGAAAATCTACATGAAAGTCCTTCACAACCTCCTGCATCCCACCAAGGCTTAGCCGACTGTAACGGCACTGGTGACATCCAAATATCTCCAGACGACGTCTACATTTATCCATGCGGGATGGCGGCCATTTGGTGTGCACATGATATCCTTCTCAATATTCATTCACCGGCTAAGAGTGTTTGCTTTGGGTTCGTTCTCTCTCTCTCCAGCCAATGAGGCTTTGCTAAATTATGAGATGTCGCAGCTTCCCCTACACGGACACTCTAAAAATTCTGCAAAAATGGGGCCCTGGGTGCCATTTCTTTGGTCATGGCTTGGATACCGACATCGACGCTCTCGAGACCCTCTTAGAGGAAGAAGTCGGACGCAACCCCAACAAGAAACCTCTTTTAGCACTTTTTACCGAGTTCCCCTCCAATCCTCTACTACGGTCTGCCAATCTACCACGACTTCGCGCTCTCGCAGACAGATACGACTTTTTCATCGTCGTGGATGACACGATCGGGAATTATGTCAACGTTAGGGTTCTCCCATACGCTGATATAGTGGTCAGCAGTTTGACCAAGGTTTTCAGTGGCGCTTCAAATGTTATGGGTGGAAGGTAGGTCTGCAGAAACGGCTTTTTCTAGTACCAATCAGTTGAATCACCTCTTGCTTACTCTCAGTCTCGTCTTGAATCCGAAGGGGCGGCACTATGCCACCTTGAAGACCTATCTCAAGCAGAACTTTGAAGACCTCTACTTCGATGAAGATGCAATTTACTTGGAGCGCAACTCACGCGACGTCAAGCGTCGCATCAGGGTCATCGATGCGAACGCTGAAGCAGCTTGCGATTTCTTGCAACCTAGGTCGGTCGCTGGTGGTGTCCCATCGTCTCCAATCAAGGAGGTCTTTTACCCCAAATACATTACTCGCGAGAACTACGAAATTTGCAGAAAAAAGGGAATTGATTCCGAAGATGGCATGACCGGTGGATTTGGTGGTTTGTTTTCCTTATCATTTACGTCCACTTCCGCATCCGAGGCCTTCTTCGACACCCTTCAATGCTATAAGGGACCGAGTCTTGGAACCAACTTCACTCTGGCCTGCCCTTTCACCATTTTAGCTCACTTTGTTGAGTTGGATTGGGCAAGGCAATGGGGCGTCGAAGAAAATTTGATCAGGATTAGTGTTGGCATGGAAGACTCTGCAACATTGTTGTCTTGGATAAAAACAGCATTCGAGGCAGCAGAAGCTGTTAGGACTTGAGCCTCTTTCGTCGTTTGAACTTACCCTCCAACAGGACGCTTGCATTCACACTTGTATCCAACCACAAATAAAATATGGAATGTCTTTGTACACTGATAACATAAATTCTCCAATAGGCACTCAAGTACCGGATGTGATACTTCGTATCCAACTACAAAGGGTGTACCTTTATCTCAAATCAAAATATTTAGATATACAATTCACTTGTCAACAGAAGTTTTAGCACTAAATGCAAAGCTTTGCAAGTACCACGGAGAAGTCAAACGATGCACCGTATGTCTGCCTCGAGACCTTTCGTCAATCCAATTTTCCAAACATGGACTTGTATATCACGTAGCCATGCGTGCTGCATTTTTGATGGACAATTGGAACCACCCGACTTCTCACCGGAGGATACCCTCCAATGATGACAAGCGAATGGAGGGCCAAAAAGAATCATTGCCGCTTCCTAACCCTGACAACCAATGACATGGGAGCCAACTTCCATTGGCACCCAAGTATCATGCTAAAAATATACGATGCACAGCAATAGGCAAAAGTACGTTTCGTCGGAAAGATCTCAAGATACGACGACAAGGGTCGGAAACACCAGTGACAGCGATAGGGTTGTTGTACATCATAGAAACCAGAACTTTCTGGGAGTAAGGGTATAACATTGAGGAAACAAACCTATGGATTAATGCCACCTTCTTTTGTGAAAATACACACACTTACCACTCACCACATCCACATCCACAAGTCAGTACAAAGTGTATACCTGTGAACAAAAGAAGTTTTAACAGTGAACGCGAATATTTTCAAATGCGTCAGACGGTCCCTCGTATGCCCACCTCAGGATAGTTCCTCAACGGAAAAAGATGGACACAACCACTACATCTGTAGCCACATCGCAAGTCGATAGGACCCCCCGATTACCACTGAAGAATGATCCTCCGATAAACACAGGCAATTAAGAGGGCAAAGAATTGCCTTGATAATCATTTGCATGGTAATCGAGGTGCAGTTGGTCCAACATTACGAAATGCGTGACAACAAGGAAATGGTCGAAACGCCCGTCTCTGTTGGGAAGATCACCACGAGATCTTTATTTGATAAGTGTCGAAAAGTGTCGAAACACCGGTAACACCGATAGGACCTTCGTATGCATCACGACGGTAATCAAGTAACTTAACGTACGGAAAATATAAGCCCAACTTCCATGGGAAAAGTGGTCCTACGATTTATAGAACAAGACTATTTCAGCAAAACAGGGCTATAAAGAGATACAAGACAAACAATATAAATAGCCCCTCGTGTTATCCAGTATCAGTTCTTTTGTGAACACACAACCAAGTTCCCACTGAACAGGAAGATAAGGTGACCATCTCCGACTTTCACACCCGTCAAGGCGAGAACTTCAGTCAGGTCAATCTAGTAACACAGTGACAGGAAATGAGGATGGTAACAGATGGATATTCAGTCGGAATGGTCCCTTCCCGTGCAACGACAACAAGCGTTCACAAATGCACATATCCATGTAATGACCGAGAGCATTTTCAAAGTTCCAAGGGGCAAGGATGATACATTAAAGACCTATGAGGGCGATTTCAATAAAACAGATTCAGCATCCTTCTGTCAACTTAGGTTGAGTATGCCATTCCTCACCTTTCCGTCGTAGACACAAACCGCCACTGTTGACACCATCTTTCACGCCTAATTCTTCTCTGTCAACTCGCACAAATCATTAGTTTTCGCTTATATGAACAACATATTCAGCGGTTTGTGGAACCCCCTTGTATGCCTGCCTCGTAATCTTTCCAACTCGCCAATGGATTAGTTCGCACCCCCCTGCAGACATGGAACCTTGGCATCTACACAAAAAGAGTAGAAGTGCATTCACACCCAGCGAAAAGGCACCGGAGAAAATACGAAGGCGTCGGTGTGACAGTTCACTATGAGTGAACAAGTGATCATGTGACTGGTCTCGTTTACTTTACTCTTCTTGGTTAATCATTAATGTCTGGTGCATTTAGTGGGCATCTACTTGACGCATACAACCCCAACAGTCCTTTCAATTCGTCCATCCGCTCTCATGGTGCCATGTCTTTCAACCCAGGGATGCATGGCGGCACTCCCTTTGCCCAACAGTCGTTTTCACTCTTTGGGTCACAGTCGCCATTTTGCAACGATTCCATCTCGGAAGAAACAGCAAAGAAAATTGCAACTTTACAGGTCAAACTTGATAGAAAGCTAGGCCCAGAGTTCATTTCACAACGGCCTGGTCCCGCAGGTGGACCAAAGTTGACTTATGTCGAAGGTTGGAAAGTTATCAACCTTGCGAATGAAGTTTTTGGTTTTAACGGATGGAGTTCGAGCATTGTAAATTTGGCTACAGATTTCGTTGATTTTAGCGAAGAGACTAAGCGCTATACCATTGGGGTAACGGCTGTTGTGCGGGTTACGCTGAGAGATGGAGTACATCATGAGGACATTGGGTATGGCATATCTGAGAACTCGAAAAGCAAAGGAGCTGCATTGGATAAGGTGTGTCTTTTAGATTGTCAGTTCTTGTCGGAATTCAAGGTTAATTGATGTTTAAGTGCAAGAAAGAAGCTGTTACAGACGGATTGAAACGCGCTTTACGAAACTTCGGTAATATGTTAGGAAATTGTCTTTACGATAAAGCTTATACGGCCGAAGTGGTAAAGATGAAAGTTGAACCAGTAAGGTGATCTTGTGCTGTGTCAAGAAATAACGGTATGATCCTCTCCAATCAGCCCAAGTTTAACAAGGAAGAACTGCATAGACGACCGGAATGTGAGGTGTTCAAGCCCCAGGTTTCTACACCATCGACTGCCCCATCGAATCAGAACCAAGTACATTCAAAGTTAGCCAAACCCAACGTCACCGCGGAGTGTTCGACGCCTATCCGAGTACCCATGCAACCGAAGCAAACGTGCAAGACGGTTCCGTCAAGCTTAAGGAATGAAATAAAAAACGAACCACCCATATCGACTCCATCTGCGATAGGTTACAAATCGACATCTGGACAAGCTCAGAAAGTAACTGCGCCGATCACACCTGCTACAACACCTCTACATCACCCTCAGGTCCAACATCAGCCACAACAAGAGAAAAGAGTCACTTTCGCCAAACCCATATCTCCGTCGCTGGCCGCTGCTTCTGTCTCGTCGACATCCGCGTCTGACTCACGGAAGACGGGCTTTGATTTCGATTCTGACGACACCTTCGATTTAAATGACACAGAGCTCTTGGCCCTTGCCGAGATCGAGGCGGACATTGGAAGGCCCATTGGTGAAGGGGACATGGGGAGGCCCATCGATCATAATGAGGGACTGGCGACAGGCATTGACGGTCCAGAAGAGACGCGTGCCGCAAAGGAGACAATTGTGCAGCAAAGTGTAACAGGCAACTCTGGGAGCATACATAGAAGCCTGTCGAGGGAAGAAGTCATTGCTGCCGCGCTGCAGTCACGCGGGAAACCTAATAGCACTGCTACTTCAACAGAGCAAAAGAAAGTTTCAGTCACACCCGCACCAATTTCTGCAGTGGTGGCTCGTTCATCCATTATGCAAACAAATGCCCCTGCTTTGTTCAGTGATTCTTCTTCTCTTTCGCATCAGCTACAGCAGCAAGATCCAAAGACGACCTCATACGGCCGACAACGACTTCAGCAATACTTGAAGCAAAAACGACAGCAACGGGATGGGCTTGAAAGTCCGGAAGACCAGAACCAAATTTTCCAGCAGAAGAACTGTCAGAACGTCGAAGGCAGTGGCGTTGTGAAAGGGCTTCCGACATCGTCAACCATGGGCGGAGGGTTCAACTTCCCGCCAGGCATGGTAAGAACTCTTTTTCTGCGCATCACCCTCACCGGAAGTTCAATACAATCACAGAATTCATTCCAATCGTCAACGGCTTCGACATCCGTTATTGGGGCTAAGCGACCTGCTGAAGCGATGGCCTCCAACTCGGGAAGCGGTCCTCTACCAATGAATTTCAAAGGCGGACGACCTGGCATGGATCTACAGCATGTTGCTCCCATGAATAGACAAGTTCTTGGTGCCCTTGAAATTGGCCAGGGCGGGGACGTGAAAAGGGTAAGAAGGTGAAAATCGTACGTTTGACTCGTTTGCTTTGCTTGTTTTGCTGCTGGTCGTCGTTTCTTCATTCTGACAGTAGACTATTATTGTTTGCGCCAACTCTTTATCCCCTGTTTGCCTGTTATAAACAATAAATCCTTCATTGTAAAGTAGTCATTCGCATTCTATTTTCTGTATCTAAGTAAAGGCGTCAAAGTTTTGTATATTTTGAAACCTGTTTTTTATGTAAAAAATTCAACTTTCTCCTTTCACTTTGTAGCTTCTTGGTAGCCTTGCATGATGAACTGTACCTAATAGACATGAGATGTTGCTACATAAGGCAATTCGGGTAGGAACACAAAATTGGCTCGCTACCCATGTCGGTGGGCTGATACTGATTCCGATTCTGAGTTTGAATTTGTCATCACGGTCCGAAAATTTCGCTAGGCTCGCTACCCATGTCGGTGGGCTGATACTGATTCCGATTCTGAGTTTGAATTTGTCATCACGGTCCGGGGCATCGTGCCATCATCACGACAACCAAGCACCTCCAACAACCCTCGAAAACGAGTATTCACGCTCTCGCTACCCATGTCGGTGGGCTGATACTGATTCCGATTCTGAGTTTGAATTTGTCATCACGGTCCGAAAATTGAGCCCAAAAATGTACTTCAAAATTACAGCTCCCAAGAACGACTATGCGACCGATCCCGACGCAATCGTTCAGCCCGGAGGCGCTCTTCTTCGAGCCTTACCTTGCTAGTTGTAAAGTATCATAAGCCTGAGAGTGAGTAATGAACAAAGAAAAACCCACTCTAAGTGTGCGAGCGCGACGAGATGATAAGACCAACTACGACGATTTGACAACGTTTTCGTACATAGCTCACAATGAAATGCTGTGCGGCTGCCGTTTAAATTTATTGATGATAACTCACGATTAACACCATGTTCTGAGACATAATGATCCACCTGTGTGGCGAATCGTTCTCCACAATATTTGCACGGATGCTCTAATAGAAAGTCTAGGTGTGGCACACCAATCATGCAATAACACTGACGTGACTGATTCAGTTTGGGGCTCAGGGGTTCCCCCATTGCCAAGAAGGGGCGCATTGCTTCCTGCCTGAACGGACTGCTGTTGAGGGCTCGAGGGAATAGGTATCGTAAATGCAGTGCGTATAATGCCAAAGACAGAAAGATAGACGCAAAGCCTCATGAGCGATAAGTTTCTTAAAGAAAAAAATAGGTGAGACCAGCTCTAAGAGCTCCTAAGTTTTTATACATCTGTCATTCGGATCAAACGTATCGAGCTCGTAGAAAAAAACGAGTCGGCTCGACTAGTTCCACCCATCTTCTGTGATTTGAGTCTGAAATCGGACAAAACCGTGACTGCAATCCATATGGCCGCAACAAGTATGTTTCTTGGGGGTTAGCCTACGTGGTTGGTAACATGAAAATAGCCGGATCGTGGGCCAGCGAATTATCCTCCATCCTGTAAAACATGTTCCCAACACTGGAATGCCTGCTCCTCCTGCTCCTCTTCGTGTTCCAAAATGCGAATGTCCAGTAGTCCATCTCTCATCCAGTCAAGTCCCACCTGCCTTTTCCCATATCCCAGACTTTACCATCTAATTTCAAAACTTCCAATGCATCTTGCACAGTCCAAGCACCAACATATTTCCACCGATCGTCTTTTCTCAAGACGCTCAAGATGCCTTCTTTTGTCGCGCCCGCATAGGGTTTCCCTTTCTGATTGTAGTATTCCACAAGCACTTTGACAGCTTCCTCGATGTGAGGGGCCAGGTGGGAAGCCGTGAGGGAAATGTAAGATTCCTCATTCGATTGCGGGTCAGAAAGGTAGCCCGATAGTGAGTCACCACCATTCACGAAGGGAGTGCTGATGGAGGTTGATTCATTGCTGAAGAGTGTGCTGTCTGCATCTGTCCTTGTACTCGTGGCTCTCGCCTTCCAAAGGCGACTCGCATCTGATAAGATGGATTCTGAATCAGAACACTGTCTAACAGGACCATCCCATAGAACGATGCACCCCTCCTTTAAAAGTTGGATGATAGCCCACTGGAAAAGGCGCTTCTTCTTTCTTGCAAATTGATCAGGTGGAACGACGGCCATGGAAGCCGATGAACCTGAAGAATTCTTGGAAAAAGATATGACACCTGCTTCTCTCAGCCTTTTCCGTTCTTCGCGTTGGCTTCTGTTAGCGACCGCCTGTACAACTCTAGATGCAAGAAGAGATAGCTCATGAACGCGCCGAAGGTAAGAGAGGGTAAACCCTTCAAGTTTGGGTTTTTCATCTCGAGCCCCAACAGATCGATGTCTTGTCGAGGAGGGTTTTGGGGTAACTTCAACGGAGTAGCAAAAATGCGGCCGGGGCGTATCCGTCAACAAATTCGATCGAGGTCGTTTTGTTGGCGTAGACGGCAATTGTTCCAATGCTTTTTCGATAGCGGTCTCGGAGTCGTTGAGATGAGAGAGTGGCGCATGATCCATGTAATGTTTAACATAAATTCGAAATGTGTTCTCCGTAAGATCGTGGGTGTGTAATCGTGAAGGGTGACGCAATTTGGCTGGTGACTTGTGGGGAGGGTGAAGTCAGATAGATGTCAGTTCAGAGCAGGTTCGAGTACATACAATTGGAACAACTATGACATCCTCTTTGATTGGACTTGATTTTACAGGGCTCGATGAAACGGAGGAAGCACATGTCGTCCTCGTAGATGGGGTGGACGGGGCGTTGTTCCTGACGGGAGTATCGTAATCGAACACATTCTTCATGGATTGGGGTGGTATCTCAAAGGGTTTTTCGCAGAAGTAGTACGTTCGATGCAGCTGAAGCACAACTTTTGCATGCATAAGTTCGGCATTGGGAGATGGGCACAAGTCTTGACAATACATGGTCAGATGCGAGAAAAGACAGATGGGGTGGATGGCTAACCTATACGAGTGACAGTAATGACACGGGAGTCCCACAACGCTCGTACGCTCCCTATCAACTCGATTGTCTGCCCAATTTCAGCAACGGGGCTTGGAGATACCAGAAGCACATCTGTTTCAGGTCTCTGGTATTTCATATTTTTGGCATTGTGTTTAGCAGGCGATCTAAATGATTTATGTGAGTGGTTGCAGTCAATGACGCCTGTGCCATCGTCAACTATTTACACCTCAGCAAAGTGAAATACCACAGAAATAAGAACAATCACTTGAGTAGATAATTTTCCGTTCGTAGACCTGGACTCCGACTAGCATTCCAATGACCTTGACTGTTCGGCATGGGACCCGACCCAACCAATAAAACTCATAATCTGCTCAAGAATAAGATGCAATTCCATATAATTAAAGAACGTAAACACCATCAACTAGATTCTTCTTCATGTTGAGTACGTCGCGTACTGTACATGATGCAACGGCTTCCGCAGAGAATGTCCAACTGTGTAGTTCTTTGACAGTATAGTTTTGCGTGTCATGTCTTCTTGGTCGCTTTGAAGGAGTGAGGTAGATCGTCGAGGTTTTCTGTGCAGATGTCAGGGTGAAACTCATCGGTACAATATAGAGTACAGTGAGCTCCGAGTCTCATGTTCAAATCCAGGATATTGAGTCAGATGATTTTCAGAATGTCGCGTCTGGTAGTAACACGGCGCGTTGTCACAACTTGAACAATCCAAGATGTCTGTTCTTTGTTTCCTCACGCAGATCATGCATTCGTCTCTTATAGTTGCAACTTTTGCCTTAGTATTGTTGCCTGTAGCATATGCATGGGGTGCAGCAGGTATTCACGTTAATTGAGCTTCGACGACAATCACAATCTGACAGGGGTTTCCAGGCCATCAAATAGTCGCTACTATTGCGCAAATGCATCTACAGGAGGACGTCCTTCCAATTCTCTGCGATATCTTGGATTTACCGCACAGGAAGTGCCATCTAGCTTCTGTCGCAAGTTGGGCAGACAGAGAGCGTATGCGTATGCGGTGGTCCGCAGCCTTACATTACATCGGGTCCGTTGATGATTACCCTTCCCAAACCTGCGCTTTTCCTGGTGAGCACAAATGGAAAGGAAATAAAGGCATCAATGTATTGGATGCCGTTAAGAACACCACAACCCTCTTGCAAGGCTGGGTGGATTCAGATGTTGATGACTCTGTGGCAAGTGAGGCTCTTAAATTTCTAATCCATTTCGTCGGGGATATGCACCAACCCCTTCATTTGACTGGAAGAGACCGTGGTGGAAATTCTATTCCAGTCCTCTTTGATAGACGTCACACCAGTACGTTGCGATTGCTCGCACTTCCCACCACTTTTTTGAGTGATCTCTCCGTCCTTTAGACCTTCACTCGGTTTGGGATACGTACCTCGTTTCCAAAGCAATTCGCACAACCCCACGGAAATATTCGCGCCCTCTTCCATACCCAAAGGTCGAAAACTCACTTCAGGGAGCAATCTATGATGGCTACATCCGTCGCATCTTGTCTGAAGGTGTCCTGGAATCCTGGAGAGACGATACTCCAATTTGGCTGTCCTGCCCTGACGCTACGTCAATACACAGCGAGGGTATACTTAGAACGGGCTTCAGCTCTGGGTTGCTGGGGTTGTGGGAGTTGATGATCAGCGCTACTAGCCAAGTCATGCAAGCCCTACTGTCTATGCGAAAGCCGAAGATGGGCGTGGAAATCACCCCAGACGGGTCTATCCTCTGTCCTCATTCTTGGGCACAACCAAATCACCAACTGAATTGCGAAATTGTCTGGCCTGCGGAGCTGGATGAAGCCCTTTTTAATACTCGACTCGGGGAAATAGACATCCATGAAGATTACGAGCACGATGTCGATATTGAGGAACTCTCCATCCCTGTCAATGATGACTTGGACTCGCATTTTCAGTCTCAGTTCAAGCTCACGGGGAGCACACTCCTTCAACTCGATTCGCCGGAGTATGCGGGTGTGATTGCAAATCGTATGATTGTAGAGAAGCTATTGGCCCAAGGTGGTATTCGTCTTGCGGGCATCTTGAATTATATCTTCGCAGGTGAGAACAGTGGGGGACTTTATATTGTTGATGTCGATGCTTGAGTGGCATCCACGCATTTACCCCGGACTTAGATTATACCTCTCGTACATCGGCGTCAGAATTCGTAAAATTGTATCATCGTATCTCAGTAAATGTAACTTCTATATGCGCAATCTTATAAAAACGTTTGACAATATTTTCCCCTGAACAGAATTGCTTGCTGGAGACTTACTAAGGTTATGTGCATTCCAGGTTGTGGAGTGTGTGACACAAAATGTTTCAAGCTGGAGAGGAAATTCAAGAGATAACGTCATGGATCGGAACCTGGACGTATATAAGAACAAGTTGACCCCCGTAGAACACCCAAAATCTTAACACCAATCATATACGATGGCCTCGGATTGTACCTGCCAATATATTTGCTCGTACGTCGCTGTAACGATTCACCAAAGATCTGTCTAAGAGATGTTGGACAGTGCCTGCGGTCCTCAAGGCACAGGTTGTACCTGCTCCAAGGACAAGTGCATGTGCCCGGAGTGTCCGAACAAAGCGCACACTGACAAGGTTTCCGTACTCGCATAATTTCAACTGCGTATATTACTGACCGCTTCTGGTGTTTGTAGTGTTCGTGCAAAACTACCTCTGACTCTTGTGGTTGCGAGACCAGCGGAAAGCCTTGCACCTGTTCTTAAGAAAGTCTCACCATTATCTATACGTGTTTATCCGTCTGATTTTGAATTGTAAAAATGTTTCCATTACATAGTGGCCTTCTGCAATATGATGTTAAAGCAAGTTAACAATGACAAGTCATTTGCTTACCTTGTCTTGCCTAAATTACGATGATTTTGAAAATGGAGCTATCGTCGTTTCTTTACTTGTGACAACTTCAAGTTCCCGTCGAGAACTACCAGCACCTCGCCGAGGTCTTTCTTCACTTAGAGAAATCCCTGTATCATTGTTTTTACCATATATACCGAGTCGTTTCTGAGCGCTCATCCATGATGGGGGTTCCGGGTTCTTGTATGGGGCGTCCGGATTGGCCTCCGCATACGTGTGTTCTCTCGCGACACGAAGGAAGTGTTCGGGTGTGAGACCGCGCGGTCCCTGATATTTTCCAAAGAGTGCTATTTCCTGGTCCATGGACAGTTTCTGTCCAATGGCAACGTAAGGCTTAAGCTAACGAAAGAAAGAAAAATCTTCGGTTTTCTTAAATCCAACGAGCAAAAAAGTGCGCACAGGAGACAACTCGATTTCTTCCAAGGATGGGGTGACAAAGACGCGCACTTTCTCATCTAACAAGCGGTATTTTGCCTTTCCCCGAACGACATGTCTACCAGGAGCACCAGTTCGCGGTCCACCAGGGAGAAAGGCCTGCCTTGTTCCTGAAAACTCAAAATCAGGTCATGGCAAAATTCCAAAAGAAAACTCAGTACCCTTATAATAATCTTTGCCAGCTCTTTTAGGTGTTAGCGGCGCTCTCGAGGCTTTCGACAGCCTGACTGCTGTTGGAAACATAGTTGACGCAGCAAAAAGTTCCCACGCGCATTCAACACATCTGATCGGAAGCCCATCATTATGCATTACTGTTTACAGGACATATAATTGTTTTTGGTAGGAGACACGCTCTGAACTCAACTATGGGAAAGAAAAACACTGTAAAACCAAAATCTAGTGCACTCCGGTCCTTCAAGAGCACAGGAAAGCCATCTGGGAGAGGATTCACAGGACATAGAGGAAGAGGTGGTGGAAGAACATTCGAAGATTACGATTTTCCTGATCCAGTAGAAGACGAGAAATCGTCTGAGAATGATGAAGGTGGGGAAAGCAATGAGAGCTCTGACGGTCTGTCCTTGCCATTCATCCTTCTGCAAACCAATTCATGGGGAGTTGAACAGAGTCAGAATCGAATACAACAATTGACGTTCCTTTGGCTATGTGGGTAAGTCCTGCCCGCATGGCCTTGATCAAATTTTAATGCACTGTCCTCTAATGAATTGATAAGGACTTTAATCACTGCGATCCTCGTCGCTGTTCAGGAAAGAAACTTGCTCGGCTTGGGCTAATTGCAGATCTCCGAGTCGGTTCCAAATTCCATGGGATAGTACTTTCGTGAGTTCACACATAAAACTGAAGGCTAGGCCATTGATAACACACACTCTCTCTGGTGTCAAAAGTCCGAAGGGGAAGCAGGTTATAAGCCCCTCTGACCGCGAGATTGTATTATCTGGAGGGTTGGCCGTTGTTGAGTGTTCATGGGCACGATTAGATGAAGTTCCGTTTCACAAGATTGCGAGTCCAAACGAGCGCTTGTGTAGGTTCCTCCTTCTAATCTCTTACGTGCCTGTGCAACCTTTTCTTTCAGTGCCTTATATAGTTGCGACAAACCCAACAAACTATGGGAAGCCATGGCGACTCAATTGTGTTGAAGCCCTTGCTGCGTCGTTCTACATAACGGGGTTTGATGCATATGCCAAGAAATTGCTTTCTTCTTTTGGTTGGGGAGAGGCGTTCTATCCAGTAAACAGGTAAGGATATTCTTCTGCGCAACACTTTTTGCAATGATGAATCTGGTATATCTTCTAGGACATTTTTAGAGAGCTACAAAAGCTGTACCACCGCACCTGACGTTGAAGCCGCCCAATTGAAAATCATGGAAGAACTCGAGTCCAGCTGGAATAATGCAAGACAGAATAAAAGTGTGATGCCTTTTCGCACATTGCTTTGAAGCGTCGAAGTGATCTGATTAATAGATAATTCTCATGGACTGGAATCGGAGGACCTTCTCATCGCGAATCCTAATCGTGGCATTATCGTCGATGAGAATGACCATGAAGATATTATTGAGGAGCCTCCTGATTCCGTCACGAACTCGTGATTACGTTTTTCGAAGAACTGTTCTAGGTGTCTTTGCCAACATCACCGACCTGATTTACGGCAATATGTCAAATACGGATGGGCTGTTCCATCAGGAGATTTCGCTTATTCTGACTTTTATTGAGACTAGATATCATTTTCATCGCATTTTCATCGTGATCACTATGTGGGCTCTTTCAGTGGTACCAGTCGCTTTCAAGCTGTGACCTCGGTCTCCGTCTGGAGTCTTTTGCAGACTTACAAAATTTCGAGTGATCATCCTTCGCCTGATTGTCGATTGAATTAAGTGCAACAGATGCTTAGGGGCTAGTTCGAATAACCATTGCCTAACTGAAACAACAACCTTTCAGATGAGAAGGCCCGAGAGGGCGCTGCAAGCGATTAGCCGAACATGTTCCAGGCTGGAAACAAGTTGGTAACCGATGCAAGGTTGGAGTTTTGCTTACTTGGTTACATGTTTCCTGTTACAGGGTCCCTTTACAACCGATATATAAGGGTCGGCAACTGAGGAAACAAGCTCTCCAAACTTCTGCGCCGGTCGCAGCTCACAAGCCTTGTCATGGTTAAAATTGGTCATTTCGTCGCTATAACGATGTTGTTCCTCAGTTCTGTCCTCGCCTTTGGTCAAATACAGTTTGTTTATTTTCCTTTTAAAACTCAAGCCTTGATTCAAGACCGTATGTATTGATAGGAAAGATGTTAATGGTTTGGAAGTTCGAAAACCTGACGATAAGAACGGCATTCTCTTCAGTCATGAAGACGTCGATGACCTTGAAAGAAGAAGCCCATTCATACAAGCCGTGCTGTAACTATCATTGTCCTTTTATATCGATGTTCTTTTGAAAAGCAAAATCAGCGCCGTCGTTCGGGGCGTCAAAGGGATAAAATCACTCGTAGACCACTTCAAAAAGAAAAAACACGATAAGCAGGCAAAAGCAAAAGCAGCGAAACTTGCAAAAGCAGCTAACCACGCCAACGACGTCCAAACTCACCAAAAGCGCATGCTAGAAGAAGACGATGAACTCGAATCTGAGGGAAAATTCTCTGACGATGAACCATACAGGCAAGACATCGATGCCTTCATTGAACATTACCTCGACAATAAATTGCGGACTTTCGTAGTTGCCATTCTCAAGAACTTGGCCGAGGAAGAGGTTAGTAAATTCGCAAATGGGAAATTCTAAAGTTTTGACCTGGTTCATCACCCAGCTTCAATTTTTGATGTTGTGTATGAAAAGATTGTAGATAGATAGTTGTACTAATCTATCCCAATATGCGTTTTTCACTGACGGAGAAAAAAAAATTCATCTTCTGCTGCGCCATACTGATGTCTAGAACCCCCTTCCTCTTCCTCTTCCCCCTCCTCCTCCTCTGCCCCGGCCACGGCCACGATCTATGCCACGACCCCTGCCGCGACCTCTGGTGTCTTCCTTCTTCCTTCCTTTAGGTTTTGGGGCATCATCGACAAGAAGCGTATCTAGAGGTAAAGCGTCGGGAAGAATGAAGTAACGAATGTTGTTTCCCCGTATCGAAAGCGTATCAAGTGTAATGGGATCTCTGTTCCGCGTTGTCATCTTGACCGTTTTCAGGAATGTATTCATTTGCATGTCGACACCTACAGTGAAATTTTTAATAGACCTCGGCAGTGTATGAAAGTTATGCACCAGTGATTGTCCCATGTACCACCGATCCGTTTTTGAGCTCGATTGTCACAGTCTCGTTGTTCAACTTCATTAAAAACCTAGGATAAGAACAGATCAGCCAAAGAAACATCTAATGCTGACATATGTTGACAGTTTTCAGACCGTTGAATCGAGAAATGCAGCATTTGCATACATCGAAGATAATACAAGACATGATACTTACCTGACAAGCTTCATCTCCTAGTAAGTCCGAAGACTTTGTCCGCAAAAAATTTTAAGAGGATGAAAAAACAACAGAGTAACTAGTACTCTTCTTAGCCACTTCGGTAGTGGTCAGTGTTGATGGATAATGAGCGTGCTATCTGTGATTTCCATCAATCGGAGTCTAAATTGAACTTGAATTTCATCTTGCTACTCATCAATTCAAATTAATTGCGGCCAAATTATCAGAGTGTTGTCGATGGCTCAAGTCAATAATTATTCAACACAACTGGATTAGAATCACAGAATCAGGGTATAAGATTCTGTTCTATTCTGATCGTTGGGTGCACATGACTTGAAGGATCGTCACATGTTTTAAACACGTGATTGACGCGCTTCTTCTGTTTGAATGACCGAAGTTTGAACTCAGGTCGAACGAACCCCTTGGTGTCCGCCGCTAATATTGAACACGGCCAACCTACCATTACTCCTCCCTCGATGTCCACGCATAAAGTCAAAATTATTGCCCGTTTAAGACCCAAAATACGTGGAGAGCCTGACGACGACAGTGTCAAAATCATTCATACCTCTGACAACAATGGGGATCGGGCGGCGAGTGGCAGCTTCGTCACAGTGCCAAATCCTAGAGACCCTACGCAGATATTCAAGTTTCCGTTAGCTTACTTTCTTCTTATCATAACCCTCGCTTATCAATTCATTAGGTTTTCGAGTTGTTATGACCAGAATTCTACACAGGAGGCGATATATCATAGCGATGTCAAACCTTTAATAGATGTTATTTACAGCGGCATTGTGCGTTTTATATGTCTTCTATCTATCACATTAATATCCTCCGCCAGACTGTCACTATTTTTGCCTACGGAGTCACTTCATCAGGGAAGACTTTTACAATGCAGGGCACGAAAACGGATCCGGGAGTGATCCCTTTGGTCGTAAAAGTGAGCGAAGACAAAATTCAAAAGTGATACTTGATGGTTTATGACCGATATAGGGGATATTTGACAAAAAACATATCATTCGAAACTATCAGACACACCTTACTCTCTCCTACATGGAAATCTACAAAGATGAAGTATACGACCTCCTGGTTACGAGAGAAAATGTTTGTTTGCAAAGAAATTTGTTCATCCCGTTGATTGAATTTGATTTAGGCACCAAAACTCCCAGTTCGCGAAAACGACTGCGGCATGGTCTTTGTCGCAAACCTTAGCCGCATTCCCATTTCCAGCGCTGAAGAATTTGAAAATATCTACTAGTAAATTTCAATATATATGTGCTTTTACCGCATAGGACTCAATAATCCTTTTCATAGTGCCGCAAATAAGCATCGTTCAGTTGGATCAACCAATCTGAATCGCGCTTCGTCGCGTTCGCATGCTATATTGACCATAGAAGTGACATTGCTGGATCCAGTAACAGACACGAGTACGCAAATTTTGAGTCATTGGGGTATAACTGACGGTCTGCCTAGCATTGACTGGCAAGATAAATCTCGTTGACCTTGCAGGATCGGAGAATAATAAGGTATTAGTTGAAGTTATTTTCTTCTTCATTAGCTGACACCCTCACGGCTAACTGGAAACGATCCTGCTCGGATGGCAGAATCAGCAGCTATTAATAAGTCACTGAGTGTCCTTGGACAAGTTGTCCATGCCCTCAATCAAGGAGCTGTACGTCATGCAACCTTTGGATCTTGTCGTTACTAAGTGCTCCCAACCCAGTCCCGTATACCCTACCGGAACTCAAAACTGACTCGTATTCTTCAAGATGCCCTCGGCGGCTCTTCTGTGGGCTTATTAATTTGCAATATCGCGCCTGGGACCAAATTCCGGCAAGATACTTTGAACACACTGAAGTAGGTACTGCCATATTCTTCATTTAACCTGTTTTTCATATCATCCCTTTCGCAGCTTCGCTGCACGAACCAAGAATGTTGAGAACCGTCCCGTTGTCAATGAGCGTGGTGAGCATTTAAAAGGAATGACCTACAGAGTACTAAATATCAATTTAGATAATCGTCCTGCTCCAAAACCCCGTTTCTCTGCTCTGCCTGTCCAACTTCCGATACCCAAACCTGCAGCCGCCGTTGTACAATCTATAACGACCACCTGGTTGAATTCAGGCGCTTCACGCCCTCGGTCTTCACTTGTACCCCTCGCCAAAGGTCATCGCATGTCATCTACTGGAATTGGAATCGGATACCAGCCTTTAGCACTGCCTGTAAAGAATCTCCCTGTCATCAGCAGCGACAAGGAAGGCGAGAGTGACCGGTCTGGAAACACTGGATTTGGCCTCACAGAGAAAGAAATCGACGAAAGGGTATGTCTCCTGTATTGATAGTATTCGATGCATAAACCTCCCTCTTTATAGATTTCCAAGGCTGTGGAAGCTGCAGTTGAAGCTGAGGTCGCAAGGAGATTAGCTGAGCAGGAAAAGCAACGACTTGATGGGGAAAAGCATGAGGCGATAGAAAGTTCGAAAACAGACACTATGCCTTCTGGGGTTTTAATGCCACTTCTTGAGCGTCACAAAGATCTTGACAGTGAACTTATTGCTCGTCTGCAGGAACTTGAAAGGAAATAGTCAGCCCTCGTCTTCACTGGACTTTTATACCTTTTGACTCATGCGACTCGACTCTAGCGAACGAGGGACCAAAGAATCTCAATTAGCTGACGTGCTCTCGCCGGTTTCCAAGAAAAAGACTGGTCGTGCCTACGTTGCCTTGGCGCGAGCACATTCGGAGAAGTAACTCAATAAATCATTTACCTATATCTGAAAAGCTGATTTGCGTAACCATAGGGGAGACCTACAAGTTGCCTTGGACTTGTATAGGAAGGCAGAGACCTATGTCCCGGATAACATAAAACTGAAAGAGAGGTGGATACTCTTCGTTACTCATATCTTCCTTCTTAAACTTGCTCATAAACAATCGCGTCCCTGATGTTTGTCTTTTCACGTTTATTTTCCTTGGATGGTGATCCAATCCATGGGCAACAGGATTATCGAAATCGACTGGGCCGTCAAGAACAACAAGGAATATGTCCCGTCGCCAAAGCCCAAGAAGAAGGGTAAGAAGTCGAAATCAAGGTCGAATACGAATACGCAGGACAAGATGAATGTCGACAGATCTACTGAAGGAAAGAACGACCAATGGACACGCAACGCGGAATTTGGCATGGAAGTCACCAACACCGAGAGTCCCAGTAGGAACAAGCGATCATTGACCGACATTGAAGATATTGTGAAGCAAACGCCAATGAAAAGACAGAAACGATCGGCACAGGAAATGCCGACTCGTCGAGCCAATGATCTTAATGGAACACCCAGGAATGTGGATTAGTGATCGCAAGGAATAGATGCACTGTACGTTTGCATATCAGCGAATATCTGTCGCACAACGCATATGTATCATTATTCATAATAAGGAATTTCTGTTGTAAAACGCATGGATCAATCGTGTCACAGATTGGCAAGTTGAACCATTCAGTCAAACCCCATTCAATCCACCTAAAAAAGATATGTTTCGTGTACGCCAGTAACCAATCTCTAAGCGTTTTCTGGGATGAATATTGGGTTGCGGTTGCTCTTTCTTTCTCGACCTCCAGACTCGTTCTCAACGTACGGCAAGCCAAATTAGGACATGAATTAGCCTCATCCAACTACGAGAAGCCAGTCATAAATTATGTAAACGAGCGGCTTTCACCTTTTTGAGTCTTGACTCGGGGATATCGTCATATACTCCCCCCTTTAGGAAATAGTCGGTACCGTCACGATCACATGATATGACATGAATGGCTTTTATAAGTACCCGTGTTCCACGCCGAGTCACGACGCCTGCTTTTTCGTCGCCACCACGCACTAGTTGAAACAGAATGGTTAATTTCTCAAAGAATCGAAAAGCAACTTACGTGGAACGTACGTATCTTCTGCTTGATATTGGCGAAGCCAAGATGATCATCGTTTTTAAGGTGTGTTGGGTGCTTTCAGTCAGATTCAGAGAGAACACAGAAAGCATGCAGTTCATCAAGCTAGCATTCGAGCTCATGGTCAGGAGTCATGTCTAACATATTCGATCTCTTATTGATGATGGTCGACAACCATTTTAGTCAAGAAAATCGCTGACAGAAAAAACGACAAGTTGGGGCCGAACTGGGCCTCTTGGGTGAATAAGGCTGTCGTAAAACTTGTTGGTGTCTTTTCCTGTATTTCTGCAGACAGTATAGTATTTTTACATCTGATGCTCTCATAGGAAAATGAAGGAATTCTTGAGCCGACTGAGCGGTCTGGAAACGTGATCTTGACACCAAATGGCAAGAAAGTGTATGAGTGTTCACCCCGGATCTTTGCTTCAATACTCAACTATTGTCCAGCATATCAACAGCTCGTCGTTCTATCAGAGCATCTTACGGAGGGTTGGACCTTGAGAACCAGGACGATTTAGTCTGGAAACAAGTTGCTACCCCTCAGGCAAAGAGGCAACGTCAGGAGACACCATCCGGATATGATTCTGATAAAATGTCGAGCAGGAAGCGAGCGAGGACATCCGTTGGGTCATCGCCTTTGAAGAAACCAATATTCAAAACGACGGACACAGAGGGGGTATGTCGTTCAGAATGAAACTATTGTCCTCTTCATTGACATAAAATTTCAGACGAAGAGGAAACGTGTTCATGAAAGGAGAGATACGTCTCCCTTGACAGATCTTGACGACGACGAAGATATAACAAATCGCCTTCGTGAAGAGCTGAAGGAACGAGATGAGGAATTAGAGGCTCTTCGTCAGGAATTGGAAACAGCCCGCCGTACCACGGCAGGAGATGAGTCGGTCGGCGCGGCTACTGTTGAGCAAATTCCGTGAGTCATTGATTCTGATCGCTCAGTTTGAAGGCATGACCTGACGGTTAAAACCAGATTGGTGAATCGTACCCATATTCCTCCGCCCCAATCAGCCCCTCCCATCCGTCAGCTCTTTGGCGGGGTGGCTCGCACACAGTCAGGTTCTATCATCCCCAATTTAAGCAAACGCCCGACTCCTGCGCCTAGCTCTCCGGGAGGGCGCACAGCTGATACCGGTGATACTGACATCTTCGCGCCAGGAAATGATTTTTTCAATGAACACGGTGCGCACGAACAGAGGGTTATTTGACGATCTCTCATTCTAGACACAGATCAATCCCCCGACTTTGAAGGCGAAGACATGCAAAAAGTAAGGGTGAACAATTCACTTGGTCATCGGAATCTGAACCGTTTTTTGAAGCTTCGTCTTGAGCATGACAAAGCTCTACATGACAAGAATGCCCAGATCAAAGCACTGCAATCAGAGCTTACTGACCTTCGTGTTCTTTTGGCCAAAGGCGGGGATGATATAGCCCTAGGAAAGGAAGAGATCATGAAGTTAAAGCAAGAGCTCGCTGGGGCTGGAGACACGGTTTCCTTGAAGTCCAGTCAAGTAGAGGATCTGGAACAACAAGTGGTCTCTTTGCAAGAAGAGTTGCAGCGAAACCAAAATGAATCCGAAACTCTTAGGTCTTCGAATGCCCGTCTACAACAAGAAATAGGATCGTTGGCAGCCACATTGAGGGAGGCTAACGACCAGATTGCTGCTTTGTCTGCAACAAATGCCGACTCGGAAACTCAAATCAGAAATCTCGCGCAGTCCATGAAGACGTCCTCTGAAGAAGTCGAAATTTTGAAACAGAAATTGGTTGGCCTTGAGCTCATAGCTTCGCAGTACAAGGAGGAAGTTCGTGTCAAGGAAGAAGCCTGCGGCCGTCTCGTCAAGGACTTGCAAGACAAGGATCTTGTTATTGCGAACTCCCAATCAGAAATGGACACGATGCAAATCTCATTTGAGGACCTCACTGGTCGTTTTTCTGAAGCCCAAGCTACGTTATCGACTTTGACGCTGGACCTTTCCCAAGCGAATAACTTTGCGAGTCTTGTTGAATTGGGTCTAGCAGAGATGACGGATCAGATGAGGAAGAAGGAAGCAGAAGGAGCATCGTTCTTGTCGGAGATTGCAAAACTTCAGGGTGCCCTTGCATCAACCAGGGACGATAAGGACCGCCTCAGTGCGCAGCTTGGAGACCTCGACAAAGAGAAACAGCATGTTGGGGCAGAACTGCAGCAAGCGAAACAGGAATTATCAACGGTGAGAACAATGCTCGAGGGCGAATGTCAAGCGAAAAAAGAATTGGAGGCCATTATTGCCGGATATGTTGAAAAATGTGATGCCGTTGAGGAACATATTCGTCGGTTTGAGGTCTCAAAGCAGAAAGACGACACCACTATAGCGAATTTGCGCAACATTCTCGAAAGGCTTCGTGAATCTCATGAATCCCAGCTTCAGATTCTCAAGGAAGTGAACATGTTATGGTAAGAACCTTGAATATCCTCCGCAATTATCTCACAATCTTCCAGATTCAGAATTTGACACCACGCAATTTTTATTGGACATCTAAAAACTCGTATTTACTGTATTTACTCGAAGTTTCTGAATCTTTTCAGTAATCCTACAATAAAATACACGATAGTCAATCATCCTTGAATAATTATGAGTTTCTAGAAAGAACACGCCACCAGAGTTCATGTTCTACCATAGTGCCAATTTTTTTCTGAAAAAAAAATGCTAAGGTTATAATTCAATATCCCGGCCTAATAGCCTTATTTTTTCACTTAGTCTTGACAATCAATAATTACATTGGGAGCGTAAGGCATCAGTGGAACGTGACGCGTCAAAGTCTTCCACTTTCGCCGAAGTCAAAATTTTGCCCTTTACGGGGACTGGCGCTCTTATAAGCTACCTCTCAGGATAGTAGAGTGGATCTCCTCTGGTGTCCATTGCTAGAAATTCTACAACAAGGGTGACTATCGTGGTCTCCAGAATGGAGTTATATTAGGACGCTCTTGCAAAGAAGACTATACATTCTCTACCATGGTCCCTCATATCTCGCCCATCTTCGGGTGACGGGGAGTCTTTTGAGTTGGGCAGTGACATTTTGAAATCATCCCCATCGGTCTAGAAACATTTTATCAAATCTCTGGAGCTGGTACATCAAACGCCTTATCACACAAGACGCCGGTCTGACTCGTTTACCCATGTGCTCGACAACAGAACAAACTCGGTCAGTAAAGGGTCATCAATAGACTCGCGGGGTCTTTCTCTCAGTTGGAGTTTAACTAAACTAAGCTCGTAGTGTGATGATTGGAACGCTGGTTTCTATCATTCAAAACATCTAAATCAGTATGTCATCCCTTCCTTTTCCTCGACACATTCACCCACGCTGGCCGATTCAAAGTTTTAGGAATTCACACCATCTGACAGAATTGGGGATGCCTACAGTGAATCACCCCATTGAGTGCGAGACATGTCTCAACTACGACGAAAGACCCGGTTGGTGGGTCATTGCTTATGAAGGTACTTAAAAGGTGTCCAATCTCTTATCCCAACCTTTGAAGCAAATTGCGATGTCAACTACGGATGTTGAATGCCTGGTACCCAAGTTACCCACCGAACTTTCTGACCTTATTATCGACCAAGTAGCTTCCTCCTTGCGGGATAGTCTCAAGCCTCACCAGATTTACCGACCCGATATCCTCCCCTCTGTTGTCGCATGTTCGTTAGTGTCGAAGCAGTTTCACAACCGCATATCATACCATCTGTTTTCCACTATTTCTCTCAACGAAACCACGTCATCTTCAACCTCGAAGGGTAGGCGCACCATCTCCGGTTTGCTCGACATCTTGGATAGCAATCCCTCTTTCGCATCCAAGGTCCATACGCTAAAGCTGTATACAGCCGCAACCCACCTGCGTGCACAATCTTTGTGGGATGATGTAGATCCGCACTTTTCAACCATCCTCCGTGACGTGCATCTACCTGATGTCCTGAGCAACTTGACTGGGATACGTTCCTTACATATTCTCCACCATCATTATGTCCCATTCCGATTTCCGGATCTCACAGAAGTTATGAAATCAGCAATGGCCGAGACTTTCCGAAGCCAAAGCCTAACACGTTTACGGATTGTCGGGTTTTCCGAGTTACCCCCCTGTCTCTTTTCTCACTGCACTTCCTTGAGGGAGCTGGAATATCACGAATTTTCGAAGCTGACGTCCAATCCCTGCAACAATATCACTTCACCGTTCAATGCTGAGACGAAGAGTGACGCAGCACTCCCGTTTAAGTTGCGTTGTGCCAGCTTTACAGGCTGTAATGCACTTATGGAATCATTGGCCGCAGGCAAGTATTCCTACCAATCTTGTTTCCCAGGCTAAGCGGCGTCATTCAGGTGAAGCGTTCTCCGAGCTGAAGACTTTCAGACATGTTTTGAACGCTGTATCTGACATTTTCATTTCCCACAAGATCATCAGCCAAGCTGCTGCTTCCATTGAAGTCGTTCGTATCGGACATCTTCATGCCCCACTTCGTGAGTAACATAGTGCATTTTGTTCTTCCGTACTCAATTCCTCTTTTTCATATTTCATCAGTTCTTGAAAAGGTCAAACGTATTCCGATCGCAATTGACCGTTTGTCTTGCCTTCGAGAAATACAAATTTCATCTTTCGGGTCTTTCGAAAAATATGGCACTCGGCTTCTACTTCCGCTGGCCGACCTTCTCTCAAGCCGTTCAGCTTTGAGTTCCCCTCGGGGTCTCAGCGACAGCATCGAGACAGTGGAATTGGAAATTTTTTGGGGAAGAGTACCTTGGGGAAGCGAACAGACCATGTTTGATCCCGACGATTTGGGTTGGACAGAACTCGATTTAGTGCTCAGCAAGAGTCCGCATTTACACAGACTAAAAAACGTCCTAATTCGATTTGGGTGGATAGTCAATGGTGATGGGGTGCGAAACGACGATGGAGGAGGGGCATCAATTGCTGTTCAGTTGCGGGAGGAAGTATCCTCACGTATGAATAACTTATTTGTGAGGCTCAAGTCCGTAGGATGGGTAACAGTCTCCATAATTGTCGAGTGTCCGATCTTCATATGATCCCATTTCCGCAGCTCTTGTTGGGACACTGCATTGTCGTAGTAACTGAGGAATCTGCCTTCGCACCGTAATGTATAGTCTTGGTTCTAATGATAACACTACGGAGGGAAACTTACGTGTGTTTTACACGACGCAGATCACTATCTTACGTTCGTTACGGAGGTGAAATTTCATATCATGATTGTACATATCCACAGTTTCTCAGCACCCCTCTGAAATCACTAAGGAGAATCTGACCAAGGCTTATGAACACAAACCTATTTTATTCAGATAAATCATCTAGGAAATCCTGACCAGATTCCATCCTTTCACAGATTGCTTATGGAAGCCTTCCCTGTCAACATATCACATCGACCTACTAGCCTCAATGATTCTGTTGGTAAGGCCAGAAGTACTCTTATAACATTTTAGCTCCTGGCAACAGAGTAAGAAGCCCCACCATACGGAAACTGTTCCTCCCAGCGCTACTTATCTAGCCAACTAAGTCTGAATAAATACTTGTAAGTAAAAACGCCAAACCAGTTATTTAATACACATGAATAGCAAACATGTTACATAACAATCTTCCTTTACCACTCCGTGGTTGCAGAAAAAAAGCAAGTTTTACATTACATACACAAGGGAGATGGTACAAACAAGTCATTTTCTAAATAAATAAAAGCCAGGAGAAATGAACGGGTGTCACTTTCAAAAACTGGGTGCATAGATTTTTCAGACATAAGTACGAATCGTGGACAATAGGTAAATGTTACATCGACAAGACAACAACAAAACACAATATCATAGGGAAATGGTTGGGTGAGCTAAAAGCACATTCAAAAAGAAAAAAAATCACCCCGTAACACTCCCATAACTCCAAATCCTAGCCTGCCAATCCCCACTTCCCGTAGCAAGGAAATTCCCAGCCGGGCTCAAATCGATAGAGATGACCGAATTCTTATGACCTTGCAACATACACTGCACCACCGCGCTTCGGGCATCCCAGAATTGGACTCCGCGGTCTTTACTGCCTGAGACGACCCATTGACCATCATGAGAGACGGCGACGGAGAGAACATAGTCCTTCAGGCGAGGGTGTGAGGGAAAAGAATAGGGAGGGAGGAAGAGAAGTTACCTTGTGCCCTGTAAAATTCATCAAACATTGACTCCCTTTTTCTTCCTTCTTCCCTTGCACCTGGCCAGATTGACTCTGACCTCCACCTTCCTTTTTCACTTTCGCACCAACGGCACCCGAACTTGATCCACCGGCCCCGGCTGCACTTGGGCCTGTTGCTGGACCCCCTGTCGCTCCGGCCACCGCCATCCCAAGGCTACTCACATCCCAATACTTCAACGTCTTATCCAGACTACCACTAACCAACCCCTTCCCGTCCGGTGTGAATGCAACACTATAAACGCTATCCCTATGACCCCTCAACCGCTCCACTAACACCCCACTGCCCACATCCCATATCCTCACCACCGTGTCTAAACTCCCCGCGGCCACATATCGACCGTCGGGGCTGATGGCGACAGAAGTCACTCCGGCGTCATTATTGAGCGAATCGGGGTCGTTGATGGTGAGGACTTTGGATGTGCCGTCGAGCATGTCCCAGATTCGGGCTGTTTTATCGCCTGAGCCGGAGACGATGAGTCGGCCGTCGAGGGAAAAGTCAAGGGAGTAGATTTCTTGTTGGTGCCCGTCAAAGACATTGCGAATGCGTTTTTTGGCAATGTCCCAGATCTACATATATATATATATGTACATGAAATAAAGCAAAGTAGGGAAATACGTACTCTGATTTGCTTGTCTTCTGCACCTGTAGCGAGATACTTGCCGTCTGGACTGAAACATACACTACGGATATACAAGTCTCCTGCTTTACCTGCCGAGTCATCTGCCAACACACTTGGCGCCAATCAACCTCCCAGGTTTTCCAGCAAAATGTGCAAAACTCACCAAGTTTTTACACCCGTCTTGGCATCATAAATCTGGGCAGTCCTATTACACCCCGTCGCCAACCACTTGCCATCGGCACTAAACCTCACACAACACACAACGCTCTCGTGCATCAGGGTATGAACGAGATTGACATCGAGAACTCGTTTGACTTTGGTATTGAAGAGGGCGAACCAGTCGGTGCCTTCGCGTTTGTATTCAAGTGGTATGGAGTGGAGATCGATTTCGTCAGGGAAGGGGGTGTTGAGCGGGTGAGAGGAAGAGGTGCTCGGGTTGGAAGTGGAGTTGGTGAGGGCGGTGGAGGAGGATGGGTTGGAAGAGGCGTGTGAGTGGGAGAGCGAGGGTGTGGAGAGGGTTGGGGCTGAACCGCCAGGGCCAGAGAGACCAATAGGAACGAGACCGAGAGAGTTGCCTTCGTTGGGCGGGTAGGCATTGCCGGGTTGATTGGTGATGACCATAGCAAGACCGGCAGGTGGATGGGGAGGCAACTTGGGTGTATGCTGCATGCTTTGGGAGGGACTGAAATGGTCGGGCCTATCCACTTTCATCCTCTCCCTCTCACGCTGCTCACGTTCCCTCTCGCGTTCTGATTTAAGGCGTTTAGGATCCCGAGCGTCGACGACGCGTTCGCGTTCCCTCTCCCTCTCACGTTCACGTTCACGTTCCCTGTCCCTATCGCGGAGCTCACGGTCTCGTTCACGATCACGATCTCTAAGCTCTCGTTCGGTGAGAGCACCGACAATGATGGGGACGAGACCGCCTCCACCCATGGGGATGATACCTCCAGACCTAGGATCTCTTGGATCGCGCATGATTGCATCACGATCGCCCATCCTGTCTCTTTCCCTGTCGCGGTCTCGTTCGCGCTCACGATCCCTGTCGCGATCCCTGTCTCTGTCCCTGTCGCGGTCGCGATCTCTGTCTCGTTCGCGGACGTAGTATTCGGGGTACATGCCTGCTGGAGCGCCTGGGCCAGAAGAAGAGAGACCTGGGGGACCAGCCAAGGCGGGAGCGAGGCCTGGCGGGGGAGGACCGACTGGCAGACCTGGAGGAGGAGGGCCGCCCGGACCTACAGGCACAGGACCCTGTGGACCTGGAGCGGGTGCAGGAGGAGGAGGAGGGTTTGCCCTTGCCTCTGCCCTAACCCTACCCAACTCGTCCTCATAATGCTGCCTAATCTTGCCATGCTGAGTCTCGAGGTCATAGAGAGACTGGCGGATGATGTTGAGCTCGTTGACTTGAGAAGAGATCTTTGCCTCATATTCATCCCTCTGTATGCGCACGAGATTGAGCTCCTGCGATATGAGGTCGTATTCCTGTCTAATGGCGTCTAGAGAGTCGTCGATGCGCGGCCTTTGGGCAGGCGGGCCCGTGGGCTGCAGGGACCGATGCTGTGGAGGAGGGTGAGCCATGAGAGCGTGGGAGAACTAAACACGTGTCATACTCACATTGTAAATTGTAGACATGATCTAAGAAGCAATTCGGCAAATCGCGTCTACTCGTGCATATGAACTCTTATAATGGGACAGTAAAGCCTCGTGGGCCGTGGCCAGAATCATCGGGCAGGCATGGCAGTGTCTTACGGTGGCCGAGAACCGCCAAATACTATACCTTTTTGGTGAATCACCATGTGCATGTGTATAATTAGTGTATGAACAATGTATGAAAACAGAATTTTTTGTTGCTCTGCCCCAGACGGACAAATACTTGATGAGCTTTTGGTAGATTTCTACAGAAAGTCACCCACTGATACTTTGATTTCACCAAAAAAATTTTACTCGCCCCAGCATTTGCCTGGTTCTCACTATGACTCGCCATAACGAAAC
>Ga0307514_10001223_pt1 | contig 33998 bp, 32 predicted proteins | sample 16_EM_MG_FD_203088 | JGI IMG/M metagenome (GOLD analysis project Ga0307514, IMG submission 203088) | Populus trichocarpa ectomycorrhiza microbial communities from riparian zone in the Pacific Northwest, United States - 16_EM | ecosystem: Host-associated > Plants > Roots > Unclassified | place... | reverse complement strand
CCCCCCCCGAACTTGCTTTAAAAGCCTCGTGTATCTGTAACAAATAGGGTAAGTTTGAACACGGCGGCCGAATGGAAGATTAAGCGCAACTGTGCATATAGCTATGGAGTTTTATATCATGCCTACCTACACTGGTATACGGTCGACGTCATTGTAAGTTTCGGAGTCCCCTGGGAGATGCATGTAGTAATAGTGAAACGTACAGATCTTACACGGCCCTATGGGACGAAAACATGCCACAGAGCTGTGTTCCTCAAATAGAGTCTGCAGATGCTTAACGCTACATGCCAACTGGGTTCTGTTTGACCCATGTAGCCTGTACTATTTAGAGTTGCGATATGCGTGATGTAGCTACACTGTGGCTCTGCTTGGTTCTAGTTAACAGAAGTCCCCTCTGATATTGCGCTCCTCGCGTTTCATTATTGCTAGCCAGTATTGATGACTACCCTACATATGATGTACCTATTATTCAACTAATCTGGCGGGCACTGGGAGATTATTCAATAGAAGCTTCCTTTAGTCTCTAAGGCTGCATAGTTGTTCCCATGCTGGGATAGTAAAGGTGAATTAGGTGAACCGTGGGACTAACTCCGTAGCCTGAATTCAGGGTGGAGGGTCGAGATCTGGTAGCGTTGATATTCATGATTGCCTTCGGGTGACTGGAAATGGCACGCAATTTAGTTTTCCAGTCTGTGTAGGCGAGTTGGTGCATACATAAGTAGAATTTCACTATAGTCTGGTTGTCACAATTTACTGTACATAGCGTACATATCGCATAGCATAGCTTCCCCCACCATGGCCACGTTTTTGTTAGCTCATTTATATTTTAAGGATGTGATAACCACGTGGGCGATTTACCTAGAGCCGCGTGATAGAGCTACACTACTATTACCTAACTTCAATACATGAATAAATTTGACGGGGCATAAGTCAGGGTCAATTGAAAATAAAAATGTACCATAGACAGAATATTTGTAATTGATGATGAAGGTCTTCTGTTCAACTCAAACATAGAACTGCATATGTACCGTATGTAGTACGATGGAGCTGCACATGCATATGCCCGACACGATTGGGCCAATGATGTGACCATTACATACTCATGGTCTCTCGGCCATTCACAGGGGGTAGAGAAAAAATAGTAGGACTGCTCCGTGCGACTTGCAACTGGCGAAGGCGCTGCACGCTATTATAATAACTTCATGTGTATGACATTTATAGTATCACACTCATCAAGAGGACTGGTGTAAGTCAAATTGGCTTTTGTTAGTTGATTTATGTTTTACAGTATTTATGGTCAGACTTGTGTTTCAAACCCACACATGGGCCTGTAGCAAATATATGGAGTCTCCGTAACGACCTACTAGATCAGTGTAGGGATCCACTGGTACGTTCTTTGCATGATTCTTTTGCATGTTGTGTGCGGCCGCCTGATGATGACATACATGTAAGCGCACCGACAGACACATGTCCAGTCTAAATTCAGCTCCATAACTGTATCACCCCCCCAGCCACTTACGATACCTACTAGTAGTGTTTGCCAACTGGTTCCTGGACTAGGTACTGAGATCTACTTCAAAGATATATGCAAGATGGGCATTGTATGTTAGCCCGTTGCTTGATAATTGATGATGGGGCCCGAACTATGCCTGGATAGGGTGAAGTCAGAGGATTAACATGGAGCCCTTCGTAAATGCATCTAGGTATGCTCTGGCAACTGATGGTACTTGGGTCGAGTGTTGTATGCGAGGTGCGAGTTGCAGCCTGCTTGGCAGATGATGCTTAGCTTGTCCATGTGCGAGTAAGTAGTGCAGTTGATGATGGTGATGGTGACGATGCGGATGATGGGAGCCCTGCGGCTACGGCCATTGAAGCCTAAGCAGCCTAGGTGTGAGGGTGCAGAATTCTGGGTTGAAAGCCCACCAACTTGTTGCGTGTGAAAACGTTAACCCATGGCCTCCTCCTCATGGCCCCGCTCGCCTAAAGCCCAGTCCATATGCATCGGTTTGAGCAGTGAACCGGCGCCGGCGGTGTCCTACCGTCTGCAGTCACCTATCGACCACGGGCAAGGTCTGATCCGGTGGGAGCGACAGCAGTGCTGTATAGCAAGCCACGGACCGGCCTTGGTCATTGTCAGCGAGGGCCAGACGGCTTTTCCGCGCCCACAACCCCCAATAATGGGTTGTTAGTCTTAGCCTGAACCCGGGAGCAGGTCTTCTCACGACCCCTTGTCGGGGCCAATGAGGTACTTAGTATCCTGGTGTACAGTAACCTCAAGCTCATCCATCATCCACAGCACAGCACCGTCCTCCTTTTTGTCGTCTCTCGTCTCTCCCATTATCCCCTCCAGCCCCTCATTCTGTGGACCCCCGCTAACTCCGTGCTCTGCTGGATGTACCTACATAGTAGCTTTGTGGAACCAACCTCTGATTGGAAGGCATGAATTGAGCACAGAGCATACTGTATCTCTCGCATGTCTCACAGCAAGTTTTTTTTGGCCTTCGGGCCATTATTTACCCTCCCTCCAATAATCCTCCCCCCCCACACCTCTATATAACAGCAGTGGGCCCACTTCCCACGAAGCGATTCCTGATCCAACATCCAACTGACATCAGTCCCTCGTTTTTATACAAAAAATAAACAACCTCATTCGCTCCACTTATTTCGGCCAGCATTGTACTGACAATTAAAGCACTACCTGAAAATTCACTGCCCTAGGAGTAAAAGGTAGATACCGCAACAGAGCTCTTGGGTCTTTATACATTCGCTTGATCGCCTCGGCATATTTCGCCGATTCATAAAGCATCCAAGAGTTCTCGAGCTGCCATTCAAGCTGGATTTCGAAATATTTCCGCCTGTTCCCCCACACTCGTTATTCGATCATAACTTCTTGTTCACTGGAATGGATTCTCTTCACATGCCCCTAGGCACAAGTCTCGGGTCTCTCTCGCAAGCAGCCAGTTTACAAGCATACCCTACGCCTCCTGTCGACAGGAGTGGACCGTTGAGTACGAATACTGGGAAACCACCAGCAAAGGGGGATGTTACAAATACCGGTGAAGTACGCATGAAGCCGAAGCAGTCCAAGAGTCGTAATGGTGAGAGGAATCCTCCCAAATTATATTTGGTTTGGACATGCACAAGGAAATGGGGCTGGGGTTAGCTCAAGCAGACAGGGAGTTCAGATTGGATGTCTGCTAACCTAATATGACTTATATAGGATGTGTCACCTGCAAAGGAAAGAGATTGAAATGTGACGAAACTAAACCAACGTGCCAGCAATGTAGGTCACTGAATGCCGAGATTTATGTTATACCAATTTTCTGATTGAAGTAGGCGCGAAACGGGGAGTTGAATGCGGAGGCTACAAAAAGGATTTCAAGTGGAGAGCATATGAAGAAACTCAGATGAGCTCTAAAGCCCCTAAGAACTCTAGGAAGAGTATGTAATCTTTACCGTCAAAAAATTTCTTGCTTACGCTGACGAGGTAAAATAGTTACCAACGGAATTAACAAGCCGAAGAAAGTCCCACCACCTCTTTCGAACGCAGCGCTCAACGTTAGTGAAACGTCTCTTCCCATATGGAGTACATCACTCTCACCATTCTCGCCAACATTTGGCTCACCTCTGCCATACGATACTGGTGCGCGATATCCATATGATCATCTCCCCCAGCAAGATATGCCAATGTCCAGCAAAAGTGACCTGGACCAAAGCCATGGCTATGCAGTTGATCACGAAGGATCTCTGTCCCCTCACTTTCGCTATGGGCACCAGTCCCATGCCAGCCAGTCGAGCATCGATACTTACCTTGATATGAATGAGATTGGACTATATTCATCAACGAATACCAGTTACAATGATATATCTGCCAGTATCAACGGTGTTGTTCCCGTCTCCGAGATGACCCAAAACTCTGTTTACCCCACGATATCTGTGGATTCCACGGTTTACTCTGTTGCCAGTCCCCCGATTAAACTTGAGGATGCAGAAGAGGATCACCTTTACAACCTTGCCGCCGCTCCACAGGACGATGGGGCATGGGCCATGGGATTCCCGTCACCAGCCATGTCCAACCATTCGTCAATGTCTTCTGAATCGCATCATGTTAAGCAAACAATCATGCGCAGCGCTCCAGTAAATGCTTCAGACCCAGACATACTCATGATGCATTTCGACCGAAGCACATGTGGGATCATGTCACTCAAAAACGGTCCAAATGAGAATCCTTGGAGGACATTGATCTGGCCAATGGCACAAGAGACTCCTGCTCTCTATCATGCTATTTCGGCAATGACAGCGTTTCATCTTTCGCGTGATACCCAGGCATTTCGAGTGCAAGGAGTCGAACATGTACGGATGAGCCTAAATGCCTTAAGCGCCGGGATTCGCAACGGAACTATGAGTGATGAGGGTGCTTTAGCGACGACTTTGGTTCTCGCTTTTGCAGAGGCATTCGATCGTCATATTACCACTGGGATTGAGCATCTCAAGGGTGCCAAAATCTTAATCGACAGAGCACTGGCAAGATACCAACATAGCCCACAGTGGTCTGAGGATGCTATGCGCCTGAAGTTTCTCTACAATGTCTGGGTATATCTCGATGTGCTTGCCAGGCTCACTTCCGACGATAATGATGATGATGATGTTGCCAATCCAATTATTTTTGGCCCGGTTTCTCCAACAGAAGAAATCGATCCCTTAATGGGCTGTGCAACATCATTATTTCCGTTGATCGGCCGTGTGGCAAATCTCGTTCGTAAAGTTCGCCAAAGTAGCAGCAATTCGATTAACATTATTACCGAAGCTGTCGAGCTTAAGTCGCTTCTAGAGAATTGGGCCCCAGCAACGTCATTTCACAAGATCGAAGATACTGCGACTACTATGCAGCATTGCTTGAAGACAGCTGAAGCCTACCGGTATTCAACTTTGCTTTATCTTCACCAAGCAGTTCCAGAGATCCCGTCTATGACTTCTTATCAACTAGCAAAGAAAGTTTTGACTTTTCTCGCAAGTGTACCGATCACATCAGGCGCCTGTATCGTGCACATTTACCCCCTCTTGGTTGCAGGGTGTGAGGCACAGGGTGCAGAAGAAAGAGATTGGGTAAAAAACAGATGGGAGAAATTATCGGCAAGAATGTGGATTGGAAACGTTGACCGAGCCTGGGAGGTTATGAAAGAGGTATGGGACCGCAGAGATGAACATAGTCGCCAAAAAGATGCTGAAGAGCTTCTCATGCGAAATGCGTCATCTATTCGTACTACGTATTCACACCCAACATCTCGGGCTTCGTCGGTTCCGAGAACCATAAGCCCTAACGATTCGATGGGGCGCGATTATTCCTTCACTCCAGAGCCCGAGAATATTACTTTATTCGATAATCTTGGTAATCCTATTGATCCCCGCGAGAGGAGGTCTATGAGGCCAAACCTCGTAAGGTCCAGCAGTGAAGGCTTGCTAGATGAGTATGGCACTGGCACCGAAGAGTGCATAACTGTAAAAAGTAAGTTGCATTGGGCCAGAGTTATGAGGGACTGGCACTGGGAAGGTATGTTACAGCTCTGGTCCCTCAATATATAATCTAACTCGATTGCTAACCTATTTGTATAGTCCTCCTTGGTTGATCTTCTTTTCTCCACTTTCGTTTTTCTCGAAGTTTCCCTTTGCCATCACTTTCCTTAAACGGCGTCTTCCGGGATAATTCTGATATGATATTGTTTCACTGGGACATCATGGTTTATTGATTGGTCTTCGGTTGTCATTCCTTCTTGCGTTGTGTTGTTGATCTTTTTGTCTCCACGTTCCTTAAGGCGTTGCACGTAACACTGATTTCTATACACTCCTTGAGCATCACTTTTTTCGTTTTTTAGCATATACTATTCCTTTAGATAGATGGGGGTCATGACGGGACTTATTTTCCTATAATATGAGTTTGATGAAGTCTCCTTTTCTTGATATATTTCTTTGGGTGGAGTACGGGGGGGTGGGAGGCTCATACATTTTGACTTTCCTTAATAACTAGTTTTGAGTTTTCGATGGCTTTTTGGATTTTGATGGCTTTTTGGAACGGTTGGAATTTATGACTTTCTGGAGCGGTTGGAATTGATGACTTTCTGGGGTGGTTGGAATTGATGACTTTCTGGAGCGGTTGGAATTGATGACTTTCTGGAACGGTTTGAGTTGGAGGGTTTTTTGAACAGTTGGAAGCTTGGATGAGAGTATTGGATGGATTTGAATGGAGTCGGGCAAATGCATGTTCGAACTATATATATCCTCAATTTATGGGCAAGCCTGTAATGAGGTGGTGGGTCGAGGCATACTATAATAGCTGGAAGCGGTCTGGAATCGCGTATGCGTACATGGGATGGACTATGATCTCGATCTTCACCTTGGCTGCAGTTGATTTATCTTCATTAGTTATCACAGGTATGGTCGTAGCAACCTATATGTAACACCTTTAAGATTTTCCTCTTCCTGATCTTGGTTCGTGAGTATGGTTAACGCTGTCCATCCACCATTGGCCTTCACCTCCAGGCTGGGAGATAACCTATGGCAGGCCTTCTGTCCGCTCTACGCTTGGGAACTCCAGAGTATGGGAATGATATCATCCGAGGATATACCTTGGAGGCTTGCCCATGCACTGTACAGCAGGTGGGTTTTAAACACCATGGGAAAGATAGTGAATACTAATTTTGAAGCCTGCCATAGATGGAGTGCAAGATGCCTCATTCAACTCCTGAGAAACTCTAAATTCAAAATATTCTATAAACAACCCCCCGGTTAGACTACTAAAGAGTGAGCATTGCCCTATGGTGCTTGTTGATAGGAACCATAATTCGTTGAGGACGTCATAGTGGTCAACATGAAGTTGATTATAAGTTCTAGGCTTTGATGCTGCTACCTTACCCCTGGCAGGTGGATTATGCTGAAGGGAAGTTGTAATACAGTCCTACAGTCGAGCCTGCCTTATTGCACAGAACTGGGGATATAGGGTATGGGGACAGAGGTACCTACCTTCCTGAGGGTAACAATCCCTGTGTATACATAGAGGATGCAACATGCGTATCGACAGCAAAGATAGACTTCGGGACAAGAATGAATCAGTAACTGGATGGTCAGCGGGCAAATAGATACTTATTTATGAAATGTACTACATTTCCAGCGGCAGTGGTCAGGAAAGACATAAGCCCTAAAAATGTTGTGGTATAATCATTGGGGCATTCAGGGCTGCAATCATTGTCGATCAAATCCATGCGCCGAATTTATTTCCCTTCAAACCCACGACATTAACATCTTAGAGTGGTTCCCTTTTACTTCCAAGTTATGAAATCCCAGACTCATGTTGGTCATAGCATGAGAACAACTTCATGTAAAAGGACATGAACAGCATTTCCCAAATTGCACCCCAAAAGAAAACTTCAGTAATTGCAGCTGCTAATGTTGAAGGTAACATAAAATATAAACCCAATATAACTGAGCTATCAGTGAATCTCTTTAAAAGTTTTTTGAACAAAAACCTCATAACGTGAGCACCAATTTCATGTAACCATTCCTCTCCTTGTGTTGAGAGCCCACTGGCCTACAAGAGCAGTATCGAGGCTGGCAATCCGCATATTCACGTGTCTGACTGGACATCATCAAAGATTTCTCTGAACCTCTCCCGCATTTGTGCTTCTCGAGAAGAAATACGGTATGCTGGGTGTGTAGGGTGCTTGATCTCCATGGGCTGTGCTCCAGCAAAATTGTACAGCTCTGGGCAGGGGTCTAGCAGGCTTCCAGATGCAGATAGCCAGGGTTGTAGGCAACGCCGCATTCATTCCTCATCTCAGTGGCTATACCCGCTTCTAGGCCACAGTGATACTCCCTCAGTCCGCAGCTAACTTGCGTGCCAATATACTCTACTACAATTGCTGTAGGGCAACCCGTCAAAGTGGCAATGTCGACTCGACAACTACGGTCTGCTACGAGGTCAAAGGCAGCTGGGAATACAGGTAGAGCGTTAAATTTTCAGCAGAGCAAAGCCACCGTGGCTGTCCCAGTAGTGACCAAAAAGCCAATGAAAGAGCCAACCCCAAGAAGCACAAAAAGACAATACCCCCCTTCGCCGTCTGATGGCATTACGGTGGCTACACCCACTCTTGCTATCGATGGGTCCACTGAAAAGAAGGACAATCAAAAGCGGCAGAAACTGGATAAATTCCCCGCCGGAACCACCCCATTCCCGTATCACCCCCACCCTACCCCGGAAGAAGCTCAGGTTGTTGTGGACCTCCTCTCTGGCCTACACGGAGTACATACTCGCCCCCTGAAGCCCCCTCTTCCCAATCTCCTTGTTACGGGATGTGGAGAGGTTCCGTCTGTGTTGGATGCATTGATTCGTACACTTCTCTCCGCCAATACTTCAGCACAAAATTCAAATCGGGCCTTCAAAGGGCTGGTAGAGAAGTTTGGTGTATGTGGGAAAAGGGGGAGTGTGGATTGGGAAAAGGTGAGGAGGGCAACAAATGCCGAGATATTTGATGCCATTAAGTCTGGGGGGCTTGCGAATGTTAAGAGTAAGCATATTCAGAAGATCTTGCAGAAAGTATGGGAAGAGGCTCAGGCTAGAAAGAGGGAGCGCAAGGAAATGGAGGAGAAGAAAAAGGACGAAAGAAGGGAGAATGGCAATGGGAAATCTGAAGCTGAGGACACAGTTATTGAGTGTAGAACCAACGGAGACGTGGTAAAGCATGAGTATCACGGCCACCAGCTAATCACGGAACCCCTCAATCTGGAAGAAACCAATGCGGCAGATGACAAAATCTATCCACCTAATACTAAGAGCGAGGTCAGTTATGAATCTGATGATGATCTCTCCCTCGACTACCTCCACACTCTTCCCGATGACGCCGCCATGGATAAGCTCATCTCCTTTGATGGGATTGGATTCAAAACTGCCTCTTGTGTCATGCTTTTCTGCATGTCCCGTGACTCCTTCGCTGTCGATACACATGTCTTCCGTCTTGCAAGGTTTCTGAACTGGGTTCCCCCAGATAAGGCTAATCGCGAGACAACTTTTTGGCATCTTGATGCCAAGCTGTTAGGGGAACATAAGTATGCGCTGCATCAATTGTTCATTAAACATGGTAGGACATGTGAATGGTGCAAAGCAGGAGGGCCGTTGAAGTATGAGGATTATGGAAAGAAGAAGAGCAAGGAAAAGAAAAACCCAGTGAATGGGGTGGAGAAAGAGGAAGGAGAGGATAGTATCGAAGTTGAGAGCGGGAAAGAGAATAATACGGTAGAGGGAGGTGTCGAAGAGGGAATGGAGGCCATTCCGGAGAAGTGTCCAATAGAGCATCTTGTCAGAAGGTTCCATGGAGCGAGTAAAGGAAGAGGGGCTAAATGGGAGGAAGAATGAAAAAAATTAGCGGCATGTGCGGTATATATCAGAGGATAACAAAGGGTACTGCCTCACGGATACCATATTCAAGGTTCTAGAATATTTGTTGCCAATTCAGTACTCCGTATAAAATAGCTTGTCAGTCATGTTAGTGTAATCTAAGTTGAGCCAAGTTGTCTCCGCGCTAGCAATCTGTACCGTACATACCAGTACCTATAAAAAGTACAACTTCCCAATTGGGTAGTACGCTAATACTAAGCTGGAAGCTTGAAGGGCATAGTAATCAGACCCTCAAATATTTGAATCTCAAGTGATGGTAGCCCTAAATCGGCCTGGGCACGAGAACAGGTATCCCCATATCCTCTTTGCCAACAAGAATATATGTCAATTATTATACCTGCAACTGCACTGTTAATCGAACGTGCATATAGGGCAATATCTATGGAAAGACAGGAGATACAACTATAGTATATGTTCTAGTCGGAGATATGGGTCAAAAGCATGAAAAGTGCACCATGGATTTTTTTGTTGTTGTTATGTCTGCAATTGCGCTTGATATCATTGCTGCTGTATCCCATCTCCCCCACCCCCTCGCAACCTATATTGCACCCTTCAGGTTATACATATCACATACCCATGGCCAAAGGTAGTCTAGCTAGGCTAAAAACTACAATGAGTAGTACTTTCTAACAAGAGATAGCCATAAGGTATTTAAGTACCTCTTCCCACGCAGGGCTTTTTGTACTTGGATAGGGATCCAATCTTGTGTTTTGTGATACAGTGGGGGTTTATGTATTGTACTAAAGGTTGAGTGGTCTCTAGGTACATGTACGTATACTCAGTCGGTCGAATAATACCACTTACTAAGTACTTCACCAGCTTTACATTTATTACATCCGCGACCCATGTACCCCCAGAACCCAGGCCCGAGAATATGTAACCCTAATCTGGCCGTGTAACCCCTGATTCTGGCCGAGGAACAGCAGTACCTAGCAGTAACTAGGTACCAAATACTTACTAAGTATATATTCATCAGCCAGTTCTTGAAAACCAGCTGACATCTTCCTTCATCACCCTGACCCATTTTCCTTACACAGATACCCAGGCCCCCTCACAGAGGGTCCTGAAGGTACCCCCGCTTAGTAAAATTTAATCTCAAGGCTTTTTGATCCTAAATGCTTCTCCCGCTCCTTGTCATTACTGCCTTCACCTTAGTGGGTGTTTCCGCAATCCCCCTACAGCTGCAGGAATTAAGCTTGAGAGACTCTCGACACATCAGTGCGGAGCTGCAAATAGAGGATACTCATGCTTGGCGAGTGAAGCCCTCAACACCTGCTGCTCTCGATATGGTTGGTGTGGGGGATAGTTCAGACTACTGTAGGATAGGGTGTCAATCTGCTTATGGTAGATGTGGGGATAGACCCCCTACACCCCCAAGAGGAGTACCTCGTCCTTGGCTCTGACCCGTACCTTATGGAGCTGCCATCTATACTCCCGGGGTCATTGCATTGGCTTATGATAATGGCCCCTACGTTTGGACGAGTCAATTGCTTAACATCCTCGACTCCTATGGCATAAAGGGTACCTTCTTTATCACCGCAAATAATCCCGGGAAAGGCCCTTTGGGAGATCCAAGCCTTCCTTGGGCAGCAGTACTTCGGCGAATGTATGCAAGCGGACACCAAATTGCGAGCCACACCATGGACCACCTCAACCTCGATACTCTTTCTGAGTCCAACAGGCAATTGCAAATGACAAAATTTGAATCTGTAATGAGGGGCATACTTGGCCGTTACCCCACCTATATGCGTCCTCCATACAGCCGTTGCGGTTCCGCTTGTTTGGCAACTTTGAAATTTCTGGGTTATCATTGTATCTTCTGGGATCTCGATACCGACGATTATAACAATGATGCCCCTGGCCTCATCAAAAAATCAAAAGATATTGTTTCCATTGCAATCTCCGGAGCAGATCGCCGGTACCGGGGGCTCATTTCAATTGCTCATGATATCCATTATCAGACCGTTTTCAATCTCACACTCTATCAGATCACCGCTGGATTAAATGCTGGATCTCGTTTTGTTACGTTGGGAGAATGCCTTAATGACCCCCCTTCAAACTGGTACCGAACAGGACTATAAGTCGTGCTCATATAGTATAGGGGTTGACTGTTCCTTTGGTGGGTACTAATCCACACATACCAATTAATGTTGATACACTGTACCAACCAACATTTCTTATTTCAATTGGAGTCTAGTTTGTGGAAATGATCCCTTTACTACGAGCTAGGAGATGAAACTTGAGAGCGTTTCAACCTAAATGATATTTCATACTTGACCAGTTTTTTTTGAGTCTATACGCCTTTCCCTCGAAGGGAGCCTTAGGCTATGAGGCGGATACTTGGCCAGTTGATCATACCTATAGATCTTTCTAGTCTGGCTGCACTGACCCGAGGTCTTTCCATGAGATGACTAACGTTTACAGAGTAGGAGTGTCATCCATAATTGGGGTAAGACTTGTGTTATGTATACTACTGTTTATATTCCCCCCGGCGAAAAAAAACAAGATCATTAATGATATCTACATAATTTCTGAAGAGTTTATGTACTGTACATACTAAATGCTTACTGGGTTGCAACACACTTCCAGTCTACGGATAGCCTCGGGACAATGTGCAAGATGACAATTACCTACCTAGATACTGCTAACCCTTACAGACCCCTGCGATATTCCACACCTCACTCAGAGCTGGGAAAAGTTCATAGCGGTTGACGGCCCTGCATCGGCTGAGCCTATTCTTATCCCACGCAACCATACTGGCTGGCCTACCCTTTCGTTTTATTTTGGGCAGCTGGAGTGTGTGTGGGGAATACCTAGAATTCAAATAAAAATGGTTACCCCCGCCTTGACCGCCGTCCCACTTTCCACATGCGTTCTGCACAAGGCCACATACAGTCGCGAGCGAGCCACCTCAACTTGTTCATAGGAAAGAATTTGAGCCAGCTGTTCCCTTACTTTGGGTTTTATGCTATGACCAGTTACACGGGTTGGTCCTGTCCCTGACTTCCACTCGCTCTGGCTAGCGCTAATACTGAAGTTGATCTCAGATCAAGACATAAATTTCCGTATATAGTTTTGGAACACTAAGGCAAGCTGCATGCCTTGCGCTCAAAGTTTACGACCCTACCTGTACGTTCTGGTTTGCAGTATATTGATTCTGATAGCTCAGACAACACCACTACCTCGTATGCTATCACGGTGTACTTGATAGCCTTTGCCAGGACGCTAATATATGTTTTATATGAATATCAGACAATTCCCATCGCAATGTATAAAATGGCCCGGAAGCCCGTACCACAGCATGTGGACTCAGCCCAGGGTATTATGATTAAGGACACAAAGTTCCCCATCATTGATTACCAAACTTCCATCACACCGCAATACAGAAACTTCCCCGGGCCGCACAACTATAGTTCTTTGGACACGCTATTCGAACTGCGCAAAATGAGCAACGGTCGGATAAAAACTGGGACCTCAGAGTTGGCAGACTTCCTAAAGTCTTCAAAGCCGGAAGATTTTGGGAGCCCCACAGTTACCGGATCAGTGGATGACCTCTCACTTTCTGGCTCTAGCCACCAAAAGAAGCATCGTTTTCTGAGGTCATTGACGCCCCATGGTGGTGCTGAGAAAAGCCGTACACAGTCTCCATTGCCACCCCATGTCACTCCGAAGCTCACCTCTAAAGGAAGTCATTATCTACAAATACAGGTCGATTATGGGAATATTGGCCACCAGACCAGACAACCTTTTAGTGAAATCACCACAAATGCAGTATCTCACCCAACCTTGAGCACTTTTAATAGTAACCCCGGGAAAGGTATAACACAAAGTGATGTTGCCGGAATTACCCAGTTGACCCAATCTCACATGAGTTTATCACCCCCCCCATGGAGTCCCCTGGAATTGAAGCTGTCTGCAGTAGATGGAATGGGTGCATACCAGAATCCCTTGCGGACGGATACTGAACCTACAAAGACACAACGACGGACGCCAGTGCTTCCAGCTCTGAAAACAGACTTTGGTAGGCCTCAAGCCAGGATACCACAGATCCAACACCATATCCCTAGAACGCTGCACACTCCAACTAGGGAAATTGAGAGAGGGGATCAAACAAGTCTAGGATCTGTAGATACAGGCTCCTCCCCGGCACCGCAAGGCTCACCAAAGGGAAGTAACCATAGTCATGCGCCGCCAAAGATACCTATTCACCCATCTGGCACAAATGACCATATGGCTCCCCAATTTGACCACACACAACTCCGAGAGATTCTGAAACCGGGCCCCCCACCCAGCAGAGCATTGCCGGCACTTCCTGAGATACATGATAGTTCAACTCTTTCTGGGCGTTCGGCCCACCCACACCAAGTAGCATTGCGCTCTGGGCCACTGCTACCACCTTCCCCTATCGAAAAATATGAGACCCATTTCAATGATTGTAATAGAAGGGAAGATCGGGTGAACGGTCGAAAAGCTAAGGACATGAAGTTTGTGCAGCAAAGGAAACTCCAAGAAGTCATCAGATTACTTGACACCGATGCTGAGGCAAAGGGAAGAACTTGTCATGCTTTGCCAACCGAAAGCCCAGTGAGCCCAGTCTCTGCAACTGGGCTGCCAGCAAAGATGCGAGGTCCACAAACGCCACCAGTGAGCGACCCCAATTCCACAACAACCACAGGCAGCACCTCAGGGCCGCACAGAAGTAACCGTTTACAACTGTTCATTCATGATGCCCCCACACTACCATGTTCCCCCGGCCCACTTCTCCATCCGACGGTGAGTGTCCGGAATGGTGTCAAATCCTCTCAAGCAAACCTCCAGGCAATCCCTGAGGAAAATCTGCGGGGTCTTCTAGAAGAAGCAATGGCAAGGCAAACGGAGCTGGAGGACAGGATTGAGTCAATGGAACACAAACACATGGCTCTCGAGCAGGCATTGATAACCTTGCTCCAGAGGACCTCTCCGCATAGAAATGAGAGTAACTCCATTGAAGACTTACTCGCAGACTTCCACATAAGCCACCCTTGCCGGGGACAGTCGGGAGGCTTTCCTTTGGAGCGGGGCCCAAGTCAAATGGATCAATAAATACCCTTGGGTTGGGGGTGGCGGATAACGAGGCTGTTCCTTTTCATGTTCGGTGAGGTGTTTCATATATATATTCCCTGTTCACCCTCGGTTTACATTTCTTTTTTTTTTCATACAGCATATCCAGGAGCGTTCGTTTATAAGGTCACGAAGTGTTATTCCATTCCAGGTTTTGGGGCCTACTTAGGTGAGATACTATGGGGCCTACTGCTTTTTTTTCTTTGGTTCTGCTTTGGAGGTGTAAATAACCCCCTATCTTTCGGGGGTTTCGGGATCTTGTCGAGGAAGCAATATGACTGGACCGAGCTAGAGTTATTTTGCTTTACTTGTTTTGAGGGGTCACCATGCTACGGGGGACGGTTGAAAATTGGGTTGCAAATGGACATGTAGGCATTATTGAAAAGAGGATATGAATATTGTCTATGAATTTTCCCACCTGTACTGGGCTTCTCTTACTAGTGATTTGGCGGATTGAAGCTGTCTCTCATCTGTAGGTGTTGACTGTTGTATTAATTAATATCACCAGATAGGCTCAGGAAAGCGTAGTTGGTTGCCGTAGAGGGGGGAAAGCGGGCAATGCTGTCATGTTTGGCAGAGCATCAATCCGGAAGGCGTCAGAGAAGCATGCCAGCAGTGTAGGTATATATATAATTACATATAGAAAGTGAGCCTTATATTATTACTATATTATGTATGGCCCAATCAAGACCTCATTCCGTACTATCTTCGACCCCCTACTGTCAGTCACATATCCTGAAGGCACCAAATATCAAACAAAACAACCGATACTCTTTCAACCCATTTACTGTATAATATAGTAAACAAACGGAAACAATACACCGATCACCAGAAGCTCACTTTTCATAACCCTCATGTCACCCCCCATACTCCGTACCTCCCCTCAAGCCCCTTATCATACCTCTGCCGCCTGGTAACCTTTAATTGCTATACTATAAACTAATCGAAAGATATACTCCCCCAGCTCCAGGAAGACGGTTCCGACCCCGAAAGTGATCGTCTGTACGTCCGTACTACCCCCCGGCTAGCTTACGTCTGTATCTGAATCCTTACGGAGACCTCCGTACCGCTTGGGCATTGAGAATCCTTCCTGGCATAGAATCTGCCTTGTGGGGTATATAGTCCCGCTTCTGCATTAAACTTTTCCTAGCTACCTCTCAGATATCAAAAACGCCTTGGAGATCTCGGCAAGTCCCAGCATACACCCATGTAACCTACGGTAAAGACATGTGCGTGCAAATGGGTACCTATAGAGTACATATATTTTTTTTAAAGAATCATTAATCGCATTCACCCTATCTAGAGTATGGCGATGGACTGCAGCTTCCAGGTTGCCCCGGGTGGCATCTCTTCCTCCACGCGGGCCAGTCCCTGCCCCAGAGTACATATATTCAATGTACAGTACATGGATATTCAGTACATGCCGCCTCATAGCCTAGGGCTCCCTTCGGGGGAAAGCGTATAGACTTTAAAAAAAAAAAAAATACAGTACATGTACATATGTACATGTATACTTAGAGTAGTATGTACTCTACAGTACAGTGCTTATCAGCTATATGCTCGCCTACCGCTGATCACAGGGCGGATGACACCTTTACAGGACCTTCGCATCTTGTTTCATCGACTTGTGTCCCCTATCGGAACCTGTCCCGTAGCCCTCCTGCCGCCGCCCTACGCCCCACATGGTTCTGAACACGGGAACAGTAGCTTGTACCTAACATCAAACCAGTTTCATTGGCCCACGTGGTGCATCAAGCAAACAAAATTAAAATAAAGAACGATGTGCTAGCAGAGATAGAGTGCAGACCCTCGGGAAAGCCCAAAGTCTATTACTTACGGAGAGTGTCAAAATAGTCGTGTAATAAGAAACACAAATTCCCTGAGATTAGATTAGCCATGGCCACGGCAGAAATCTCCGGATGAAAGTCCCAAGGCATGACCATCTATCTCCAACCCAAACCAGCAAAATCACTGTATATGTCAAAAGTTGAATCGGAGATCATATTGTAACTAGTGTTCCTTATCGGCAGCTTGTGGATATTCTATTTTTCTACTTCACTGATTTTTTTCCATTTCCATCTCCACTTCTCTTCCTTTTCCCTCTTCTCCTCCTCTCCTTCTTTACTCTTTCTCTCTCCCCTTTTCTCATTTTCTCCTTTTTCCTTTCATCTTTCTTTTTTCTCTACCTCTTCTCCTTCGCCTCTTCTCTCCTCCATCCCCCCCCCCCCCGTTCTCTCCAACCCTCTGGAGGGGAGCTGTGGACAAGACTGAAATGTAGCTCATCACTCAGTTACCAAAATTGACAATGAGGTGCTAATTATGGGCATTCCATGGAAAGCAGGCGTGTTTAGCAAAGTATGACGGAGTAATCAATATTTGCATATCTGCCCGCATGCCTGAACTGACGAAACTGCGCTGCCAAGACAATTTATTAAATAGTTATATTAGGTTAAAAGTTTTTCTTGGTGGTATCATAACGCAACCACCTCCGCCAACACCGCACACATATAGGAAATTACCGGTAATGTCTGGAGTAATTACAGGGAGGTATCTGTTCTCGCGCCCAGACTGATTTATTTGTGTGGTAGCTTAAATCGGAGGTTATTAAGTCTTCTTCAATAAGACCCCACATTTGAGGTAATACCTCTGTTAGTTTTGCTCTGATAGTTTCTGAACCACCAGGCATATGTGCGGTGTAAGGGTGATGCTTCTGTAGAAGCTCTTTAAAACACCCCCAGACCTGTTCAATGGGGTTGAGGTCTGAGGGTGGCTTTATAGTATGTATGAGGGCGTGCATTATCTTGTATGAAGATAGCATTGGAGTGGGTCTGTTGTATATTGGTGTTGTAAGAGCGTAAGGTAAAGCCCCCATGGTCTCCCCATAAATGCATGCCCAAACCAGAAGCCATGTATCAGGGCCTTTTACTGATGGATTTACACACTTCGGGAGCCATCGCTCATCTGGAGCTGCAAATACCTATACAGTACGTAGGTCCTTGTGACTCCTCCACCTTACATTCATCACTCCAGACATATCCCCGCGCTGCATGCTAATTGAGCTTTGGCATGAGGCTTCTTTAAGCTTCGGACGTTCGATACGTTGTGTTTGAGAGTGTGCTCTTTTCATTAAGAGGGATGCATGTGGGGTCACCTATTCACAATATTAATTTTTGGTACTACATTTCTTATTGATACCTCATTTCTTAATTCCATTAAAGGTTTCCGTTTGCCTCCCAACAAAGTCTCCTCTTATCAGTTCTGGTGGGCTTGGAAGGCCTGGTACGTTCTCATGCTTAACCATCTCCCCAAAAAAACTTCGCACTGTAGATTCTGACCTCCTAGGAACCATACACAATAGAATGAAGGCGATTGTACACTGTACTGATGGCAGGAGCCCCGCTTAAGGGTGGCTTCTGGTTATATCGATGCCCATCTACTTTGCTTTATATTAATAATAATATATAAGGGTGATAACTTCTTAAGCATCCAATTTTAATTTCTCTGCAATCCATGAAGTTAGCCTACATTTCCTTATATTCTCTTAAAATAATCAACCAATCACTCACCCAATAGTTGATCAATTCTCCCTTGCAGTTCATCAAACTTTAAAGTTTCTGCCCTCATAGAATCGACCTGAAACTCCTCTTCAGTCCACACTTGCCAGTGGGTGGGATACTTTGACCCCTCTTCAGGTGTCCTTGGCTCTCCTGTGGTGCCACCCGTATGTTCCACGTCTCCTCTGTTGGCTCCCCCTCTCTTTGGCGGAGGGGCAGGTGTTTCCTCTTCATTGTACATTCCCTCAGCAGCAAGGTCATCCATGCGCATACGGAAGCGCTGGTCGAGGTAATAGCGAATGTCATCAATAAGTTCGATAGTATCCGTTTCTTGTCGAGATTTGATCCTCTCAGCACTCTGCCACCTGTCAACTTGGCTCGTAGTGTCACGAGGGAGTGAGTGGTGCACACCTCCTGTACTATCTCTGAGAATTCAGGATCATCAATGTAATCCTCTAGCCTCTCGGCGATGTATCTTCGGTATGTCAGCTCTACCCATGAGGACCATCATATTCGACTTACTTGGCACCAAATTCCTCTAGCTTGGGTTGCCGGGTGGCCCACCCTGCCCTGATAACATCATAGATGTCATAGGGTTCAGTGGAATCATCACCTTCGGCACCGTTCCTGCCACTATTTGCGTTAGCCCCTGGTAGGCCCCCGTTCCCTTGCGTACTGATGATCATTGTAACTTTGTTCTTCAGCCTCTCTATAAGAAGCTGGTCTGCAGCATATAGAGTGTCTAAAGCATATTCTAGTGGTACTACCACTTTATCAGAGTAGAAGAACCGCAAGACCAACTCTAACACATGAGGGGCAATTTCCAAGGGAATAGCTTGCAGAGGCTCGTCAAGGGATCGTTTCTGCCCTTCCCTAAAGGCTGACGTAAACATTATGGTGAAGAATTCTGATCTGAGCATAGATTTGTGAACCGGGTAGAAGACAGCCTGAGGTTCCCAGTGCTCTCCTGCCCAAAAAGGTCGGTCCGCTGGGTCTGCATCAGCTCGGAGCACGGCGTCTGCAAAGGTGTCTTTTGCAAACTCCATGGACACTCCGCCTGCCACTTCGAGAGACACCCGAACTGCCTTCTTGAGGACATATTCTGTGAACCAGGCGTCCAAATCTTCTTGGGCTTTACCCACCTCATCCACCCGCTTCAAGCGGCGCTGCTTTGGATCATGGGAGGCAAGTGCAAATTCCCACAGTGAAGGTAAGCCTAGGTGCGTTGAAATTTTCTCAATATTGATTAGAACTTCGGGGGAGAACAGTTCCGTAATTTCTCCTAGGTAGAGAAATCTGACAGTAGTCTCAAACGCCCGGGAGTCTATAGAGGTAGGAAGTCGAAGATTGCGAGGGCTCTTCTTCCCTTCCAATGGAAGTAGCTTCCGGCTGAAGTATTGTGATCTTGCACAGAGTAAGAACTTATGAAGATGAAACTCTTTCGTATATGTGAGAGTCCCAGGGCTGTTTGGTAGTGTATCCGAGTGATATGTGGTTGCTACAGTAACATCCGAGGTATCAAGGGGCGCTAATGTCAATAGAGAGGAAAGGTGCGATGCAAATGGCTGCCTTTCGTCGATTGATTTTGAAAACTACAGGAATCAGTGGTGGATAATTGTCTCCCGAAGAGCAAAACATACGTCATACTGAAGCAGTAGATTCCTTATCTTGTCGGTGAGGGCAGAGTATAGGCATCTATTATATCCCGTTAGTTTTTTACACCCAATGAAATGCTTGAAGATACATGGCGCATTCTCTTGCTCGCACCTTTCCCCTTGGAACGTATCCCGTTCACACAATGCACCCGACTCAAGCAACAATTGAACGACATCGTAATGCCCACATAAACTTGCCTCAATTCCCAGCCTTGAGCTATTAAATCGAACAGGAGGGGGTGGGGTGAGGGAGCTTGACTATGACAGTGTTAGTGAGACTCACCAGTGTCAATGGTGGATAATCGAATTTGTCCACAGCATTCAGGTTGACACCGCCGAACTGTATCAATTGCCGGACCATCTTCACATCTCCTCTTCCAGGCAATGCAGAATTAGCTTAAGCTCTCTGACAGCTTCAGATGTCCCGAGGGCAAACCTTCGGCAAGCTTCACATAGCTCTTTAAAGGCATCACTTTCATCCACAGGGTTTATGGCATGAATCCCCGATCCCCCGTCGTGCTCACGCTCTGCAAACAAGTGGGTAATAATTTGCGCTTTGAAAGGTATGGCAGGCGAAGGGTCCATTTTGTCCCAGGCTGAAAACTGCGGGGTGATCAGTCTACACGTATCTCCGAATGGTGGTCGCGTTGTTATGGCAACAGAGTCTAGACGAGCTAGTCCCCTTACAGCTAAACGTTTATGGACGTCTCTACCAAAACAATTCCGTTGGCACTTCATTAGGTACCGCTTCCATGGGAAGGCATCTCTGCATTCACAACATTTTCACTGCAATCCCAACCAACGCATTCTTCACCTGCTGAAGCAACACCCACTGTTGATTGACTTGATTAAAACATTCGTATCCAATACCCGCTCATACACACATACCTTCAGCAATTAGTATTGGATTTAATTACAGCAAACTAGGGCTTACCCCACGACTATTAACAATGCCGACCGCGGTGGATTATGATGCACTGGAGGTCATTGGTATTTGACTCCAGATCCCAAGGTGAATAACGTTCTTCAGCTAACAGGTAAACAAGGCCAGGGCTCATTTGGGAGCATCCGCAAGGTGCGGCGGAAAGTTGATGGAGTCGTAAGTGACGCCCGACTCTCGTTGGGGGCCTCTCGATATGCTAATGCGACATTCTACAGATTATGGCTCGGAAGGAGATTAAATACGAAAAAATGGAACAGAGGGAGAGGGATCAGTTAACCTGTACGTTCCTCTAGTAGCTCAGACAAGATGGCTTTCATTCGGCGTAAGCCAACTAATCATAGGAGTACACAGCTGAATTTTCCATTCTTTCGGCTCTCCGACATCCTAATATCGTCCAATATCATCATCGAGAACATGTTAAGGAGCATCAAATGGTCTACATGTGAGTTCCCTCAAACCCAAGAGCGCGAGGCGCCTGGACACTAACTGCCACTATACTATAGTTACATGGAATATTGTGGTGGTGGGGATCTGTCAAAACTGCTTAAAGATTTACGGAAGAAGAGGACTTCACTCCGAGAGGATATCATCTGGTCGATATTTGTTCAATTGGTATCCGCGCTGTATCGATGTCACTATGGAGTCGACCCTCCAGAGAGCCCGCCAAACACACGAAATCAAGCACCCCCTGCACACGCCAGAGGCAATACGGTCATCCATCGAGACCTAAAGCCGGAGAATGGTAAGGCGCACCTGTAGGGCTAGGGAAACGTCCGATGGAAGCGGTAATATAGGTGATGTTTTGACTAATTCGTATATATATCTCTTGGTACAGTGTTTTTAGATGAGAACAATTTTGTAAAGCTAGGGGACTTTGGGCTATCTAAGATGTTGGGACCTGAGCACCAAATGACAATGACATATGTGGGAACACCGTTGTATATGTCACCTGTCAGTAACCCCCGTAACATAGCAGTAGTGATGCTGGCAATCTTAAGAGGACCGCGTGTTATAATGGCGAATGAACGGTGCTAACTGGTACTACAGGAACTGGTCTCAGATACCCCATACACCATAAAGACAGACATCTGGTCCTTGGGATGTATAATGTACGAACTGTGTACCCTTAAACCACCATTCACTGCCAAAAGCTCCCATCAACTCTTCCACACAATCAAGCAGGGCAAATTCGATCCAATTCCAAGCCACTATTCAGCCGAACTCCGAGCCGTCATAGAACAGTGTTTACGGTGTGACCCGAAAGAGCGGCCAGAAACGGCCCAGCTTCTTTTTATGCCGGCAATGCAAAATTTTCGGAAACAGAGAGAAATAATACTGCTTAGAAAGCATTTCCAGACCAAGGATTCGATGTTGAACACACGAGAACTACAGCTTGTGGCCAGACAGAGGGAAGTTGAAAACGCGGAGGCTAAGGTAATAGCAAAGGCGCAAGAGTTAATTGCAAGGGAGCAAGATTTAAGTGCAAGGGAGCAAAATATGAAGCACTACTTGGAAGAGAGAACCCACGAGATACGGGAGCAACTCAATATCGAAATCAGGAAGGAGTGGAACGAGTGGAGGGTGAAGGCTGAAATCGAGATGATGCAACAAGCGGAACAAGTGAAGTTGAGCTTGGAATCCCAATTTGAATTTGCGGTCAGTCAAAGAGTAGAAGCACAGATGCACCAGAGAGTCGAGGCACACTTATTCAGCGAGCTGGAGCTTAAGCGGAGGATAATGGAGTTGAACTCATTACACTCGGAACATTCATCATCAACATCTTCCCAATTATCAGCTAGAACTGGCATAACCTCCATGTCTTCATCATTCCATTCCCCGACAAAGCACAGTCCTCCACAGCTATCGGCTCCGGACTCCCCGGCTGATGTTGACATGCGTTCACCATCTCGTGATCAAAGCCCACTCAAACAAGATAATACTTTTCACAACCTACCTGCAATAAACCTGCACCAGAGCTTACTTCAAAGGTCTCACCGATCGTTTGACCCCAACCCACATGGTAATGCCAGCATGGAAGGTCCTTTCGGCGGGTCCGAAGACGGTGAGGGAGATGACTCGAGCCCGCAAAATACTACACCACAACAATCCCACATGGTTGCGCCAACAGGGTCCCCAATTAAGCGGGGTGATAATGGTCGCATCCAAACTACAACTGACGTGAATCCCTTCTGTAGTTCTTCCAACACTGCTATCGACACAGATGAGCTAAAGATGGCCGCCGCAGCGAAGAGCTTTAGCCAAAAGGAGAACCAGCGGAGTGTGACTGAGTCGGCAAAATTGAGGAAGGGGGTGGCACCATGGAAAAATTCTGTGGCTAATTGGGATGAGGCCAAAGCAGAAGACATGCCGAGCCCGTACAAGAAGCTTAAAAACACCAACTGAAAATTGGGGCACGGCGTTTCTGGATGGGTTTGGATGGCTGTATGGTGCTAGGATAATCGGACTGGAATATGATCTGTCTGTGTTGAAGGTGAAAGAGTATCCTTTATATCTACGCTTTGCTCTTTTTTTTGGGCTCATATCCTTGCTTCCTTCCCTTACCATTTTTGTACCATTACGCATGCCTCTCTTGACAAATTCTGCCAAGAGGGCTTCTTCTACTATGTTTTTCGTTTACTTCTTTCAGTGCTAGGCGTCACAGTATCGCGTCTAGCTTTTACAAATTTGATATTATTGCTATTAGCCTCCTCCCCCATTATACCTGAGCTCTGTGCCTCTCTAGGAAAGACTCATGTTACAAAGAAGCGACGAATTTGCTACTCCTTATGTTGTCTTGTGCAATAGTTTACATTTCGCAACTAACGGTCTGGATGCTGAACTTGTACATATAAAGTTACCCTCAATACCACATGATATCGGGGGGGCTTCAGACGTCATATACCAGTATTGTTCCTGATCATCTTCTCCACCATCAAGCCGTATCAAGCAAGCATCACAATCATGCAGCGAACACTAACTCTCGCATTCAAACTCCCAAAAATGTTTCAGTTTGTATGCTCCACCAACTGACCCATGTCCGTGTACTACTAACCCCACTTACCCTTACAGAACAAAACTCCCGACGTCCTAACCCTCTTCCACCACCCCAAATCCGAATCCTCCAACAGGATTCTCTCCTTTCTCAAAAACGCCCAAATCCCCTCTACCCCACCCCTAGGCAACACCACCACTGCTACCCCGATTAAATTCGAGCTCGACGTCGTCTCCGCCCCAGGACTCCCTACCCCAGACCAATTCAAATCCATCGTGGACTTCCTCGGTGGGGAGGCCTACGCGAAAAAGATATTGAGAGGAACTAGTAGCATCGAGGAGGGTGCTCGGGTGCTTGCGGAGAAGGGAACAAGGAATTTAGCGGAGGGAGGGGGTGAGGGGGTAGGTGTGCTGCATGTAGAGTTCGTAAGACCGGTTCTGGTGGATTGGAATAATGGACGGGTGGTGGTGGGGGGCAATGAGGAGGACTTGAAAAGGTTAGAGGAGGAGGTGAAGAAGTTGGTTGAGACACTGCCTAAGGACTAGAGAATTGGGTCCTATCTAACGAGGTAAAAGGAACAATAATGAGGACTTCAGGAAGTAAATATGTCGATTTTCCCCCCATCCTTATTGTATAGCGACCAGAAACATGACCAACTAAAACCACAAATCCGAACGATAACCGTGCAACTAAGTTCAATCTTCAAACCCATGATATTGAAAACAACGAAATATGAGAAGCAATAAAACAGCAACGCTCAAAAACCCTTTTGTACACATGAACCAAACCAAACCAAATACTCAACAGAAACCCCAGGGCCACACTCTGTTCCATAGTCCTTCCCTATCCCAGTTCCACCGTTGTCATTTACAATAGTCTCGGCACAATCACAAATAACCTTCCACTATCTAACATGCTGGGAAAGCTTCAATCTATAACTTGCCAAACAAAAGCTCAATAAACCACGCACCCCACCCATTATTTTTGACCTGTTCCCCCCACCCATGAAGTCCCACCTCGCCCCACATTTTTGCCAATACCCTAGCCACCCAGCCTGGTTTCTCTTTGAAGATATCGCTTCCATCTTGCAAAGCCACTAACTTCGCACCCCTCATTTTCGTCGACAATTTCGACCCCCCAGGTGTAGATAACGGCATCTGAGGCTCCACAACTTCTATGGAGACCTTACCGGGCCGAGGAGTAGCAAATGGGTCATCAAAGATAGACTGTTGTTCCGCCCTCCTTCGTGGTAGAGCCCCGGGCATATTAACATCAACCATTGTACTCGCTCCTAGGCCATCGCGCACTACGGCATTGTTGATCCCGTCAATGGAAAGACCATCCGGTCGGGGCCTACCGTGAATATCCGGTTTCCACAGTTCGATTGTAAGAGTTCGCCCACCAACAGTTATTTTTCCACTCTGTGCAACCAATTTATCCACCGCCTCTCCACACGCAAAAGTAACCTTGGTCCACCCCTCTCCAGTGAAAAACATCCGTGCCGACCTCACCACCTCATCTTCACTTTCCATAAGCACCTTCGGTGGTATAGGCTCGTAGCCCGGCATCCTCCTCAGCTCTTCGAACCTTTCCAGAATAACTCCAAACTGTGCTAAGATGGCCAAAACCTCAGGCCATCGGTGCTCAGCGTAATTTGACACACGGATAGCCTTGGGGCTGTCGAAAAGTGGTCTCCGGAGAACTATAGCATTAGGATTTGTGTTCGGAGGTCCATTCAATGGCTGAGTGCTGACTGATGATACGTTTTCAATCTTCAGCTGTCGTTGCTCGTCGGCGATCATATCATCGTAGAAAGACTGCAGTGGAGGCGCATTGTCGTCATATACTTGGCGAGCTTCTGTCTCCACAATGCTTCGGCGTCTGGGCCTATCGGAATGGTTAGCCAGGGTCTGGTCGCCCATCAGAGATGGTTTGTGTACTAACTTGGTACCAAACTGTGTATTCCCCCATTCAGGCCCTGCTCTCCTCACACCTCCTCTTTCTGGCGAGTTACTAGTTCTCCGATATCTGTGTTCATAACCATCAGCATCTGTGAATGGTAATAAAAAAATTAACCTGAAAATGGATGCTCTTACGGCATTAACCTGCCCTCCTTCGGCGGAGCATCCTCCATTCCATAATCCTGTTCTTGCTGCATCCTTCGCAGGCCCCCGTATTGTTGTTGCAGGTACAAACTGGCTATGCTTGGTTGCTCTACCTCTCGGGTGAAAGGGGCATATTCGCTCGACCTAATATTGTGTATGCACTGATCTAGGTTATTAGGCTTTTGGTATCCCATCTTCTGGTGCCATCCATTCCCCGAAGGGAGTTGCGCGCCCTGTAAACCACTTTGCGTATATCCACCTGGATAGCCTTGGTAGCCCTGGTAACCCTGATCCCGGCGGTTTGTCGTCTGTGAGAAGTCCTGGAGGAAGGTGGTGTTGTAGGTGGTCATCGAGATACGGAACTAAATCTATCCCGCCCTTGAATGCACGTGGAAGGCCCTGCTTCACTGTCCTTACTGATGAGGGAAGAAATTTGCCGCCCGATACCCAGTCAGGTGAATGGCCGTTACCGCTGCCAGGAGATACGGATGGACAAAGAAACGAAACGCGTTATATACGCCGTAGCAAAGCTCTGGTAGGAGTATGTAGATTTACGACGGAGAAATTTCTGATGTATCGTGTTTATTTGGTTGCTACAGCAGCAACCTTGCCATACAACATTGCTTAGTCACGATTGCGGCGTACTTACCAAAGAATGAAATGTGCACCTAGTAATATTCAGATGTACTGGTATCTATCGCAGTGGCTTTATGATACTACTTATGCAAACCCGTTCAGCTTTGGCTACGCGTCTTCACATGATATATGCCGACTCCCGTTGATGGTGCTGTTCACCAAGCAAACCTCGACTACCAGCGCGTCTCCCACCCTCTCCACAATACCCGAGCAGTATACCATGTTCGTTCCTCGTCAGCTCGCTATCAAGAAACCAAGACAAGCAACCCATGCCTTGCCAAACATACCCAAGCCACAGAATACCTCATGTGAGCCAGCAGTTACAGAAGAAAGACCTTTTAAACGACCCCGTATTGAACTAGACATTCCGAGAAAGGCATCCGATACCTCAAATAAGGTTCCAGCAGCTTTACTAAGCCATAACTATGCCACGGAAGCTGTCAAGTGTCTTGAGCTGCTCTTCTCTGAATATTTCACTCACCATGTCAACCCTCAGTGGCTACCAAGGAGGATGAGGACAGTTGATGGGCATAATGACTGTACGTTTTCACCCTCTCTATCTTCTCCGAGCAAAGGAAACTAAAGCCCCTCAGATGTACACTTATCTGCATTACTGGAGAACCACATTTTCCAAACGATAAAGCCACGGCCCACACAAAAGACTTTGGTGACAGCTTTGCAGTTCCGACCATCACCTATCCTTCAAGTAAGATCCACAGATTATATTAAGCTCTGACAAAAAACTCACAGAGCCCGGGCAGGTAAGCCCAGACGGATATCACCTCCGCCGGTGTTCCCCGGTAAAGCAGAATGTCGATAATCACCCCAAAGAAGCTAGGGAAGCAACGACCATTTACATAGTGGGTCCTCCTGTTGACCCCCTGTCTCTTATTGCTAATGAATATCCAGGAGCCTGATATCAGAGGCGTCTCGGCCTGCCCTGGGAAAGTTGCACGCATGCTAGCCGAGAGCAACCCTGGTACGAATGTGGAATGGGTAGAAAGTGGAGGTACCACATGGGCATTCGTGATACTATCAGAGAATGTCAATGAACAGCAGCTCGAATCATGGGAAAGGTGGCCACCGAACTGGATCGTAATGCCAAAGTAAGTCACCCTTTGCTACGCAAATCATCATGCTAACGACCCCTTTTAGGGCGGAATGGCGGCGAAGGGATGAGCAATATCAGAAGCTCAGAGAAAGTGCTTATCAACAGGTTTCAAATCCGCCCAGGCGGGCCCAAGATAACCAAAGGCAGGCTACACGACCCGACTTCCATGATTTGAAAAGTTCTAAACCCCAGCAACCCTGCTATCCCCCAGGTATCATTATCTATCTCAACAATCTGCATCCAGATTCTACAAAGCCTGGCATACAATCGTTCCTCAGTCACTCTTGCCAGAGATATACTGTTAAGAAGATACGTAAAACGACCTCCACCTGGAAAGGAGGCTCCAATAAGGCCCAAACGTCCCAGGATTTCAGCGTCGATTACGTTGATTACAAACCCAAATGTGGATTTACAACCGCACATGTCCGTGTGAAGACTACGGATAATGCGGAATTGTTGGTGCGTGCACTGAGCAAGCGGAGACGCAGCATGGAAAGTGGAGATGGTCGCGAAGGGGGGAAAAAATGTAAGATGGACGATGACAAGTGGGTGAAAGGTGAAGTCATCAGAGGAGAGAGGGAGAGAGTGTATTGGGAAGCAGTGTTCAATGCCAAGGTGAATAGAAAAGCCTAACACCGTTACCCTGTTACTTAGGTATGTATATGCATGTCATCTGCAGTCTGTTACTCTTTGCATAAGCGAAACAAAACCCGATATGTTATGATGAGGCATATAAATTGCGAAACTAGTTTGACAGCGATTGATGGCTGTTACAAATGATGGAGTATCAACAAATGTACAATCACTTTGATCGACGGAAACGACAACCTGGTAGTAAATAAAACCCTATGTAACTACCCAACCCGTACCAACCATAACACTCAAAGCCATTACTCGGCCCTTTCATATTATGTCATGCTGATTTACTTGTGCTCTCCCATACCAATGCTCTCCTTCGCGGACTTCATTGTATCCTTGACTGTATCCTTCATCGACTTGCTCTCGCTACCCCTGGTAGAATCGTCCATTTGTTGAGTGATACTCTTTTGACTATCTGGTTGGACAGCACCAGCAGCACGATCCATCATACCAGATGCCTTATCGCCCATCTGCTCCATAGTGGGTTTCTGGGAGTCTGGCTTCATCTTATCACCGAGTTGCTCGGTCATAGGCTTCCTTCCTACACAACCTGTTTAGGGCGATACTTTCCACGAACAAGGGAATTGTGTTGACTTACCCATATCAGACATGATAATTGCTAAGCGAGACCTGGTTTATAGCTCTTGCAGATATATTTATACGTGTACATGCGATATTGCTGAAGGAGAAATTTTACTCACAATATATAGCCCACGAGGTGCCTCGTCCAGCCGATATACCACAGTAGGCTCCGTCACTGCACCGTCATGAACAATGTGAACTACACTGGGGCCAGAGGCCACCGGCAAACGTTGCTACATGTAGGGTGTCATAGTCAGTAAGTGGTGATGTCTAAATGTGGCTCGTGGGCAATACTGTTGCCGAGGCACTGACTACCGAGCCAACCAGACTAGACACACGGTGTTGTGACGTAATGTGAGGTGGACAGGATGCCAAGATTCACCACCACAAAACCCTTACCGCATAACTATGCAATCTCTGACCCGCTAGTGCATTACCCGCTCAAGTCAAATATTTACTTTAGATTAGACTTCAAAGACGGTGATGACTCTTAGCTGGCGCACCTTGAATAATTACTTGACAGCTACAAAGAGTCTTGGCACGAGAGCAGCAAATGGCCACAAGGAAGCAAGTTACTAATACAAAAAAGCAAGATACAAAATTTTTGTAGTTACCGCCGGTAAGTTCCTCCATTCTAATAGAGGCACAGGAGCAGTACGTGGAGAGGTAAATCTCGATCGATCGGCGTGACTATCAAGTCAAGTACTCGAGTACAGGCCCGTGCGCTGAGTCAACCTGACTAGGTATATATTGTAGTGATAGAATACCCGTTTACATGTTACATGTAGTGTGTAACGTGAAAAGTTACACACGTGCCTTGCAGGACTTTCGCTTTTAATTTCATGCACAGTGTATATGCATGCGGACTGCACTCAAAAACAATTTGGTCACACTATTGTACCTGCGAGCATGAATACCATAGGAGTACTTACCCAACATTGTGGGTACATCTTGCTGCCATAGGCTGTGAATCTGGACAGCCATATGCAGTGAGTCAGCTATGTATACTACACAGATTAGACTAATGCTGAGTCTGAAGATACTACCTGAAGGTCTCTATATCTGTGAGTGCAATAGAATACAAAACGGTGACAGTTCTCTGTGTCCTGGTAACTACCTACCACAGCTTGGCAGTGTTAACCTAGCCGGCATTAGTGCTTGATGTACAATGCAGCCAACGTTTAGTCTGGCCAGGGTCTTTTTTTCTGTGTTTTTGCGGTACATCGCCACCGAATTGGGGATGGCCGAAGCCAAATCAGGCAACTGAGGTGAGGAACTTCCCGAGTCGTCTTAGTGGCACATCTAGTTGCCAATGACCCCTCACATGCCCACACCAGGATTCTAGGGATCGTTGGAAGAGGGGTGGTAAGAGTGAGATGGTCAGTACCACAGGTAGGGATATAAGTTGGGTGAACAAGCCTAACCTTTGGCTCCCAAAAATAATTATTTGATGGACTGCGCATGCAGAATGTGAGGGGGATAACCTTGAAATCTGCCCGATTTATCGAGATGCGCTGGAAAATCTATGAAATTTGTGAGAGTTACTTTAGCATTCTTACCACGATCATATTAATGGGAGGCGGGGAGTACTTGCGGCCTGCTCCGCTGCGATATGTATTTCTAGGTAATATTTATAGGTAATCTAAGCTGCAAAGACTTTAATACGCAGTTGGTACCGGTTGAGTAGGTAGTTATGGTAATGATAGTCGTAAGTATGTAGCATATGTACCTATCCATCCCTTACTCGGACAATATGGCCATCACCTTGTCCAATACTCCAAAAGAAACAACACCACCACCTTCACTTGAAACGTACATTAACGTGCATGTAAGTGAAGCATAGTTGTACTTTTGCTTCCTTTTTTTTCTGGCTCCATTCCAACGATGTCATGCACCTGTCTCTGTCAATCCATTCCCAATCGAGAGACGTCATAGCAAGGCCCCGAGACAGGTTGTATCGGTTTGAATACCGTAAATACATTATCAAGAACTGAGCGCCCGTTGGTTGATTTGACACTGATACTTTTTTCTAAAGGTAGGCTAGGCTTCGATATGTAACATGCCAGTGTTACAGGTGACCCCCCTAGTGGATCCCGAGGAAAAATAGTAACGGACTCTCCCGTCATACCGACCTGATACATGTCGAGTGAAACAGGTGATCCTAGAGGTAGCACGACGAAAGCGTTATCAAATCACCGCGTGCATGCATGCATGTCTGATGGCTGGCCTTTGGGCTCCTCTGTAATAGCCATTTGTCCTCTTGGAGGGCTGGTTGAGGTTGAGGTGCCGATCCCCCAACTTGTTCTGGGCGCATGAGCCATGCAGTACCAAGGCTGGAATTTGAAACAAGCTTACCGATCGCCGCTGCCAGTTCCAAGTTTTCAACATCTACCTTGGGTCACACCGGTCATTATCGACAGCTTCGCTCGTACATAGAACAGCATTACCAATATAGAGGCTTCCCAACATATGGAATGTGCCCCAAGAATTGGACTCAGGTAGCTATGGTCAATGGCCGTTAGTTTTTATGATCACTGCCCCCCATGCAAATCTATAATTGCTTATCTACAATCTGACAATTCAAAATTGTCACCCCTCCCCACTTGTGTCTCCATCCGCAGGAAGTGTTGTGAAGGGGCTGAGACGTCCAAGCGCAAATAGAAGCCAAGGAACTGCAGCCAATTCTGCTTGCTGGTTCTATGGCAACCCAACTCCATAGGCGACACCTCCAGTCTATCCATATCACTCGCCTATTATTGCCAGCGGTGACAGATGTTGTTCCACTAGCTATTGATAATAAGTGGTAATGGTTGGAGTGGAATAAAAGGGGGCAGGATTCAAATCTATAAGGAATTGTAACCACTTAATGGTCCCCCATCCTATCGGGGGGAGAGGGGTACAACCAGACCAGGGGGAGTGTGCCCGTGTGCCAGTTGCTTTCTTGATGACTTCCCTCGATCAATAGCTATCCGTTACGAAAGAAATCCTCCCCTATCCCGAATGGGGGAGATAGGGCAAGCCAATCCAGTCGCTGGGGAGATCAAGCTCTCGGAAGTGAAGAAGCGAGGATTGAGGCGTGGGCATGAGATATGGGACGGAAACATGCACGGATAGGTATTGATAACATGCACATGCATCTGTTTAACAGAAAGAAGCCTCTGCCCAAATTTAGTGATAAGTTCTTTATCGAGAGGGCTGCTTGCATGGGAAATTAAAGTCTATGTATGTTTAATTTCTGATGTGCTTTGCATGTGTCAAGCCCTGTTTTACTTCCATCAACCACTCGTGGTTGTCTGATACCTTGGTTTCGCTCTCTCGTACTTATGTAAAACAATTCCAGGAATTTTTCGGCACGCTGAAAAGCAAGACCAGGTACCTACTCGTATCTGAGGGTGCACTGCACTCATGTCATGATCAGAGACAACCTGCACTGTGGATCGTTGGAGACACAGAATTTGTGCCTCGCACAATATTTCTCTCTGGATGTTGGTTGCAAAATGATAAAAAGTTAGATTCAGAGTCTGGAGTAGGAAAGTTAAAGCCACCAATGTGTCGGCAGCACTACTAATCTAAGGACTTGTCTCTTGCTGAAACTGACACATTACGACCGCAGCGGATATTGATCCTTGCTCATCTCCTTTATGTTTCTTATTGTTTTTCGGGCCTCACCAAGAGCAGCAGTCTCGTACACTCTGATGAGTCGAGTCTTTTCTAACATTGTGGCCGAAATTGGAATTGTCAAGTCCATTGCAGCTTGTTAATTATTACTTCCACCTGTGAACCATCATTCCGGAACAGACAGTTGTGATATTCAGTCCTTTCTTTTTGCAGCTGGAATTGGCCGATCTTCTAGGCCTTGGCCTATTGAGTGTATGGTGCTCAACCCCAAGACTCCAGGCTCTGCTGAAGCTAATGGGGCAAGGGATTCTTCAAGTAAGCTGGAGAGCAGATACTGCGATAAATACCGCATAAATCCCGAGCGAGGCCCAATTGGCGTGTGCCAGTGAAGAGGGACTGTGGGTGAGGCAGGCTATGTATTAACTGAGACTGTCACTGTAAATTGAATTGGGGCAGGGTGGTTGTGTCGGCACTTACCAAGCAGCTGGTACTGTACATACCGCGCACACACCCCTGCTTGGCGCTGCCCAAGCACCTGGTGGCTGTTCTCCGGTAAGTACGTGCTGGGCGTCCGGAGAGGGGGCTCTGATTGGCGGATTCAACGCCTCAGAACGCTGGTCAGGGCATCCTAAGGACGTTCTGTACCGTCGATAATTCGATTGACGATTTTTTCAACCAGCGTTTATGATTTATTTTTTTCCTTTCCCCTTTGACATGAGCTTCGTGTACTCGACTACTTAGGGCCTATTGGTAGCGTGCTGGAAACACCGTGTGTGGGGTGATATCTCCCGACTGCGGTGCAGCCTATGTATCTACGAGTAGAGTATACTCACTGGACGAGATCACTCTCGGGTCGCCCTCATACGCCCTGTCAGGTCTCGGCCTCTTACCTCTGCTTGCACTTCATCAGCACCCTGCCATGCCTGCTCTACTCCTCCTCTGGAGTGTCTGGTGCCTGGCCGTCGCGGAACCAGATGATGTCCAAGGCGAAGCACGATCGACGGGGGCGAATCCGTTCTTCTGGGAGATGGAAGCACCCAGGGACCAATTGTTCCAGCAAGTGATTGTGCTCTCCCAGAGGCAAGTTGGTCTGGAGGAGTTTACTTAAACGGAAGCACTCATGTGGCATCGAAAAAAGGTTCGAGACAGGGGCAGCTAGGGCAAATTTGATCCTTTGCTGAAGCAGGCACTGCAGGATACACTCTACGGTTCTCGCGCTGATAATGAGAAACAAAAAATAAACAAGTCTGTGGCAGAGGCAGAAGTAACCATCTACTCGCCTGAGCCATTCTGTTATCCAATGCTCCATATACAGTATAAGCCCATTGGGACATGTCATACATTTGCAGCAAACAAGCACCAAGAGAGAAAAATGAAAAGCTGGTGGTCATCATATTACAAGTACCATTGCAGTACCGAACGCAGGGCTCGAGTTTGATCAAAAGCAACCTCTCCTCTTTCTTTCCTACAACAATAAGGGAATATCCCCCCCCCCAAACTAACTCTCAGGCTCCCCATCAACATTTACTCACTAGCCCCTACACACCCCTGGCTGCACATCACAATCTAAGCATTCCCCATTCACTATAGCCCCCCGCCCCCCTTCCAGACTTCTGGG
>Ga0307514_10001222_pt1 | contig 34002 bp, 39 predicted proteins | sample 16_EM_MG_FD_203088 | JGI IMG/M metagenome (GOLD analysis project Ga0307514, IMG submission 203088) | Populus trichocarpa ectomycorrhiza microbial communities from riparian zone in the Pacific Northwest, United States - 16_EM | ecosystem: Host-associated > Plants > Roots > Unclassified | place... | reverse complement strand
GCCCAGTCCAGTCTGTCAGCATCTGGGATCGGTCCGATCCCAGTCCAAAGAATTTCTTGGACTGGACCTGGACTGGACTGGACGGTTCCAGTCTGGACTGATCCATTGCTGGACTGGTGGAATCATTAGTTTAATCATACTGTATTCACTCTTACTAGAGTATGACAGGACCTGAATAACCCCCTCCGCCTCCGGGCGAGCCGGCTAGATGGTGGAGCCCTCCCCCCGCTACCCTTCGTCCCCGCTGACAAATGTAAGATAAAAGATAGAAAGATATAAACCCGTTGCCGCCTCCCCCCGCACCTGAGTCAGCCTCTGCGCCTGCTCCATACCGCCATTCATTTGGGCGGGAACTTCCTGACTTCAGTAGCCGCCAGGAAGTCCACCACTGCTTGGGCGCATTCTTCCATGGAAAACAGCTCAGAAACCTGCACATGTCGGCATCTGCCTACTTTCCAGCCTATCACCGTTCCCACCGCTTTCCAGAGCACTTTCTGCTGGTCTCTCCACCGGCTGCAGTGGCGGAAGAGGTGCCCCCGCGTCTGGGACACTGTCCCTTCACACCACCAGCATTTGTTGTCATCTCGGTGGCCGAATCGTTTAGGTAGACTCCAGTGGGTGCATACCCGGACTTTAGTCGGTAGAACCTAGCAGGCAGCGATTTCACGCTTGTCATTGGGATAGGTCTCTTGGTCCCCGCCTTGCCCTTGAGTCTGTAACTGAAGTGCTTGCTGCACTTGTCGGCCTCCCACTTCACCTTGGCTACTGACCTTCCCTCGGAGATTCGTCTCGCTCTATTTGAGGCCGAGGTGTATGGCCGCTCTCTCACCGTGCTTCCGCTTCCATCTCGGGCTAAATTCGCCTGACGGTCTGCTTCTTCGTTTCCGGGGATACCGGAGTGTCCCGGGACCTAGTGAATCTCGGTTGCAATGCCGTGGGCGAGGAGAGCCTGCGCCCTTCGGTTGATCTGCCTCGCTAGTCGCTGCCCTGTACCAAGTACAGTTGTCAGTGCAAGTGCATACCATATCTTAAGAACATTGACTGAAACCTTTTTTTGGTGGGGTGTTGACCGTTGTCGCACTTCAATTTTTGAGCTTTTGTACGTAACGCACACCGCCCCCAGAAGGCAGTCCAATTACATGTTGGAGACTGGTGTAAAATCATTAATTCTTTTGTGCACATTAATTTGTTCCCGCTGCGAAATACGTCAAAGGCATCAACTATCACTGCCTGTTCGGATAGGCAGTACACTTCGAACTAGGCCCAGGGCAGCAGCTAGCGAGGTGAATTAACAAAGAGAGGACTCTCTTTCAGGACCACGGCATTGGAATGGAGATTGGGACATTTCCTGGCCACCCAGATATCGCTGGGAACAAAAAGGCCGATCGACAAGCAAGCAAGGCACGGGAAGGCCGTGGCAACAGCATCACAGAAAAGAGTGTTTCCTCTCGGCTCCGTGCGACGGACGAGCGCATCAAGCGCAATGCATGAACTCAAAAGCGCGAAAAACCACGTTTTCAAGTTAAATTAAGTCCGCGAGTTTTGCTCTGATCATAGAGTGTTCTATATATGAAATGTGCATAACTATGCCCTCTTTCGCATCCCAATCTACAGTTTGTGATATCTGTAATATCGAGTGAGCGGCTGTAGAAAAAACTCAAAGACGCTTCACCCGAGGATTATTCTACTTTTAGGAGTGAGCGAATAGCAGTGTGATAGGATATGGACTACTCTGAACGGGAACGAGCGAGCGCGGTGGCAAAGGGGACGGTTCAGTAGAAGGAGGTAAAGATCTGAACGAATGGAGTTGATGGTACTAGACAGTCGTTCTATAATTGGGTTGGGGAAATATTAACCGCTGCTCACAAATTCCTGTATGCATTGCATTCTAGTCTCCCACTCTTTTGACAGCAGATGTTCTTCACAACACTGATTTTAACGAATTCCCACGTGCGAGTGGCTGGCTGGGATCTGATCGTTCTTGAAGTGCGCTAGTAACCGAGATCGCAAAAGTATATTAGTGACACCAACCCATTCAGGCGCTTGCCCCGCATTTCTTACTGGAATAACTTTGAATCCATGTGATTGAGGATAATCTTACGAATAGATCGGTAGAGGCGGTTGGCCGGTTGGACTTTTGTCGTCGTGATGTGGCTAAACTGAATGCAGGAGATCGAAAGTGACGGAATGCCTTTACTATATTCTCCTATGTAGGTACTCGGGGTATTGCGATTCGCGAGTGAGGGACTATGATCCTTCGCTGATATCACGCTCCCTACATAGGCCGCGTGTGCCATATCGTGAATATTTGTAGCTGGTCAGACCGAGTCAACTAAATATTGAGAAGCTTTCTGCCTCAGACTACCTTGAATACTCTTACCTCCGGTAAAATTGCTAGTTATATCAACTGTGGTGACCAGAGATCTATGCGAGCTGAGCAGCCGAAATGAGGGGACGACAGTATCGGGGGTGCCATAGCGATTACATAGCAGACTGTAGTCTACCATCTGACATAGCAGACACTCTGCGTTGCGAGTCCAACTTCACAGAGTCGCTGAGGTTCAATACCTATTGCTCACGTCTGCTAGCTCGTAACATTGTAGAGCATTCTCATGTATGAATTCCTATGTATTATCCTATTCCAAGTGGGTACGGAATGGGTAAAATTTTATAACCTTCGTACAAGATGTTGGCATGGGATTTGGCCCGGTGGCTTCTGTGGCGTTCGGGGCTTACGGCCCCCACCGGCCTAAGGCTGCGGGCTTGAGGCCAGTGGCTTATAGCCCCCATGGGCAGTTGTCAGCCCCCTCATGCCAAGGTGGAAGTCTAGCCTCGGGAGCGATGCTCTCCATCGGGCTCCGGATGTGATACTCGGCTTCACCGAGTACGGTCTCTTCTTTTCCATGTATATATGTCTGTTATTCTCTTTCTTTGTTCTGTAGACAATCACTTTTATACGATAGTGAATTCAATATTTGTATTCGTACTCGATTGATCTCAACACAAGAGTGACAAAGAATTACTCGCCCCATCCTAGGCTCCGGTTACCTACGCACAAAATAACCACTTTCTAAAAGCTGTGGTTCGTTGTCGATAACCACCATAGTGGTACCACCGCCGGTGTATTGCAGCCGCCACCAACACCAAGTTGACTTGGACCGTGCAAACACTACAGTAGATCAAGGAGAGAGTGCGCTAGAGAAAGTAGACAAGAGCTACCACGAGAGTGTTAATATAACAAGTGAGTTGGGAGGGGGGGAGGGGGGTTGGAAAGTCAGTGCTTACTCAAGTGCAGCCTTTAGTCATTTTATTTTGGAGTAATGAGGGTCTTACTGATCTTTATTATAACTTGAAGAGGAAAAGCACGGAAAGATACGGAAAGACATGCAGAGGAAAGGTACGAGGTGAAAGCTCAATGGCACAGGCAGAAAAGGCACGGCAATAGACTGCAGTACTTGACACGGCACGGAGAGAAAAGGCACAAGAGCGTAGTCTTATGTCTAGGGCTATTTCTACGGTACCTTTTACTCTCATATAAGAACCCTAGCCATATTTTTGCACTTAAATTCCTTTATTTTTAATATAAGAAAAGAACTGTTTAATGCCTTTTCCAATTTTAAACAACACATTTCCGACCCCCTTAGAATAACCTCAACCTGCCGCTCACCAATTCTGGCGTGCACCGCCCTCGTTTTCGACCTCATTGTCTGGACCATACTGTCACGTTTTTATGTACTATAAATCGGATGATACAATACGTCTTATTTCATTAGTTCGTACAGTATCAGTTCTAGGTGGCATAAAGTGTAAGTGATAATCTGTGACTGCCACTCCGGCAGTTGTCAGCCTGGATTAGATACGCTTTCGTCCATATAATTGCAACAGGTCGTATCACTTCGTTCGTATAAGCTTTGGAGCCCCAAAGATCCACACCACCGTAGTAACATTCAGAGTAGCAGGAAAGAAGCACATAATTATATGGGATAGCTGGCGTACATGACTCTAGAGCTAGGAATTGGCTCTTTCTTTCCTGATCATCTTAAGAATGTTCGTTGGGAGTAGTTGAAAACCATGCTTTCGGACCATGATTTTTTTTACGAACGAAGGGATAAATAGTGATGTGCTGCCGACGGTAAACAAAGACTGCCTGAGGAGGAAATGTTATACGGATATGATAGATATTATGTATATACACGTTTTTCGGTGGAGTCACACCTACCGGTCCAGAATTACTGCTTTTTTAGGATGCCTCGATATCAATGCTGTCGAAGTGGAAGAATTTAGAGAGATTTGTAGGAAAGCAGAAGCGAAATTAAAACGACGATTATTTATGAGGGTCGTGTAAGGTCGTACTGTTTAGAATGTAGCTCAACGTCGTGGGTGGCTAAAATCTGGTAGGCATGTTTGGTATGAAAAGTTCGTTTTTCGGACTTCATCCACAAACTCATAACTCTAACCGCGTAACTACAGTACACCTCCGTACAGTGCGCTCGGGCCGTCCTAAAACGTGAAGGATATAAGGATAGAGCATAAGACTTAGAATTTATTAAGACCTTGTATCCCATCCTATAGCGCCTCGAATAAACAGTACTATAATTTGCAAGACTACCTGGAATGCGAGCGATACTTACCCTTAACAAAAGAACAGACCTCCATGTATGCAGGGAAGCAACTGTGGATAGAAGACGAAAGGTTTTCAGTCTTGGCCCCCACCTCCAGATGCTCAGCTGAAGCTTTGATATGCATGGCTTTCTGCAACTTGAGAGCGCACTTCATTGACATGTTAGTGTTCAGCTGAAGTACTGCGCAACAGTTAACCTGCTGGCGAAGCTCGTACATTTGCGTAGAGTACTTCGCCTCGGATGAACCATTCCAGAGAATTCCTGAAAGATCTGATGGTTACAATGCTGACCTCATTGGATGGCGAAGTCTGGCCTCGCCCTACAGAGGCGAAAACCAACATTCTCCCGCCCTGAAGCGGTTAAACCTGGCTATAATGTTTGCCCTATTTTGCCGAATCTCTCTATTGGCTGGTGGGCGACACTTTTTTCTTGCCCTGCAGAAGGCTGAAACCTCTAGCCCTATATAGACTATTTAGCGGCTGTAGGTGAACATGTGCCGGGTTGCTGGAAAACTCATTAGCGTCTGAAAGCGAAATTGTATATGTTTGGTGCCTATGACTACTCGGATCAGTAAAAAAAAGCTTTGATATGTCGATCCTAAAACGAAGCCAATACCGCTTCTTTGATCCCTGCCAATGGTGTTTGCCGGAAAAGCAATAATGGCGTCTGTATCGCGCCGCCGCTTCCCCTGCATCCTTTGGTGGTGTGCATACTACACTAGCGCTCAACCTGCACTTTCATTTGTGCTAAAGAGGCGGAGTCTTCAGCCGTAGATCGACTTCTATCTATCCGTGATCACTGAATGAAGGTTCTTTGTTTTTTTGATACAGTATTTACCAATTACGTAATAGAACAGGCAGGAACTAGCTACTCTCCCACAATGTTCTTATTAACAGGTAGCCTCTCGTGTACAAGTGGGACTCGCTGTTATGGGGTTAATATCTGTATGATCGCCCAAGTAACTTCGCTGTAGCCTAATTTGGCCTTCCTATCTTCTCGGCATAGCGACTCCTTCTCCGTATAACGACTCCTCTCGGTATAGCGACTCCAAGATAGTCCACCCAGAGTGCTTTCGACATATTCTACCTGCTATTGTTGAATTCTTCTAACTCGTAAACCTTCTCCAACGCTGCGATGAGAAGTATACTGCGATGCCCCCGATTATGAAACCATTGATGCTAATCATGTTATAAGGAGCAAGCGGTCTCTGGGGATCTCGGTGGAGGAGGAAATTGGAAGACTGGCGTGCACGATTTGGAATCTACTTCCTGACGGTTCTCTTAGGTGGAACTCTGGGCATTGTCACGACCACTACCATCTTGATTTCTTATTGGACATGGGGTAATGGTGATGTGCACGATGGCATATGGGCTTATGTTGTTAACGCGAATTGGGGGACCCGTCTCATAACGCTTTGTTCAACTGTCCTCCAAGTGTGTGTCAGCGCACAATCTGTACTGTGTTGCATGCTCTTAGCGACATTGTCCCTCGAACACGGTCACGTTCTTTTCAAAGACGCTCCGGCGATGTCAATGTATCAGTATGCAGTTCCAGGACCATACAACATGACACTTCCTCTATTTCGAGGAGCAATACACAACAAACAACTTCACTACAGCAAGAAACCTCTCGGATTCATCTGTCTAGTAGGGCTAGCGGTTGTAACTACTGTGAACCAATTTACATCAACACTGCTCGTTTCGGACACAACTGACTGGAGTCTCTCTGGCGTATCAGAGGTACGCCAGGTGTTTTTTGCTAGCTCTAAAGGATTCTTAGATAGTCAGGATACGTTATCTCTAAGACCCTCCAAATTTCCAACTTTTGCAGAGGGTAGCCGTAACGGATCAGCATTCAAAATTTTGGACGCTGCCGGAAACCGAGACTGGAAAGATACAGGAAGTTACACAAGAGCTATGATTCCATTGCCAAGAACAGAGCGGGAAACGCTTATCGAGTATCATGATCCAGCAGCTCTGATGGACGCACATGTTCTATGTGTAGCTTATGGTCCAGAAAATATCAGCGCAGATATTGAATATAGGTACTATAAACCGGGAAATACCACCGGTACAAGTTTTGGGGGGTTAGTAACGTCATCTCTAGACAACATCCCCAATTCGAACAAAGTTCAGGACATTATTTCGTTTAGTATGAAATTTGCCAACCCAATCAACATACCTCTTTCTATTATATATTCTGAACGGCAGCGAAGCAGAAATTCATCCCAGATAAATCCCGCATTAGAGGGTCATTGATCATTAATTGCTCGCTTATATTACATTTTGCAGGTGGCTCTAGCTCTTACCTTGAAGACACGAGTCTATGCGCTTTGAATACCAGCTTAATCGAGCGTCCGGATACGGAAACATTTCCAGTCGTCAGTATCTTGGATAGTACCAACCTGTGGCTACTAGCGTCCCGTATATCGATGACTGTGGGCACAAATGCTAGTATTTCGGATCTCCGGCGAGCCATGGAGATGTTTGCTAAATTCAAACCCAAATTCAATGGGTCTGAATGGGGGACACGTTCAGGTGCCAGCGATACAATACAGTTCACTGTAGCACAGAGTCTTTGTGTTAGCAGCTCCGCAAACAAGTACGCGGATATTAGCGTTAAACGACGTACAGGATTTCCAGAACCCGATATACCCCTAGTACGTACTGAAGGTTCTATCCTGTATAACACATCTGCGGTTGAACAGCAACTTCAGTCGCAAACTCCTAAACAACACCGTGGAGTGTTTGAATTACCCGGTTGGACAGAACTTGCGAATGCCTCATTTCCAAGCAAAGTTCCTGGGCCGACAACATGGTTGCTTTCAATGAATGGCTTTGCTGAACAACTTTGCGACACAATCCCCTGCTCAACCACGATATCCGCACTAGTTGGGGCTATATTCTTCAACACTCTAGACGATACCAACGATTTAAGTCAAGCTCTTCAGTCTATTTTAACCACCATGACAATAACGCAATACAATTCCCAGTTTGCGGGTTTCGACGCCTCGTACAATGCTACAATCACACGAACAAGAATTTACCCTATGCCGAGAAAGGTGTTGCGATAGTGAAGGGGAGAACCGTGTGTATTGGCTATAGAGCGATGACTGTCTAGGTACAGGTCTAAAGGTCCAAGATGCGTAGGGAATGGAAGAGTTGTGTGAAGTCTAAAAGAGCAGTCACGAACCTTAGGCTCTATCAACAAAAGGTACGTGGTCTTAGTGTTACACTGGCAACGCTTGGTCTACACTTCCTTCTTTTGGGCGTACTTCTTTTACTGTTCTTCCGTGGAGTCACAACAACCGGAAAAAGCGCTGCATCGCCCGCTTCAAACAAAGTGCCCCGAACATTTGGCCAAGCTTGGATGGCAATTGCTCAACTAGGCTGTGGCGCCGCCGAGGGGTTCCTAAAGAATGCATCTAAGGAGCATGACAGTGGCATGGGGAAAAGATTGAATATTACTGGATGGAAGGATACCGTTCATGTCGCCTGTGACGAAGAAAAGACTGCTATATATCCATGGGAAAATGGGCAACAGGATCTAAAACGTGCGTAGCGTAGTGGAACCCAAGGTAGGCTGTTGGTAATATTCTGGCGGTGCTCACACATTATGCTAATCTTAGATAACAGCTATGAATGACAATTATGGTCAATGAGTAGGATGCTTCTGTGGATCGTATGTGTTGGGCATGGGAGTCTAATAAAATTTTCTGGGCTAGTTTTTGCGATGGTGGAATGGTAATTCAATGGGTGAAATATTCCTGTACGTGGGCTGTCAGGTCCTCTGAGGGGATTGATACGCGAAGTGTTATCACGTGCGGCGGTTAAGGTTGAGAGTTAGTCAGCTCATGTTTATTTAAATTTTATTTTTCTGTTGAACACCACCAATTATATGCGGGTACTGTGTGATTACGTGCCGTAGCTAGGTTGTTTCATCATGATCTACAGTATCTACTGTTGCGGAAAGGGAGACTTTTAAGGTCGTTAAGAGCCTATTCGGAAAATGTAATCTATCTTACCAACAGTTTAGGTATGCCAACATGGTTCCGGGACGGCCGGCGGACATCGACCGGACGTTTTGAAAATTAATCCTGTCTTAAAACCGTTCCTGAACAATAAGCTTTGTCTCGTACCCATCCGGTAGCACTAAGATTAAATCCCGACCTGACGGGTACGGAATGGTAGCACCAAATGAAAATTCATAGTCTGGGCTCCAGACAACAATAAGCTAACGTCTAAGCAGGTCATGCTATTTCACAGCAGTGTATAATCAAACTAGTTCCGAGCACATCATCGCAAAGGTCTCCATCCCGGCAGTCCCGGCAACATTAGTACAGCGTAGCTGAATTCAGCTATCGGAGGAATCCGGCAAAAGTTAATGTTATTTTCCTAGGTGGTTAGCACTATAGATGAAGTGTGGATGTTCTGAAGGAAACTTATCGCACATCATCGGTGTTGACACGTCATATGTCAACGGTGAACCTAATAGTGAGCCCTTGCTCTGAGCTCCATATTACCTCTTATGCATGTTTGATTAACATCCTACACTACGCCATCGTACCTACCTACTTCAATTTAAATGCACACCCTCGAGAGTAATTCTGCCGTATGCGCGTCAACAAGTACATTCCGGGTCACTGTTGATTGTCAATATACCACTTAGAACAACGTATGATGACTTATGGTTTAGATATATTTTAAATTTCTGAAGTTGAGAGGTTTGAGGCACTATTTCAGGCTATGAAATTGACATAGAAAATCGGTGCCACAATACCAACAAGACGGCGAATAAGCAATGTATGAAAAGCGTTCCATGAAAATAAAACCACGCAGTAAAAAACGAAACAGACGCATAGGGACAGAAAATGGCAGCCTGGCAAAAGCTGTTAGTAGAGTTCAAGAGCGAGATAATGTATGGATCGGTAGGTACCATTCAAACTCATTCAGTGCTTCACAATCATACCGCCCCATTCAAAACGCAAAAATCTTTACCGACCACCGGCTTTTCCGCTCCACTCAACAAAACTGCGACCTGAGCCTCGATACCCGCTTCCATCCCGTCACACTTCCTGTCCTTACCATCGACATTCATAAGAAGGCAAACATCCTCACAATCCTCATCTCCTGCAGCTCGAAGTTGGTGGTAACTCTTAGAGCTGCGGCGGCTTCGTATTCGCCGGGAGTTAGAAACCTTATTGCAATAAATGGCGTGGGGAACAACTGTGGGGCCCAATACGTAACCATCTGCTGACGCTCCTGAATGCTGAATCTGAGCCTCTTCATGAACCCTGAGAGAAATCCGGGGAATCCTTCGAGAGAGACCGTGAAGATGGTGAACTTTTTGTCGAAGGATGTGCTGATTGGACCGCCGATAGAATTTTGATCTGCTTCCTAGAAAAGAAATGATGCCTGTTCACCTGAGGGCATAGTGAGGGTGCCGTCCTTTGACGCAGGAGCTTTCTAGGTGACAGTGCGGATGTCGCCGAAGGAGGAAAGAGGCACTTCAGGAACGAGGGGGTGAATGTAGATGAAGTCAAATCCCTCTGCTAGAGCTAAGCTGACCGTTACTGCGCTATTGTCTTGAAGTGGGTAGATGGTTATCACTAGCTTTCCGCCACGTAAGCGGGGGACAAGGTCGATTGTAGTCTGTCTCTCGATGTTGTAATCGCTCAGTTTCATGTCTCTTGCAATTGCTGCCCAGCATGAATCAATCTATGCTCGTCTACTGGATAACCCCCCCAATCTTGAATTTCAGCCTTGACACTGTGAATGGTATCTGTTCCTTGAACATACAGAGAGATGATTTTGCCCTGAATGTCTTTGATGGAAAATGTTGGCCCACTGTGTTGGTGAAGATGGAAGGTATCACAATGAGTAAGATAAACGGTATTCCCTGTAGGATACTATAATACTCCAGCGTATTCCCATCTTCTAGTACATTCTTTGAAAACATTAACTTCTGCCTAGCTAGAAGAATGCCGTCCTGATTGTAGACCATTCTCTTAATAGTGTCAATAGTATCAGATTCCGTCACGCATAGGCGAATGTCCTTGCCCGTCAAGGTCCTGACAAATACGGTGAACGTATCCCCCGGCCCCTTACTGGCTGGAGGGCTCTTTGTAGCGAACGTGACCTCAAACGCCATACTGTGAACAATAGCCTTAGGCCAGAACCGGCTGAGAACCTCGCATCTATCGTGAAAGACTGTTTCAACCTTCATATTCGATGCCTCAGCAAGCTCCTCGCAAAGTATGCTTGTGAATTCAGCCCAGATCTGGACTTCCGACAACGGGACAAGCTTTGCTACGTTGTCGGAGCTGAGATGGTGGATCTTGACGAACTGCTTATGTATTAGTAAAGGATCGCAGAAGTGTGCTGATTGCACTCACGCCTTGGGGCTGTGGTCGCGGTAGTCCGCTAATGAGGCAGCTCAAGGGCGGTGAGCTGGAGTACAGACTCATCTGTAGTCCGTTAAGCGTAGGAAAATAGCAGTAGGTACTACTGAATAAGTTAGTTTAGTGGAGAGACGCTTAGTTAGTTGAAGAAAGAATTTGGGATGTGATGTAGTAGTTGATGCGGAGGTGATGCGGGTTGTTGGCTGGAAAAGATAGAGGGGTTAAACTGCCGATCAGGTCGTCGATCTAAAAGTAAAACGATCAGCTCTCTAAAGTCGGCTTACTGTAGTCACGTGACACGGGTACCTAACTGCAAAACAATGCCCTGACGACAGGCAAGAAAGTAAATTTTTAGGGTACCCCAAAGTTGATAATAATCTCTATATTCCTAGCGTAAAATGATTTCGAGGAGCTTGCGAGCGACGAGAAAATCAGGGAATGAGAGCAGATATCAGTCATCACTCGCTAACAATTCTAGAATTAATGTTGAAATATGGGGAGAACCGTGTGTGTGTATAGACTGCTGGTAGTAAGGGCAAACTTCTCTCATAGATAACTCGCGTTTTTCTCCTTCTCTCTTCTCTCTGTATCTAAGTCTATACACGCACATGGTTCTCCCCATATTCTCAACAATTACAAAATATCCACGGATATCTCATCCCATACCTGATATTCTCCTTGCTATACTGAACTAGCAAGCAGGTGGTTCAATTCGGATCACACTATATCACAACTTATGAGGCCGATATTGCAACTATTATACATGTTCCGTCCGAACGGCGATAATTCCAGTTCGCGAGATTGCACATCCGGTTCACGATATTTTTGTGCGGTTCACGAATTGGATCTAACTGACGAACTTGCGAACTAACCTAAAGCTGTCCATATATCTAACTATAAATTTCTCTGAGTTTCTAGATATCTCATTCTTCTACCATCGCTGCAGCCATATATCACAATTCCTCACCACCATGTACTTTTCTCCTGCTACAGGCCTGAATTTGATCTCGTGACCACAGACACTGGCACTCAAGTATCACAAACATTGTCTTCCTCTTCCGCTGAATCATCCGAAATCTCCCAAGATTCTCGTGGCATGAGAGATATCTCTGTGCGTTCAGTCTGAGTTTTTAAATTGTCACAATTATAGTCTTCTTTATGACAATAACAGAGAACTTCAGATTATTTTGAAGCATCTGTAGTGCTGCGTTTTACATCCCTTTTTGCAGTTGTAAGATACACTGACTTTATTGCTGGTAGATGCTTGTGATGTTGCGTGGGCTAGAGTGATCTCATTTCCAGTCTTATTAATAGAGATGGAATTTCACTGGGCTTGCTGTATGGCAGCACTAACCACTGTCCATGGCTGCTGGTAGGATTCACCGCTTCTACCATTGTCTGCACATACCGATGCATTGTAGCCTTCGCCTTTCCCAGTTTATTCATAGTCATGTAAGGTCCTTAGTGGGGTGGTAGAAATTCCTCCCATTTGCGAACTCGAACCCACTCACAAACCGGACATTGGATTTTGCGAACGGGCACAGGTTGCGTATGGGACGGAACATACACAACAGAGTTCGCTCGACCAGGTTCCAATCAATTTACATTGAATAATTCTCACAACCAAATTGAACATCCTCGAGTACATACCACCTTTTCCTAACGCCCAAGATATCAGCGTTATCATCACTGCTCGAACCGCGGTTGCAAATCCGCCATGTCGTTTCGTTTAACTTTTAGCTTTGAACGCAAATACAATTCCGGCTCAAGTGGGCTCCATGATATCCATCTGTTGGTAGTTCCAATCTGTTTCGAAGCTGAACTCGAATGAAACACAAATTGTGGAACAATTATCATAATCGACCCATCATGTTGACCTAATAGACTCAATGTTGAATCTGTCGATATCGAGAGAAATTAATACCATTGGATTATCTCTTCCAACATATCTGAGTCCAATAACTAAGGAGTTGAAGTAGAGCTGCAGTAGGGTTATAGTAGGGCTAATGTAGGGTTAAAGTGCTATTTAATATAAAAGCAAGTGTAGTTTCGAACGTCATACATAAGCAAACGATGATGCAGAAGCTCTTAAAATGGCCCCCAAGCTCGATAGCGCATCTCCGGTCTCACGACTGACTTTGCGAAGTTACTGGAAAATCCTGGACTTGCGTTGATGCTATGAACGAATATGTAAACCTAACCCAGAAATTATATATATGGCTGACGGATGGCTGGGTGACATCGAAGCATCCGTCAATCTCCTTCTTGTCCCTTCGATTGTAGAATCGGTGTAACGAGCTGTAGGCGGCGTGGAAATTTCTTCTATTCAACCTCGCCATGAAATATACGCTGAAACATCCAAAACATGACCAAAAAACCCGATATAATGTTACTTGCTATGGTTTCCGGATGACCATGACATTTACCGCTGACGGCGATCAGCAGAATACACCTGAAAAACTGTCATCATTTAAAAATTTCTATCTGTATTCTATCTGCTACTAACATCTTCTTTATCACTTCACGCTCCAATGTTGTAGAACCAGATAAACAACCCCACGGTCCCCGAGCAATCTCTCCACCCGAGATTATGAGAAGGTGTGGCCATTATACTGCAATCGGCCGATCGTGTCAAACTTAGTTTAACCTTAGCCGTGAAGTTTCGGTATCGACAGAAAGTCAAATTACTGAAGTAGTTTTCATCTTGAACGAAGCTTCTTTAATTGATATCTACAAGAAAACGTATGTCGAAAACTTTTAAGAGCAGAGGAACGTCAATACTTTGAGAATACTTCCCACTGTCCCGTTTTGCTTGAAGAATTTCCGCATGGCAGGTCACTAGCGGAAATCGATGAAAATGAAACGAAGGTCTGGATATTATTCGGTGCACGCAGATGGAGTGCAGTCGTACACAGATTATCAGGTGGCAGCATACCAGCTAGATATTTGTTTTACCGATGAAGACATAATATACACGCTCTCACTTGTCCGCTCTGGATCTACTATCAATATAGTCTCCACCACCTCTACTTGCGGAGAGCATTGCTATTAGGTATTTAGCGTAAATCAACAGCTCGGAGCGTATTAATCATGTCACGGGACGCGTATGTCGCTACTTTATAAAGTCGGGAATCGGTGTCCCTAATTTCATCGGTAGTAGCTCATAATTTCATCAGAAAATCTTGTATATCACAGCAAATCCCAACCAATGGTTGAAGAGAAATTTGGATTTCGGAAGTGGAAGACGTTTTAGCTACCACGCCACGTAATATGGCGGGAATTCGTTGCTATAACAAGCGAGACATGATTCAATCCGGCTCACAAAGTTCGAACAGTGACATATCAGAAACATCCCATGATAGAAACCCTTACAGTCCAGAGCAAGAGCAGAACCTGAAAGACCCAGTCAAGCGGTAAAGGTAGCCTAGCAAAAGTTAGGAGAGTTGAAGAACGCGATAGTAACGAAATCGGAGAATGCCTTCATAAAACTCATTTAACCCCTGAGAATTAATACTAGATGACAGGTACTTTCGCTTTTGATACAATAATCTGACAGCGTTCTCTTATCCCCTAGCTGCTTCCCTGAGAATATCAACCTCTGCTGGCCTGGAGAGATTCCTTCTTTATCTTGGATCATCCTCTTGATTGTATAGATAGTGTCGGATGCCACTACACAGAGGGTGATGGTCTTTCCCGTCGAGGTCTTGACGAATACCTTATAAAGCGGTTTAGCAACAAAACTGACCTCAAACGCCATACCGTGGACGACAGCCTTAGGCCAGAACCGACTAAGCACCTCGTATCCACCGTGAAAAACCGCTTTAACCTCCATATTTGGTTTCTCGGCAAGCTCCTCGCAGAGTATACTGGTGAATTCACCCCATGTCTGGACTTCTGACAGTGGGACAAGCTTCGCTACATCGTCGGAGTCGAGACGGTGGATTATGATGAGCTACGTATATCATTAGTAAAAATATCGTAACGGCGTCACTACAAACTACACCTACGCTTTGGGTCCACGATTGGGATGACCCGCAAGCGACACAGCCTGGGGCCTGCGAGCCGCGGTCGGCAAAATTCATTGGTAATTCTTCGTCAGACATAGTAGCACGGTAGTGCGTTTTCTGAACTGCGAGATTTGCGGTACTATCGGTGTGATGAGGGACTCTTGTTGCTGGAGGTAAGGAAAAGGTTGCGAGCGGGGTTGATCGGAAAGAGGGGCGCAATCCTGATCTGGCAATGGTATTACAATGTCCAAAACGATTCGGACATATAGCCCTAACCCTCTTAAAGAGCAATCCTCCTCCTCAGATTTTCAAATTTTCGGCCCCCCTTAAGATATAAATGAGTAAGCCTAGAGCTTAAAATGACTCGAAATTAGTCTAATATGGTTTAGGTTCAGGGTGACCGATAACTTGAAAATCTGATGAATACAATGTAGCCATGTAACGATGCAAAAATAGCGAACAAATTGTAACGTAATCGCATCTAGTCCTAATGCTACCACAGCCTCTATTCAGTTGACAATGCAGTCAACAAACAAAATATCAATATCTGTAAACTAGGTAAAACAAGCCTTATCACTCTTATAGATGGCCGCTTTGATCCCCAGCCATCCATCCCACAATTAAATTCAAATTTTCAAGTTGACGAGAAGTTGTGGAAGCCATCATTGCAATCGGCGGATTATTTCAACCCAGCAGAATTTCAACCCTGAAATCGTCGATCTCGATAGAAACTCATACCATCGGATCGTCTCCAGCATAGCTTCTTCCAGTATTCATCAAAAGCATGTATATGTTTAAGACTATTGAGAACAGAAGAAGGAACAAAATCTTCGTTGTCTTGGTAGCGTCATCGGATGGTTTTACTGTCGAATCGTCGGATGGTGAGCATTCCCAGTTTCTGGTCGAAGACCGTAATGTACGCAAGCTTGGTTGGGCAACAACATTTGCAAGGATTTGCTGGTGCAAACGGAGCCTCTGACACCTAGTGAACATAGAGGTACAAAAGCCCTTAAGAATGATTTTATCCTCCGCGCTCGCGAAGCCTTTCCCAGACATGCAACTAATTGGGTCCTGCACCTGACAACGATACTCTGCTCGCCACCCCGGTTCAAGATCCACATATTTCTGTGTTGATTCGGGATATTTAGAAATTATATCAAGGTGGTCTTGGAAAGTCTCGAGAAATCTCGTTTCATCAGAGGCACATTCGCGATGGCTCAGGCCCTTTCTTGCCTCCTCCACGGCATGCGAAGCTTGTCGGCTTTGTTCACACAAGAAAAGAAGATGGATGACCGCTGGCCAGTTCCCCGATTTCGCAACACAATAGATCGGTAGCCGTCCAAATCCGTCCGACACAAAAGGATCTGCGCCTCCCTGAAAAATGAGGACATCGAGCACGACAGACTGCAACCCAAATGGTGTGCGGGCTAACGCATGTAAAGCAGTGTCCCCTCCATTGTTCCTATGGCCTATGTCGACACCGGTTGAGATAATCTAATGCAATCGCCAGCAACATTCCTGGCTCCAGCGCTTTGCGCCTTGGTCCCATAGAGCCCAAGCCCCGAGGCGCTGAGCCATATAATGAAGTGCCGTATTCCCTGCTTCGTCTGCTCTGTCCAAACTTGTAGCCTCGAGCATGCGTTTAAAAAATGCGCGCGAGACAAGAACCGCGGCTGCGCCCACCTCAAAATGGCTCCTACCGGATTTGGCAATTCCAAGCTTCTGTTCGCATGCGACAATGGCGTCGAACACCACCACATCGGGAGACTCCTCGTTATCTGGCATAAGTGTGAGGCTGGGACTTATTAGGGGCTCGAGATGGCGTCTATCAAATTTAAACCAACCCCGCTTCCATATGGGATCGGCAAGTAGTACAATGTCAATAACCTCTCGATACTGTCGTATGTTTCGTATAATATCGGGTCTTTCCATCACCTGGCAAAGTGCTAAAAATGCAAGCTCGCAATACGACTTTCCAACCGGACAGTCTGGCTGTGTCATCTCTAGGAACTGCTTGATTGCAAGTGCATATTGCCGGGGTGATGCCAATGTATTCTGTTTGAAAAGTCGGCGGATGAATACTGCGAGCGAGTAGTGAAGGGGGGTTGGTTCATCCCACGATCGAAATATTCCAGGCGGGCATAACGGATTGGCCAATTCAATCGCTGCTATCTCTCTTATGGTGCGTTAGTAATTCGCTACAAGCGTATGATTTTGCGTTACTGCCAGTAGTTCTCAAAGATTGGTGCCTTACTTTGTGATATGAAACTTTGTACTGGATTGGTGAGCTCGACTTTCGGCGTATACAATAGATGCTGGGTATGTCAGATACGGGTCAGCACCTCGTGATACCAAATATGTGCATAGCTCCAGGTGATTGTTTGCAGCTGCAACCTTCATTATTCCATCCTCAGTTATAACCTACAGTTGGTTCATGGGTTAAAATAAATGGTACATACATGAAGAAGTGTACCTCGTGACGGGCAGTTGACGTGATCCTCCGTTTGTTCGATATCAAACAGCGTGATGGTTCCTTCTGATAACATCCTCTGAACCCCACGCAGATCCCCGCGCTCGCAAAGCTCAAACGCCGGATTACCGTATGGGATTGCCCTTTGGATAGGAAAACTAACTGACAGACCCCATGCTGCGAAGTTGAACCGCATGGCAAATCCACGAGATATCAACCAGGAGGATGGCAAAAGGTATAAAAAGGAATGCTCCTGTTCTCCTCGTTCGCATGATTGCTCCACACCAATGAAACGTGCTTTCATTGCCGTTGTGGTGAGGACAAATGTTCCAAACCGAGTCTCAAATCGCCGTATCTTTATGATCTTCTTCATCCGGATTCCTATATTTCCATTGCTGTATACGATGTTTCCTTGGTTTGCAGACTTGATAGCACTCATTATTTCGGTCTTGTGTTCGGCCAAATTTTTCAACACCAGTTCAAAGCCGTCTTCACTGTCGCCTCGAAGATTTATCAACGCATCCGAAGTCATTTCCATTATGTCCTTAATTTCGACGAGGCGAGGCTTGAGATGTGTCTGCACCCTTTCGCTGACGTCTAGGCAAATTGAAGAAGCTTGGGATTGTGACGCATCAATAATAGCCATCGGCAAAGTCAGACTTTCTTCTCGTGATTCGGCCTTACGAAGCATGGTTTGTGTATGGCTTAATGTGGTTCTGTCTGGGATTAGCTGTGATATTGATAGATGATTCGGTCAACACACAAGATAGGAATCTGGATGGCTGTGTTTAAATCCCTCTTAACAGCCTCTAGCTGCTGTACCAATAACCTTATAGTTTCGCTTTACATGGAATACCTGATTTTTGCCAGAGTTCGCTTGCGAATTCCTTTTGAGCTATAGTTCCTGAGAGTGGCCAAACGGTCGTTGATATCAATAAAGCCTGTCAGGCACTTCCGGAGGAGAGTATCTATCATTTCTTGGCTATCTCCTAAATCCACTTCCTGCAAAAGCGAAAGAAGTCGATTGAGGATGGGGTTGAAATCCTGAAGAGTAGAATCGAGCGCATTCATTTCATCGTCTGCGCTGATGACTCCATCTGCGAACTGTGCAAGTTTTTCTCCAATCGTAAGTTCGAACGAAATAACACCGATCGCGCCACCGGCGACCGAAAAAGAATCGCACATGTCTTTATTGTGGGGAGAAGGACAGAGGATGATTGCGAATGAGTTCTTTTGCGCGCGAACAGGAAGGGATGGATGGGAAATATAACGTGATATTGTCGTATTGCGACGGAGAACTCAACAGGCAGAGATTTCGATAGAGCCAATAGAACAAGGTTTAGTCTCTACACATCCGATTTTCTCTGATTTGTAACATTCCTGTTTGAGATGTCAATCATAAAGTTTACCAGGGACTGACGTTGATCGACCAATGAGTTCACAGGGATGGAAAGTGCATTAAATCGGTGAAAAGGGATATGGAGTTGTCCTACCACCGTCGAAAATTAGGGGTATGATTTTCCAGATGATGACTTCTCGTATTGGTTGGATGCCGAAATTTGGACGCAGAAATTTTGTCATTAAGCGCCGTGGGTACCCACTAAAACTCTTGCTGCATCGTGCTATCGCATTGGAGTCCGGCCCTGAATAGAAGACGTGCGCAATGTGATTTAAACTCACTTCTAGAGGCTTTATATATGTCTCATCAGCTATCCTTTGTGTTTGACACTCCCTCTGGCCACCCTGAAGCAACTTATCGGACGTAGATACGTAACTAGCTATCTCGCGGCTCATACCTTGTGCGAAATGCTTTATCCCCTATACGCGTGGGACGAAGTCAATTGCTAGAATAAATTAATGCAACCCAATTTCCCAAACCCGAGCATGTAAGGGATACCTGCTTAAGGGAATGAACAGCCGCTAACCGACTGATCATGTTGGATAAATAGATCTCCGCCCTCGTACGGCTTACTGGGTTGGTATTCATATGGGCTGACAGTTGTTCGGCTGTCTCGATATATAGATGAGTATGTACGCATTAATTCGTACATGGACTACTGTATATATATATGCCTTTGTGGCACTCTTAGATAGTACAACCATGCTTCTCCATCTCTACTTTTAACAGATCAACTGAACCCTGACCGCGAGTGACCCGCCGTTTCCCCCGCAGCCGATGATTCTCAGAACGCGGCGACGGAGTGTCAGGAAAAAAACTGCATAGAAACTCCCCGCTCGGCTTTTCGCCCAATATACTTCAAAATACCGGTGCGAGCGGGCTACCCGCACCGCCACGGTATGATTCATACACCACACAACATTCTATCGATCTACCTTTAATATGCCCTTTGGCTGCTTTCCGGACTCGCATCCCGTAAAAGAAAAGAAACTACGCACATCTTCCATTTCCAAGCTTCTTTCGCACTCCCAGAACGTTTCCATGTAACCAAATATGTACTGCCCAAATTCTCAATCGTGGGGGGCCTTGCTGCCGGTAAGTGCTGGCATTTTCCTCTTCTGCGCATTATAGTAGTTACTTATTTGGGGCCATTTGTGTTTTGCATTGCTTTACCGAGTGTCAACCTTACAGTTCATCAGGTCTAGTGGCAATGCCATGATCAATCGTGGTTGCATTTGTAGGGGCATCTGTAGTGGCAGTTGTAGTGCCATTCATAAGAGATTTGATTGTGCCATGACACCCAATAAAATTGGCCAATCGGTGAGGTCATCCGATTTACTCAATAATATTATGTAAATCAGATGAAATTTTTGAGTCACACGATATGTTGTTTATATCCCACTATCCTGCCATTGTATCTATTTGTCAGGGGGATAAGATTTGGAGTCCGGTCATGGCAACTTGGACTTGGATGATTCTGCGATCCTTATAGCAATCACCATCAGACTATCATCATTACCATCACCACTATCACCACCTCACCACTATCACCACCACCACCACCATCATCATTGTGCAGCTGCACACCACATGTATATGGAATTTCAAGAAATCAAATCAAAACGTTGTGGTCAAAATTGTAAGAGGTAAAAGAAAATGACACAAAACTGTACCTCTAAAAACCAAGGTTTCTTGCTGCTTTGAACCGCAACACCAAATTGAAACATCATGATAGTTGCATGGAGACCTGCATGAGATGTCACTCACTATGTAGTGCAATTTACATTACAATAGTGTAATGTAAACTCTGTATGAAGGATCACTTGCTCCCAATGTGTGATTTACACATTGCATGAATTATCACTTACCCGAGAGTGTGATTTACATATTGCATGATAGGTCTCTGCCATCTTATAGGTGGAGATGACTCTCGTATGGCCGGAGGTGAGTCTCGCATGACCGGAGATTGCTGTCGACCTGAAGGGCCTGTACATTGATGCATACGCACGCATTCACACTTGTACTCGTATATATATGGCCTTGTGGCACTCTTAGATAATATACAATCAAGCTTCTCTAGCATCACTATTTCAACAGGTTATGAGCCCAGCGCCCGCTACAATCTTTACTATGAATACTCTATTTATATCTTACGATCAAGAGCCTCAAAAACCCTAAACCACCCACGACCATCCCTGTTTGTTACCGTAGCAACAGCCGCACATAAACACAGTTAAACTCAACACCATCACCACTAACAATTACGGAGTCATCGCAAAACCTACCTCATTTCGTCCATACCATTCCCAGCGACCAGCATCTACCAGTCAGATACCACCCCACCATTGCAGACAGCATACTGCCATTATCATGGTATTCACAGTGATGACTACAAACGCACCTACCACGATTCCTTTATCAACAATTACCAAGTTCCCTTCGAACAGGAGACAGAGAAACCATACGAAAGCTCACTCACCACGCACTAACAACTGCACTCACTGCCGAGTACGAAGTCAATGCTCTCATCACCCCTACATTCCGGCCCTCTCTTCCCTCGATCAATCAATTAGACACAGGCGGAACCACATCCACATTTGGACGCGATCAGTGCTCCATATTATCTTCCTCAATCACCATGCCAGGCAATCGGGTCGATGATCTCTATATCATATCTCCAGCAACTGCGCTCACTTCGACAAGTATGTCTACGAAGTCCACTTCAAGATGGAGAAAGAGGAAGAGAGAAAGAGCATTATGGAGCGCACATACCACCTGCAGCCAGCACAGTACCTCAATGTCCACCTGCCACCGAATTTCCAAAGCCCATTCGGATGCCTCTCACCATCTCAGAATCTCGACTGTGGCATCGCCGTCTAGCCCACATTCATCCTACTGCCCTACGATCTCTCATCGATGGGTATACAAAAGGCGACTCAATGTGCACTGCATGTATCCAGGCCAAGCACATGCGGAAGATCATGAAAGTCAAGACCAGGCGTACTACAACTCAAACATTCGGATGTGTGTAGACCATTCTCCACGCCGGCCTGAGCCGGCCATCGCTACTATATCCTATTCATCGACGATTACACACGCTACACCTTTGATTGGTTCCTCCAAGATAAGAAGTCAAAAACATGCACCTCAGCCTACCATACGGATAGTAAAGAGAAAGCGAGAATGAGAATGCGAGAAAGAGACTGCGAGATAGAGAATGTGAGATAGAGTAAGCAGGAAAGAGTGATACAATATAGAAGGACCACTCACCGCCAGACCTTGAATTCCACCTACAACTACACCGATAACAAAGCCTACTTCAACATACACTCACCGCCAAACCTCCATAATGCACGCTCACCACTGGAGCTCCTGCGGAGAGAAAGGAAGAGTCGACATAAGGTGCGGCTCTGCGGAGCGCATGGACCAGGGAACCGTGCGTATCCACACAATTGAGTGGATCGGCGGGAAGATAGACATCACTCACTTAGAAAAAGAATAGACTATCGTCACTTCATACTACTACACCTCCAAGCATATTCACAACACACTCCACTTCAAAACGCACCGATCACCGAATCTACCAATTCACTCGCCACTGCACTCACGAATATACTCTCTACCATACCTACCAGTGTACCTGCCATTATTCCCATGTGAACATACAAGCTACTGCACTACAGCATCATGAGTCTACAGCAAGAGCATCAGCGAACCTACAGTTACAGCATACTCGAATTTACAGCCACTGCATACAGTGCACCTACAAGTCTACCTACCATCACTTCTCCAAGGCTGTGTTCCCTTACCACGATGCGAAAAGCCACCCGGAAGCCAGTCACTTTTTCTGAGTGAGAATTGGCACAATGATTGTCAAGCAGACTATAGAGCTATTCGAACTGGTGCGTTCGAAGCTCTTCCAAATACCGACAGACCAGACGAAGATCAAGCAGACCCATGCATTCATGATCTACTTGCAATCATCCATTGAGTTCTGGGGGGCTGCAGTCCACATCACAACATACCCCCAACAATGATATCTCGAAGTAAAATGGAGAGATGACCATGATGGCTTCCAAGCACCAAACTCTGGGAATTCCTTCACCACCTACTGCAATTTAGAGGAAGCCAGATATCAATGATAAGGAGCAACAGACCATGGAACCGGTAGAGATGGATTTCTCAATGACCGCACAGATACGAGAGATGGATTTCTCAATGACCGTACAGATACGAGAGATGGATTTCTCAACCGCACAGATACCGGAGATGGACTTCTCTGAGTACAAGACAAAGAAACGGGTGGAGATGGACTTCTCCATGACCACGCAGGAACCAGTCGAACGGGTGTATGCTACGGACGTAGTACTCATGGCCGTACTGATGATGATGTTACAGGTGGCCAATATCCTCTGCCCAACGCTGACAAGCCGTCGAAGTCTCCCTACATATACAAGTGTGAGATCACATCCTTCTGACGAGGAGGTTGCACCACTGGTGTCTAGAGAAACCGTCATTTACACTTGACATCTCCACCACATGAATGATACAGCCTGCCAAGCAGCGGCCATGACCAAGAAGTTAAAACTACTATTGATGATACAGCCTGCCAAGCAGCGGCCATGACCAAGAAGTCAGTACTACTATTGAGCACAGATCATGCCTACTACCACTACAAGCCACAACTCGTACCACTCCAGGCCTCTGAGGAAGCGATGATATGATCATTACTTGCATCTAAATTGATCAAAGTTGGCAAGCTACAAGCACATAAACTTCAGTATGACTTATACTCCAATTGACAAGCTAACTATATAGACACTGCCGGAAGGCACTGATGCATCTGTGATCTTCGCCAGACTCAATAAAGCAATCAACGGCCTCAATCAACCAAGGTACGAAGATCTACAATGAAGGCAACCGAATGGAAGCCGTATGAGTCCTATGTGGCTTTACAAAGATTATGTGGACTCCTACCACTTCCCGATATCACGTTAGATTTTGTCCTATGATAATTGCGAACGAGTGCAAATATGACTACCAAAGCAGTTCCGAACGAGATACCAAACGAGATACCCAACGAGATACCAAACGAGATACCAAACGAGATACCAAACGAGATACCAAACGAGATACCAAACGTGATACCAAACAAGATACCAAACGAGATACCAAACGAGATACGGAACGTGATACCAAACAAGATACCAAACAAGATACCAAACGAGATACGGAACGTGATACCAAACAAGATACCAAACAAGATACCAAACGAGATACCAAACGTGATACCAAACAAGATACCAAACAAGATACCAAACAAGATACCAAACAAGATACCAAACAAGATACCAAACAAGATACCAAACAAGATACCAAACAAGATACCAAACAAGATACCAAACAAGATACCAAACGACTGCGATATGGCTACCGAATTATTCCCAGAGGCGATGGAAAATGACTACCGAGTATAAATCACCGAGATCTCACAGCGACGGATATCACTGCAGGAACACTTGTCATGGAGATCGAATGAGAGGATTACCTGGAGCCCAACCGGATAAAGCCACTGCTGGAGATGTTTACCGAACAGCATACCGAACGGAATTCCGAATCACCTTACCGGAGGCCTACCAAATGACTACCGAGAAGCCAACGGATATTCTACCGAAGCATCCTACCGAGATGGCCGTAGAGAAGTCGACCAAGAAGTCTACCAAAAAGTTGACCGGCACAGTCTACCAAGTCGACCAAGATTCACTGAAACACCGGTGCGACTGGAATCAGCCTCTGCCAGAAGACTTTCATTGGGGGAGAAGGATCAGGGGGAGAAGATGACAGCAAAAGATCATAGGAAAAGATCATGGGAGAAACGAGAAGTCAACCAAGATGCCCACCGAGTTGCCCACCAAAAAGCAGTCTACAAAGTTGCCCACCCAGAAGCCGTCTACCGAATTGCCCACCGAGAAGCAGTCTACCGAGATATCTACGAAGAAGTTGACTGGAAGGTCACCGACACTTATTCTCAACCACATTACTGAGAAGTATCTACTTGCCAATGCCAATTACTACGGAGGTATTCAACGGAGCATGTGGATACACTGTACGAGGGCTGGGAAGAGCGCAACCGTACTGAAATACATGGTGAGTATAACCACCTTCTCAGATGCTGACATGATAGATATGCCGTATACGATTGACGATCACCAATGGTTATGAAATATGCTGGTAGCCGAAGCTCCCACAATGCCAAGTCAAGAGAGAAAAACTCCCATCGATACCAAGTCACTAGCAGAAGCTCTACGATCACGGAAGGTCGATTTATTGTTGGATTTAAGGTTGGATTTAAGGTTGTTTCACTTTTCTTTTGGGCACGTGGATTTCTTTGTTTTTTTATGGATGGCCATCCTCAGGCTACAGTAGTACTCTTTCCCTGCTCGCTTTCGCAGGATTTTAAGGAGGCTACTATGGGAATCACATTGTTTCATTTCATTTGTTTCTTGCTTTACGGTGTATAGCAAGAGGGGGAGTATTGCATGATAGGTCTCCACCATCTTATGGGCGGAGATGACTCTCGTATGGCCGGAGGTGAGTCTCGTATGACCGGAGATTGCTGTCGGCCTGAAGGGCCTATACATAGATGTGTACACACGCATTCACACTTGTACTCGTATATATATGGCCTTGTGACACTCTTTGATAATATACAATCAAGCTTCTCTAGCATCACTATTTCAACATTGTTGTATGGTGGCGTGCGCTCGAGTAGTCGAGTGTGTGCGGGCGGATGCGAAGGTGTCTATTGTATCGTGTAACGAGACATGTCGCATTGACATAAGGTCGATCGATGACTAATGGTGCTAACTACAAAAAAGGCAAGTTACATCATAGTCCTTGGCATAGTGATATCCGTACTTCCAATCAGCTCAACACTCCTCCAGGACGGCTATCACGTCCGCTCCAAACTAAAAACAGTAAACAAAGGAGAAGAGGAGCCAATCAAACAACGTGGATCACCTCGAAACAAACGTGCCCAATCAATTTACTTTCCCACGGCATTCCTGATTTCTTTTCCAGTTCTGATACCATTTCCGTGACCATTCCCGAAACCATTCCCGATTGTACCAAGGCCATTTCCGAGGCCATTCCCAATTCCAATCCCGATACCATTTCCGAGACCATTTCCGAGGCCATTTCCGAGTCCAATTCCGATCATTCCCATTGCAGCACACTGCTTCAGGAAGGCGGGCTTCGGCAGTGGCTTGGTGAAGCAGTCAGCGAGCATCTCAGTAGTTGGTATGTAGCTCAAGTCGATCTCTCCATCTCTAGCCATATCTGCAGCAAGATAGTACTTGGTCGCAATGTGTGCAACTGCAGTTCCGCGGTAGATTCTGTTCTTGATGCTCGCGATCAGTGACTGTGAATCGCAGAACACGTGAGGAATAGTCGGGATGCCGAGCTCGTTCAAGAGATGCGAGATCTGTGTGAGTCTCATGCAGCCTACTCCAAAGGTATAGTATTCGGCATCAGTCGTAGACTGGGCAGTCAACTTCTGTTGTCTCGATCGCCAGTCGACTGCTCCTCCGAAGGTGATGACCAGTCCACTTCTCGATTTATTGTCATCCGGGCATCCAGCATAGTCGGAATCGATATAACATCTAGGTGCGCTTTCTCCTTCGAGTGCTCCTCCGAAACGCAGATGCCAGTCCTTCGTGCTGTTGAGGTACCGAAACATGCACTTGAGAGCTAGCATATGCTCATTGCTCGGGTCGTGATTGTACTGGCTGAGGACTCCGATGGCATATGCAATATCGGGCCGAGTGGCGGTCATCGCGTACATGAGGCTTCCGATCATCGATTGGTATATGGTCGGATCGCAGGCTTTGTCGTCGGGCTTCCTCTTGTGAAGCTTCATCGCCATTGGCGTGGCAACTGGTCTGGACTCGTCCAATCTGAACTTCGCCAAGATCGTCCGAATGTAGCTGTGCTGATGGATGTCGATCATGTGATGCTCCTGATTGCGTTCGATGTTCATGCCGAGATAGAAGGAGACACTCGCGAAATCATGCATTCGGAACCTCGTCTTCATCTGGTTCTTGATCTGCCCAATCAAGCCCTCGTTAGCAATGATGAGGAGATCATTGACGTACAGAACCACTGCGGCAATGACTATGCCTTGATCCTTATCAAGGAGCACGAACAGTCCTCCGTCAACACGTAATGCGACGAATCCAATCGAGATCACGAAGTCCTTAAATGTGCTGTACCAAATGTGCGACTACTGCTTTAGTCCATAAAGAGACTTTCTCAAGCGGAGTACCATCTTCCGCGAAGTCTTTGTTAATCTTGGATCGTAGTATCGGCTCCCAGTTTGGACCAAACGAAAATATCCCTGCGGCGGGTGCATATAGATCTCCTCCTCCAAGTCAACTCCCAAGAAAGCCGTGCATACGTCCATTTGATGGATCTCGAGATCGTACTTGGCGGCAATGGCAAGTGCTAGCCTAACGTGGCCCAAGCGAGCAGTCGGTGGATATGTAGCCTGGTAGTCGATGCCTTCGATTTGGTGATTTCCTCCCCAGACTAGCCTGGCCTTGAACCGCTGCACATCGCCTGCTCCATCGCGCTTGATCTTGTATACCCAGTGACTTGGCCAAGCCTTTCACCCTTCCGAAAGCTCCACGAAATCTCCAAAGACTTGATGCTGACAAATTGCATCTAACTCTTCTTTCATCGCCGTATCCCATTTCTCGGCGAGCGGAGACTCGGTTGCCGCTTTGTAGGACTTTGGATCGATCGCATCCTCGTGATCGTCGGAGATCGCAGCTGCGGTGTAGATGGGAATCATATCCTCGAATTCCTCATCTTCGAGAGCCAATTGTGCAGACTCTGCCAACGTATCCTTCCCAGTGCAGTTCCGGCGACTACCTTCTGCCGGCGGCTTCCATGCATCTGCAAGTGACGTCTCAAGGCCAGCCAATTCTTGTGACTTCTTCTTCGGCTTCGGAGGTGATTCGTCGTCCAATGGCTCCTCTGTTTGACATTCGAAACTTTCACCTCTGGTTGGCTGCTTCTCAGTGGGTTTGGGATCCTCGATGACGTCTCTGTAGAAGTGCTCATTCAAGATCACTTCGTCTGCAGCATTCGGTGCTGTGTACCGCTTCCCTTCTCTGAATACCACATCCCGGGAGCGGTGAAGCGTCTTGGCCAATGGATCTTATACGAAGTACTGCTTAGTCGATATGCTGTACCCAACGAATATGCCGGGAGTGGCTCTGTAGTCCAGCTTCTTTCGTTTCTCTTTCGGAACGTGCACAAAAGCCAAGCATCCGAACACACGGAGATCCTTCAAAGATGAAGTCCTCCCAGATCCATGCCAGGTGTCGTACCGAGTCTTGCCGACTACCGATCGCATCGGAGTGCGGTTCTTGAGATAGACCGCCACTGAGACTGCAAATGCCCAGTACTTCTTCGAAAGTCCGGCATCGTCCAGCATGCATCGTACGTGTTCCATGATCGTGCGGTTCGCCCGTTCGACAACTCCATTAGACTGAGGAGTGTAGGGCGTAGTCGTTTCCTTTAAAATCCCTTTTGATTTGAGGCATTCTGCGAATTTCTTGGAGGTATACTCACCGCCTCCATCAGTACGAAATCGCTTCACTTGCTTGCCCGACTCCTTTTCTCTAAGAGCCTTCCATTCTTTGAATTTCTCCAGGGCTTCCGACTTGTACTGCAATATGTACTCATTCGTTTGCCTCGTGGCGTCGTCGATGAAGAGCAGCAAATATCAACCTCCTCCGATCGCAGTTTCCAGGGGACCGCATATGTCCGAGTGCACGAGCTGCAGAGACTCAGTGGCGCGGGAAGTCGTGTTCGGAGTGAAGGGTTTTCTCGTCAATTTGCATTTGATGCAACTCTCGCAATCGCACTTCCCGGTCATCGTCGGAGCGTCGGCAACAACCTTCGGCAAGATCTCCAACACCTTCAGACCGATGTGCGCCAGGCGGCGGTGCCATAACATCCGCTTCTCTGCATCGTGCCGAGATGCATGCCCAGTCGTCTTAAGTGCCAGCAGGCAGCTATTGTTGTTGTCGATATCGGTGTATTCAGTCGATCCCGGAGCTCGATCCAGTACGCCATTCAGAACGAATAGCCTCTCGACCTGAGGTGCAGTGGCAATCAACTTGCCATGGCGATTGTAGAGGTTGAGACCGTAGTGATTCACCAGTTCGACTTTGATGTCCTTGTCCATGATCTGACACTGTGAGATGAGATTGAACGACCCCGGCAAATGCACCACTTCTTGGAGTATGATCGTTTCCGTCTTTCCATCTGGTAGTTGACAAATCAACCTAACACTTCCATATCCTGATGCAAACGATGTGACCCCAATGTATCCCTTGACCTTCTTCGTATTCCGAGGATATTCGGTGTAGGTGATGAACATTGATCGACGGCCGGAGATGTGAGTCGTGCATCTGCAAACGATGAACCAATCACTGGATGAAGCAGTTGAGCTGGCCACCATCCAATAGTTCTCGATTGAAGTATTGAAAGTCGAAGTAGTCTCAGTCGATGCTTTTGCAGCAGTTTCGGCAGACTTAGGAGGATCGCCGCGTTGCTTGCTCTAGCAGTTCTCAGTGGTGTGCCCTCGCCGCTAGCAATGAAAGCACTTCCGGAAATCCTTCTCTTTCCTATTGTTGTCTCCCTTATTATCTCTCTTATCATCTCTCTTATCCCTCTTTGGACTTCTGCCGCCTTTACCGGCTTTACCGGCTTTGCCCCCCTTCTTTGCAAAGAGCAGAGCTTCTGGAGCGAGCCCATTCTCTCTCTTGATTGCAGCTTCCTTTTCGACGAGCTTGGTGACGATCTCATCGGGGGTGGCAGTCATCATGGCATTTTTGTCCATCATGAGCACCAGGAAGACTTTCCACTCGTCGTTCCTTGGGATTCCGCGAAGGAGGTAGAAGATGTGCTCTTGCTCACTCATCTTGGCGATTGTCTTTGCAGAGTCCGTATCGGTAGCATCAGTGTCAGTGGTCGATGGTGCTGTCGGTCCTGCGCAGAGATTGTAATCCTTGACTTTCCGATCGATCCGCGATGCGTAATTGTCGACATCTCCGCAGTCCTGTAGCTTGATGCCCCAAATGTCTTCCCTAATCTCGAAGATGTTGAGCTTTAGCTTTGACTTGTAAGCTGATGCTAGCTTCTCCCAAAGGGTCTTCGCATCGTCGACGACCGTATATTCCACTTGTATCGTCGTTTCCATGCCGAGCAGGATAGTCGATCTGGCTTTTGTTTGTTTGTTTGTAATCATATTGCATTCGGCCGCTAGCGGCCATGGCATATATCCCATACACATTTCCTCCCCGCTTCTTCCGTAACATAAAGAAACAAAACGAAAGTCGCGAGTCCTCTCCCCCCAACCACAAAAAATGAAAACCGCCAAAAACAACATCAACTTTTACACCCCCCCATCACTCGACTCCTCGTGATCTGAGTTCTCCGCCTCCTCCACCACTCCGCTAATTCTGCCAACATCTGTCAAACAAAGAAAATCTAACACCGCCCGCGAACATTTTTCCTCCCCAAAAACAAGAGACATTGGCAAACTGATCTTCGGTTTCTTCATCACTTTCTCAACCCCTTCGTACCCGTCTTCCCCCTCTTGCCCGTCAGCCCTAAGCCGCTTCTGTTCTCGTTTCCATCTTTTACACCACTTAACAAGGTGGTCTCTCGTCTGATATTCGTGCCCACACCACCAGCACTTCATATCTCTTCTTTTTCCAATGCGCACCAAATATTTCCCCATAAGAGCATGCCCTGTCTTAAGTTGATAAAACCTCGCCGCAATCGATTTCTGGGATTTCATCACTGCACTGTTACCCCCCCTTTTCACCAAATCATACCGGTAACTGTGCCTCGACTTCTTTCCCATCTCTTTTATTTCTTTCTTACTTTCTTCCCATTTCGTCTCCATTAACCGTCGACCAATGTGAGCGAAAGATATATAATTCAAATAAGGTAGCGGATTTTGTGTTTCGGTATAACTTCCGCAATGCTTATACGCCGCTTTCGTTGCTTGTAGGTCCGCTTCTTCGTTGCCTTCAATTCCCTTATGGGCAGGTACCCATCGGTACTCCACCTGGATATTTTTCTTTAGCAACTCGCTTTCCCAATTCATCGTCCGTAATGCTAGTACCTGTCCTGGCCCTGGTTCGTCCGATTGTATTCTTCGTAAAGTCGCTTGGGAGTCCGTAAAAATCGTCACTCTCCTTACTTCTTTCCTTCCGCAAATCTCATCCGCAATTTTCACTGCTTCCGACATCGCGTACATTTCCGCGTCAAACGCTTCCTTCTGTCGGCCTAGGTGTACCCTCCTCTTACTCCATCTTTCCTCTTTCCATGCCACTGCACACCCTACCCACTCATCTTCTTTTCTCGATCCATCAGTCCAAAGAACAAGGCCCTCTCTTTCTCTCTTTGCTTCTTCCAACGCCTGTTCTTCGTCCTGAATTATCACTTGGCCTTTCAGCCTCTTCTTAACTTCCGGTAACGTGATCCCCTCATAAAATCTCCTCTCCAAGGGGTAATCCTCCAGGATCAACTCATCAATCCCCTCCACCCTCCTAACCACATTTCCATCCATTTCTATCATCCTCCCTCCACCTGAAGCATCGGGCATCATCATTTGCCTCATCTTATACCGCCTAACTCGGTTATGAAGAATCGCATTCGCCGGTCTAAGTCCAGCATCATTCATCAGAGCTCCTTGAGGTGTCGTTCGAAAGCATCCGGTTACCCTTCTGCCTTGTTCATTCAAAACCTTTTGTACCTCTTGTGCTCTATTCTTCTGTCCTTTCCACCACAGCTCAGCTCCATATAAGGCAACGGCCTGTACTGCGGCGATCTGGATTCGTTGACATCCTTCCGGGCTTAATCCTTTCTTCGCCATCAAGGATCGCACCCTATTCTGCGCTCTTCTTGCTTTGGCAAAAGTCTTTTTCGTATGATCATTCAGGGTAAGCATACTATCCAGCCATACCCCCAACCACCTTGTCGCTTCTTTATTATATGGAACCTCATGACTTCCGACCCTTATCTTGGCCTTCATCTTTGGTTCCTTATTGCTTCTCTTCCGAGTAAACAAAATCACTTCGGTTTTTTCGATGTCAAACTGACAGGCGTTTTCCTTCGCCCAAATCTGTGCTTCTTTGGCGCATCCCTCCAATCGTTGTGTGCATTCCCCCACATCTTCGCCTTCTACCACCCATGCCACATCATCGACAAAAGATATACCCTCACTTCCGCACTCTTCATCTTTCTCTTCAACTCTGCCGAACAATCCCGAGAGATATATAACGAAAAGTACTGGTGACACTGGCGACCCCTGCGGAACTCCCGTTTCCACATCCATACTATCTCCCTCCTTTCCATCCATCAACATCATCACTTTTCTTTCTTCCATAAAGCTTTCCACCCACCTTACCAGGTCGGCTTGAAACCCCATTTCTTCCATTCTTTTTATCAAGTTTCCCTTTGCCACATGTGGAAAGGCTCCCTTAACATCCATCAACAGCACCGCCGCGGTATTCCCCCTCCCCCACGCTTCCTCAACTCTCTTCATCAACCTTCCAACCGCGTCTATTGCTGACCTTCTCTTTCTGCATCCGAACTGTCCGTCGTGAAGTAGCTGCCTTCGCTCACACTGCTCTGCTATTGCATTCGCTGCTACCTTCTCGACCACCTTCCCCAGACAATTTAACAACGTAATCACCCAGTATGCTTTGGCAATTCCGTAATCTGGCTTATTCGGCTTCGGTATAACCACCCCCCTCGACTCCTTCCAAACTCGCGGGTGTATCCCTAACCTAAACGTCATTTTAACAATCGCAATTATTTTCGGAGCATCCCACTCCCACAATGACCTGATCGCCTTGAACCCCAGTCTATCCGGACCAGGTGCCTTCTTAACCGACTGATCGAACAGAGCCAATCGGATGTCCTCATCGGTAATTGTTTTCCACATTCCTCCTCCCTCTTCTTGGGCCTTTCTCTCCACACCCGTCAAGGGTTTCGGGAACGCTTCTTCTTTAATCAACCCTGCCTTGTCCTCCCAGGATTCCGCCACTACTCCCTCCCTGGATTTCAAAGCTTTCGTCGTTTGCTGGCCTCCCGGCTTTGTATACCTCAAGGCCTACCATACCTGATCCTTCGTGGCCGAAGACAAAAAGTCTTGCCACATCTTCGTTTTCGACTGTCAGATTATTCTTCGGACGTTGCTTCGCTGCCTTTTAACCTGTAGCTGCGTCGCCTCCCCCCTTCGTCTGGCCCTCTTTAACGAGCCCAAAATTCTGCTGTTTTCCGCAATCTCCTCATTCCACCACCTTTTGGATCTTGCGCAAACTTTAACTTTCTTGCAGCACCTATTGAGATGATTAACAAAATTTCGCTGTATCCACTCAGCTTCCTTCTGTAATTGTTCTCCGCTGCTTTTCTCGGTCAAAACGGGTCTCCCTGAGCTCTTGTCCCTCCAATATTTTTTTGGCTTTTTCATAATTTTCTTTTTCCCCCTCCGACTTGAGCCCATCGATATCCCATCCTGTAACCTTTCTTGATAATTTGGCTCCTTCCCCTTCGTCCCATCTTAGGTGGGCGCACACGATCGCGTGATCCGAAGTAGTTGCCAAATCCGTAGCTATCTCCAAATTATCGGCCATACCGGCTTTCGTTATGAAGAAATCGATTAGCGATCCCGAAATCTCGCCATTTCTCTCGCACCTATGGGTTGCTTCTCCATCGGTAACGTCCGTCAATTCGTACTCATCCATAAGATTCATTAGAAAGACTTCATCTCTTTTTGGTGGGCATTCCGGGTCCCATCTATCACTGTGAGCATTCCAATCTCCTCCTAACAGGATCTTGTTCCGCCCCATAATCTCTCTCCATCTTGCTGTCTGCGCTGGTCTGCCTTGGCTTCTCACCCCCTCCACCTGCCTCAGCTGATCATACACATTCACCAATCTCATTTCTCTCCCCGAGGGATATTTTATATCAAACACCTGTACATCTCCGTCTCCCCCCATATCCACTTCCGAAAA
>Ga0307514_10001221_pt1 | contig 34059 bp, 28 predicted proteins | sample 16_EM_MG_FD_203088 | JGI IMG/M metagenome (GOLD analysis project Ga0307514, IMG submission 203088) | Populus trichocarpa ectomycorrhiza microbial communities from riparian zone in the Pacific Northwest, United States - 16_EM | ecosystem: Host-associated > Plants > Roots > Unclassified | place... | reverse complement strand
TAGTAGCCGCTGCCCGGAAAGTTGACTTGCGTCCCGGAGTTGGTGCAACCGGCCCAGCCGGTGTAGTCGGTTCCCGTGTAGTACGACACGGGCCTTCCGCTGGTGCCGCGGTTGCGGACCGACTGAGCCCGGGTGCTGCTCGACCACGAGCAGACGATCTCGCCGCTCCTCCAGTCACGGTCATCCTGGGACCATTCGCACACCTGGCCTGTACCGTTGTCGCCCGTGTAGAAGCAGACGTGCCCGATCGGGCAGCTCCATGCTGCGGGACCTGCCGCGGCAGCCTGCGCTGAGCTCGGCATGACCAGGCCGACCATCGCTGCGGCGCTCGCGAGGCCCGCGAGCATGGTCAGACGTGACCCACGCCTTTTGGGCATGTTTGTTTCCGTTATCAGTGAACTCACCTCGATCGACGGATCCGCGCCGAGAGCGCGGAGGGTGGATGGGGCCGGCTGGTGCGTGTGCACCGCCCATGCCGTTCCCGGCGGAGGACCGCCCGGTTCGGGACACACTGGCAACGATGTACGGCTGATCTGGAGCAAACCTTGCGAGAAACCTTCAGGGGCAGGTCACAGTGATGCTCTCCGAGCCTGTACTGGCATGAAGAGGGAGCGCGGCATGGTTGAGTACCGGTTGTTGAGCGGTCTTGAGGTTCGCATCGGTGGTCGGCCGGTACCTCTGGGGCATCCACGGCAGCAGTGCGTTCTCGCGGTTCTGCTGGTCGATGCAAACCGCCCCGTGCCGGCCGACCGGCTGCTCTACCGTGTATGGGACGATCGCTTGCCCCTCAGGGCTCGGGACACGCTCTACGCCTACATATCTCGTCTGCGCCGAGAACTGGGCCCGCACGGCATCCGTCTGGCCCGCCGGTCCGGCGGCTATGTGCTCGACATCGACGAGACCACGGTGGATCTGCACCGCTTCCGCCACCTGATCGCGCGAGCCAAGAAGGCCCCGGACGACCGGTCCGCCCTGAGCCTGTTCGAGGAAGGGCTCGGGCTTTGGAAGGGCGAACCGCTGGCAGGCCTGGACACCTTGTGGCTGGACGCCGTGCGCGAGCGGCTGCAGACAGAGCGATGGGCGGCGGAGCTGGACCAGACCGACGCGATGATACGCATCGGTCGCCACAGCGAGTGTCTGGCCAATCTGTCAGCACGGGCTGCCGGCCACCCCCTCGACGAGCGCGTGGCCGGCCAGTTCATGCTCGCCCTGCACCGCGAAGGCCGTCCCTCTGACGCCCTGGCCCACTACCGGTGCATCCGAGGGCGGCTGGCCGAGGAGCTGGGAGTCGACCCCGGCCAGACCTTACAACAGCTTCACCAGCAGATACTCACCTCCGACCCAGCGCTCGACGTGCCCATACGGCGCTCCCCAATCACTCCCGCACCGGCACGCGTCCCGGCCCCTCAGCGGACATCAGCAGCGACGAGCCCGCACGCGCGGACTACAGACCGGCCGGACAACGTCACCGGGAGCGGTCATGAGGAACGGGTCGGAGCGAACACACAGCAACCGCACCCCCGCCTTCTTCCGTCGGCCGTGTCTCTGTTCGTGGGACGGGAAGACGAATTGGCCGAAGCCTGCCGACTGCTCGGTCAGCAGACGTTCGGTCCGGTGACCCTGCTGGTCACCGGACCGGCCGGAGTGGGCAAGACGGCCTTCGCCGTGCGCACGGGGCATCTGCTGACCTCCCGGTTTCCGGACGGTCAGCTCTACGTGGACCTGCGGGGTTTCGGTGACGAGCCGGCCGAGTCGTTCACGGTCCTCGGCGCCTTCCTGCGGGCGCTCGGCGTACACGGCGGCGTGATGCCCTCGGACACGACCGGGCGAATCAACCTCTACCGCACCTTGCTGGCCCAGCGCAGGACACTCGTCGTACTGGACAACGCGGCCGACGCGCTGCTGGTGGAAGACCTCTTGCCCAGCGGAGAACACTGCGCCGCCATCGTCACCAGCCGGACCACCCTGGCGAGCCTGAGTGGCGTCCGGCTCCCCCTGGGAGTCCTCGACTCCGAGGCGGGGCTGGCTCTCCTGCGTGAGATGGTGGGCACGGACCGGACCGTCGCGGAGTCCGACTCGGCCCGATCCATCGTGGAGACCTGCGGCGGCCTTCCCCTGGCGGTATGGGTCACCGGAGCGCGACTGGCCGCACGACCGCACTGGGCGCTGGCCAAGGTCGCCCGTGCGCTCGCCGACGAGCAACGCAAGCTTGACGAGTTGGCCGTCGGCCACATCGCCGTGCGAGCCAGTCTGGAACTGACCTACAGCAGCATGGCTCCCACGATCCGGCACGCCCTGCGGATGCTCGCCCTGTTGCCCGGACCGGACTTCGCCGCCTGGGCCCTGGCCGCGCTGCTGGACACGGACCTGGGCCGCGCGGAGACCGTGCTCGACGAGCTGGTGGAGGTCCATCTGGTGGAAGTCGCTGCGGCTGGTCCCACCGGAGTGCGCTACGGGCTGCACGACCTGGTACGGCTGCTGGGCCGGGAGCGGGCAGAACGAGAGGCCAGGCCACAGGACCGTACGGCCGCGCTCACACGGCTGCTGGACGCGAGCCTGCATCTCGCCGACCTGGCCGCGGACACCCTCAGCGTCGACTTCCAGGGCACCTCGCAGGCCGGCCTGGCATCCTGGCGGCCTTCCCCGACCGACACCACCCAGATCCTCGCGGACCCTCTGGCCTGGTTCAACGACGAGCGACAGCTCCTCATCGACGTGGTGGACCAGGCACTTGACAGAACCGAGATCGCGCGAGCCGCCGGGCTGGCCACCACGCTGACGACGCTCTTCCAGATCGGCAGCCACTTCGACGACTGGGAACGGACCCAGAGCCGGGCGCTCATGGCCGCACTGAGCAGCGGAAATCAGCGCAGCGCCACCCAGCTCCACCGCTGTCTGGGCGAACTCACCACCATCCTCGACCGGTACCAGGAAGCGCTGGACCATTTCGAGCAGGCGCTGCGGCTCGCCGACGGCGAGGGCCCGGCCTACCGGGCCAGCGCCACAGCCGGGCTGGCCTACGTCCACCGCCTGTTGGGCCAGTACGCCTCGGCCGTACATTATTTCGAACAAGCGGCCGAGCTCGCCCGAACGGTGGGGAACGTCAACTGCCTCGTCTATGCCACCAACGGCATCGGTGTCATCCACCTCGAGCAGGGGCGGGTCGAAGCGGCCATGGAACAGTTCACGCGATGCCTGCGGGCGAGCCGAGAAGCGGGCTACCGTCCTGGAGAAGCCCAGGCCCTGCGATGCCTGGGACAAGGCCACCGCGCACTTGGCACCTTCCCCGCCGCCGCCGACTGCTTCCGGCAGGCCGCCTCGATCAGCGAAAGTCTGGGCGACCGGCTCACCACCGCGCACGCCACCTGCTGGCTGGGGGACGTCCTGGTGCGACAAGGCGCTCATGCGGAGGGACGCCGACTACTGGCCCGCACCCTTTGGACCTACCGCGAGTTCGGCAATCTGTGGGGCGAGGCAGCGACACTCAATGCACTCGCCGAGGCGCAACTCGTAGCAGGACGTCCCGGGCCGGCCCGCCGCCGCGCCGAAGGAGCCGTCAGGCTGTGGCGACAGATCGGTTCCCGGACCTGGCTCGCCGTGGGCCTCGACACCCTGGCCAGGGCCCACACCATGGCCGGTGATCTCATGGCGGCAGCCCACACTCAGGAGGAGGCCTCAGATTTACGGACGGCCTCAAACCCCTAGCACTCCAATACCACGCCAAACTATGAACGCGCGGGTTCAACGGGCAGGTCAACGAGCAGAGTGTCGGCGCGCCCGCCGTCGTCACAGGGTCTTGCGCGTCAGCTCTGCCAACGGTCCCGCTGGGCGTTGAAGACTGTGCGGGGTCGAACGCGATCTCGACGAACTTCACCTCGGCCGGATCACCGCCGGCCCTGCGCACCGACTCACGCACGGTGGTGTCCCCGATGTTCTGCAGGGTGTTCACCGCGACCGTGCGTCCGGCCAGGTCCTTGGCGGTCTTGATCGGACTGTCCTTCCCGACCACCACACCGGTGACATCGGCGCCGATCCTGCCCGTTGGAGGCCGCGCCGTTGGCCACCGACCTGACCGGAACTCCCTTGACCTGAGCGACCATCAACGACGTGGTGGGCAAGGTGGTGCATTTTGCTGACGGCCGCAATCTACACACCTGATTTCGGACTGTCAGCACCCCGGACAGCCGGGGTCTCGACCGTGTGGAAGCGAAACATTTTCGGGCCGTGCCGCTCCGGCCGGCGGGACGAGCAGGCGCTGAGCTGGAGGAACCGGTTCCCGGTCCGGGCTCTGCGCAAGGTCTCCGCACACCGGCCCACGGCTTCTGCGGTCCGCCGTCCTTGACGCTGCCTGACCTGCTCCTTAGGGTCAATTCGGATCTCGGTTCCCTGTGCAACCACCGTGCATCCGCGGAACCTGGCAGACGTGGAGACACGTAGGGACAACGCGCCCGGACGGAGATCGTTTGACTGAGCACCGCCGACAAGCCCTGGTCGTACGCGGCGGCTGGGAAGGCCACCAACCGGTCGAGGCGACCGAGTTGTTCATACCCCATCTGAAGAACCACGGCTACGACGTACGCGTCGAGGAGTCGCCCGCCGTCTACGCGGACGCCTCCTTCATGGCAGGCGTCGACCTGATCGTGCAGTGCGTGACCATGTCGGCCATCGAGGCGGCGGAACTGCGCGGCCTGCGCACCGCGGTCGAGGCGGGCACCGGCCTCGCGGGATGGCACGGCGGTATCGCCGACTCCTACCGCGGCAGTTCCGACTACCTGCACCTGATCGGCGGTCAGTTCGCCTGCCACCCGGGCGTGCGGCCGTCGGAACGCACCGGCGAGCAGTCCGACAACTACGTCTCCCACACCGTCACCATGCTGCCCGCGGCCGCCGACCACCCCATCACCCGCGGCATCGGGGACTTCGAACTCGTCACGGAGCAGTACTGGGTCCTCTGCGACGACTACATCGACGTCCTGGCCACCACCACGCAGCGGGTGCGGGAGTGGGACCCCTGGCACCGGCCCGTGGTGTCCCCGGCCATCTGGACCAGACAGTGGGGCAAGGGCAGGGTGTTCGTCGCCACTCCCGGGCACCACCTGCCGGTTCTGGAGGACCGCAACGTACGGACCGTCATCGAAAGAGGACTGCTGTGGGCGAGCCGCTGAACGTCGGTGTGATCGGCTGTGGGGTCATCAGCGGCCAGTACCTCGCGAGCTTCGACCGGCTGGCGGCCGTCGACCTGGTCGCCGTCGCGGATCTCGCCCCCGACCGTGCCGCGGCGGCCACCGACGGCCGTGCCGGAGTCAGAGCCGTCACGGTCGCGGAGCTACTGGCCGCCCCCGACGTCGAGTTGGTGGTCAACCTGACCGTCCCCGACGCGCACGACGAGATCGCCCTCCAGGCGATCACGGCCGGGAAGAGTGTCTACGGCGAGAAGCCGCTCGCGTCCACCACCCAGCGCGCCCGCGCCGTTCTCGACGCGGCGGCGAAGGCGCAGGTCGTCGTGGGCTGTGCCCCGGACACGGTCCTGGGCACCGGCGTCCAGACCGCCCGCGCGGCCATCGACCGGGGCCTCATCGGCGCTCCCGTCGCGGCGACGGCCACCATGGTCGTACCCGGTCACGAACTGTGGCACCCGAACCCGGACTTCTACTACCAGCCCGGGGGCGGCCCGCTCCTGGACATGGGTCCCTACTACGTGTCCGCCCTGGTCACGTTGCTCGGCCCGGTCGTCTCCGTGTTCGGGACCACCAGCCGCACCCGGTCCACCAGGATCATCGGGTCCGGCCCGCGCAGCGGAGAGGCGATACCGGTCAGCATCGGCACCCATGTCACCGGCGTCCTCACGCACGCGTCCGGCGTGCTGTCGACCCTGGTCATGAGCTTCGACGCCGTCGCCACGAAGTCGGCGAACATCGAGGTCCACGGCGAGACCGGCTCTCTCGCGCTCCCCGACCCGAACCACTTCGACGGAGAGGTGCGGTGGCGTCGCCTGCACGGCGAGGGATGGGAGCCCCTTCCCGTGTCCGCCGGGTACCGCGACGCGAGCAGGGGGTACGGGGTCGCCGACCTGGCGTTGACACCGCCCGGTGCGGAACCGCGGGCCGGCGGCGTCCTCGGGTATCACGTGCTGGACATCATGGAATCCGTCCTCGACTCCGCCGCCACCGACCGAAGGGTGCGCGTCACGAGCACGGCGGAGCGGCCTCGGCCCGTGCACCTCCAGTCGCTCGGCCCCGACGCTTCCGGGACGCGTTCCGGCTGACGCGTGCGCCCCCGCGTAAGCGCGGCTGGACGGATCACTCCGGCCGCCGCTGCGGCCTCGCCGTCCCCCAGGTCCCGGCCGCCGACCCGTTCGCACGCTACGGCGAGTACGGTCAAGGTGTACGGGTCCGGAGGGCGGACTGACGCGCATGGCGACCGAGGCTGGACGGTGACGGATGGAGTGGCGAGAGTTCGCCGAGCGAATGGCGGAGCTCGCGCGCGAGCTGCTGACCAAGGAATCGGTGTCGGAGACCTTGGACGAGATCGCCGCGTCGGCCGTGAAGCTGGTCTCCGGCTGTGACGCCGCCGGGATCCTCGCCGTGCGCAAGGGGCAGGCCGTGACGCTCTCCGCCTGCGGGAAGTGGGTCCGGGAGAGTGACCGGCTGCAGGGAGAACTGGGTGAGGGGCCGTGCTTCGACCTGGCCCGCGGCGCCGCCGACGAGCGGGCGTACCGCATCGAGGACATGACCGAGCCCCAACCGAGCTGGCCCCGGTTCGCGGAGGCGGCCCGCGGCCTCGGGATCGGCAGCATGACAGGCGTACTGCTGTACACCGACAAGGAGGACTTCGGTGCGCTGAACCTGTACGCGCGGCGTCCCGGCGCCTTCACCCATGAGTTCGAAACGGCCGGCTGGCTGCTGGCCTCGCACGCCGCCGTGGCCCTGTCCAGCGCCCGCACCATCGACCAGCTCGAGCACGCGATGCACACCCGGCACGGCATCGGCGAAGCCATGGGCATCCTCATGGAACGCCACCGGCTGAGTGAGGACGACGCCTTCAACGTGCTGCGCGCCATCTCCCAGGAGCACAACATCAAGCTGCGCGACGTCGCCCAACGTGTCCGGGACGACCGTACCGAACACCTCTGACCGGTCGCCCGGGCGCAGGACCGCGCGTTCCTGCGGCACTTTGACCCAGGACGCCGTCACACCCGCTGCCGGTGGCCTCGGCTCGCGGGCCACGGCGACGCCTCCACCGCCTCCACCGCCTTCGCCGCCCTCCTGGCGAACGCCGCCCCCTGCCGCCCCACCACCGGCGCCCGGCCATGCCACGACGCCGCCGAACCGGTCCGGGTAAGCGGGTGAAGCCTGAGCCGCCCTTCACCGTGCGGGGCATACATGAGGGCCCCGGCCGTACCCGGCCGAGTCGGCGGACACGACGCGCTGGAGGCGAGTGATGAACGAAAGAGCCGGTGAGACCGGCGGCATGATCCACAAGGTCCCGGTCCTGATCGTCGGCGGCTCTCTGGTGGGGCTGTCGACCTCGCTGTTCCTGGGCCGGCTGGGGGTGCCGCACACAGTGGTCGAGCGCCATGCCGGCACCTCCATCCACCCCCGGGGGCGGGGCAACAACGTACGCACGATGGAGCTGTACCGGGTGGCGGGCGTCGAGCCGGCGATCCAGGAGGCCGCGGCCACGCTGGCCGACAACCACGGCATCCTGCAGGCGCCCACCCTGGTCGATGACGCGGGCGAGTGGCTGTTCCGCGAGATCGATCCGGGCGGCGGACTGGCTCGGTTCAGCCCGAGTGCATGGTGTCTGTGCAGCCAGAACGACCTGGAGCCGGTCCTCCTCGACCGTGCCGCGAAGCTCGGCGGCGACCTGCGCTTCTCCACCGAACTGATGTCGTTCGACAGCTCTCCCACCGGCGTCACCGCGGTCGTCAAGAGCCGGGAGACCGGTGAGCACACCACCATCCACGCGGACTATCTGGTCGCTGCCGACGGCCCGCGCAGCCCCGTGCGGGAGCAGCTCGGCATCGGGCAGAGTGGCCCAGGCGACCTGTTCCACAACGTCAGCATCACCTTCCGCTCCCGCCGTCTGGCCGATGTGGTGGGCGATCGTCGTTTCATCGTCTGCTACCTGACCAGCCCGGACGCGGACGGTGCGTTGCTGCCGGTGGACAACCGCGAGAACTGGGTCTTCCACGCCCCCTGGCACCCCGAACACGGCGAGAGCATCGAGGAGTTCACCGACCAGCGCTGCGCCGACCACATCCGCCGGGCGGTCGGGGACGCTGACCTCGACGTGGAGATCACCGGCAAGGCCCGCTGGCACGCCGCCCAGCGCGTCGCGCGGTCCTACCGGTCGGGCCGTGTGCTGCTGGCCGGTGACTCGGCCCACGAGATGTCCCCCACCGGGGCCTTCGGCTCCAACACCGGTATCCAGGACGCGCACAACCTCGCCTGGAAGCTGGCCGCGGTGCTCGACGGCTGGGCAGGGGAGGGGCTGCTGGACACCTACGACGCCGAACGCCGTCCGGTGGCGGAGGCGACCACCGCACGGGCGGCCGCCCGATCGGCCGAGCACAGCCACCCCGGCTTCGCCCCGCCGCCCGCAGCCGGGGGTGGCGGCGGACCGCAGCGCGGCATTCTCAACGTGGCCCTCGGCTACCGCTACCCGAACGGCGCCGTGGTGGGCACCGATCCCGCGACCGCGGTGGTCCCGGAGAAACTCACCCTGACGGGGGAACCCGGCAGCAGGGCACCCCACCTGTGGGTACGGCACCGGGGCGAGCGGATCTCCAGCCTCGACCTCTACGAACGGTCCCTGGTCCTGCTCAGCGACGCCGGTGAGCCGGGCCGGTGGCACGAGTGCGCCATCCGTCTCGCGAAGCAGATGTCCATCCCGCTCACCTCGTACCGGGTGGGGACCGGCGCCGACGCCGAGCTGGCACCCGAGGACGGCACGGACTGGCTGGAACGCCACGGTGTCTCCCCCGGAGGCGCCGTGCTCGTCCGGCCCGACGGGTTCGTGGCCTGGCGATCGCCGGGTCCGGTCCCGGATGCCGAATCGACGCTGCGTCATGTCCTGACCACGACCCTGGCGCTGACCTGACCTGACCTCAGTTGACCTCACCTCACTTCACCTCACCTGACCCCACCTGACCCGCACACCGTGTCGGCCGACGGCCATGGCTGTCGGCCGACACGGTGTGCCGGAAGTCGCCGGCGAGAGAGGTCGTCCGGACCCCGGACGGGTCACCCACGTAGTCCATACGAATCGCGCACCGGATGTGACCGGCACAGGATCGAGTCACGCTCGCTGCGGATCACCGCGACCGAGGCTCGCTGTTTCCCTCCCCCTAAGGAGATGTGCCCAGGATGACCACCACGTCTGTCCCCGCTTCATCACCGATGACGCTGCAGGGGGCGCAGCGCGTCTCCCAGTCCGTGTTCGACGGCTCCAGGCTCCGGGTCGTCCTGCTGGTGGATGTCCACGACGGTGCCCAGCGGCAGTTCCTGGAGGCCTACGAGCAGCTCTGCAACCAGGTCGCGTCCGTGCCCGGGCATGTCAGCGACCAGCTGTGCCAGTCGATCGAGAACCCCTCCCAGTGGCTCATCACCAGCGAGTGGGAGAGCGCGCCCCCCTTCCTCACCTGGGTCAACAGCGAAGAGCACGTGCGGATGGTGGAGCCGCTGCACAGCTGTGTCCGGGACACCAGATCGCTTCGCTTCCATGTCGTCCGCGAGACCGGCGGCCCGGCGGCGGACGCCATGGCCGGCGAACGCAGTCTCCAATCGTCACCGCGGATCGGTGACGGCCTGATCCGCCACGCGCTCACGTTCACGGTCAAGCCGGGCAAGGAAGCCAAGGTCGCCAAGATCCTCTCCGACTACGCCTCCCCCCAGCCGCAGGTCGACGACACCACCCGGCTGTGCCGCACCTCCCTGTTCATGCACGGCAACCGGGTGGTGCGAGCCATCGAGGTGCGGGGCGACCTGCTCGCGGCCCTGCGCCATGTCTCCCGGCAGCCCGAGGTGCGGGCCGTCGAGGAGGCCATCAACCCGTATCTGGAGCAGGACCGGGACCTCAACGATCCCGAGTCCGCGCGGGTCTTCTTCACCCGGGCCGCGCTGCCCGCCGTCCACCACGTGACGGCGGACCAGGAGGACCCGGCGGCGGAACGGCACGCGTTGCACTACCCCGCCCGGCCCGGCTGCGGCATGCGGCTGGCCGAGGTACTCGCGCAGCAGGACGAGGCGGCGGCGAGCAATCCGCGCAGCCCGGTCCTGCGCAGCACGATCTTCCAGCGCGACGACGTCGTGGTACGGCTGGTCGATGTGCGCGGCGGACTCGACGCCGGCGACCCCGAGCTGCTCCTCGGCCTCCCGGACCCCGAACTGGTCGCCGGGCTGACCACGTTCCTGGACGGCGCCACCGGTGCGTCCGCCTCCGCACCGAACGACGGTGACCTGAAGCGCTTCCTCAAGCTGGCCCGCATGGAACTCGTCACCGACCGGCGTTCACCCGACGCCTGACCTGCCCGGCCCGCGCATCGCGGCGGCCACGGCCCCCTGTCGACACAGCACACGATCGGAGCAACGTCGTGACCAAACCCCGTCCCAGAATCGTGGATCTCCGCGAGGTGGAGCCCAACACCCGGCGTGGCGGCGATCTGCGCGCCATGCTCACTCCCAACACGGTCGGCTCCACGAGCGGTTTCATGGGGGTGGCCATCGTGCAGCCCGGCGACCGCATCGCCGAGCACTACCACCCGTACTCCGAGGAGTTCATCTACGTCGTCTGCGGCCAGCTGGAGGTCGACCTGGACGGCGAGCCCCAACCGCTGCAGCCCGAGCAGGGGCTCATGATCCCCGCCCACATGCGCCACCGCTTCCGCAACGTCGGCAACGTGGAGGCCCGTATCGTCTTCCACCTCGGTCCGTTGGCTCCGACGCCGCCGCTCGGCCACGTCGACACCGAGGAGACCGACGCCGTGCCGGTCGCGGTGGAGGAAGTCCGCGCGGGCGCCGGCCGGGCGGCCGAACGACGTCAGGTCCGGTCATGACCAGGCGGGTGGCGGTCACTGGCATAGGCGTCGTCGCCCCGGGCGGCATCGGCGTACCGGCGTTCTGGGATCTGCTGTCCCAGGGGCGCACCGCGACGCGCGGCATCACCTTCTTCGACCCGAGCGGTCTGCGTTCGCGGATCGCCGCCGAGTGCGACTTCGACCCTGCGGCCTCCGGTCTGGACGCGGAACAGATCGCCCGGTGCGACCGGTACATCCAGTTCGCCCTGGTCGCCGGGGAGGAAGCGGTGCGGGACTCCGGCCTCGACCTCGGCCGGGAGGACCCGTGGCGGGTCGGAGTGTCCCTGGGCACCGCGGTCGGCGGCACCACCCGGCTGGAGTCCGACTACGTCCTGGTGAGCAGCGGCGGGCAGCGCTGGGACGTGGACCACCGAGAGGCCCGACCGCATCTGCACCGCGCGTTCTCGCCCAGCACCCTCGCCTCGACGGTGGCGGAACGGTTCGAGGCGCGCGGGCCGGTGCAGACCGTCTCCACGGGCTGCACCTCGGGCCTCGACGCGGTCGGGTACGCCTTCCACACGATCGAGGAGGGCAGGGCCGACGTGTGCATAGCCGGCGCCTCGGACTCGCCCATCTCACCGATCACCATGGCCTGCTTCGACGCGATCAAGGCCACGTCCCCGAACAACGACGACCCCGCTCACGCCTCGCGCCCGTTCGACGCCGACCGCAACGGGTTCGTCATGGGCGAGGGCGGCGCGGTACTGATCCTGGAGGAGCTCGAACACGCCCGGGCCCGCGGCGCGCACGTGTACTGCGAGCTCAACGGCTACGCGACCTTCGGCAACGCCTACCACATGACCGGTCTGACCAAAGAGGGCCTGGAGATGGCCCGTGCCATCGAGGAGGCCCTCGACCATGCCCGGCTCGACGGCACGGCGATCGACTACGTCAACGCGCACGGGTCGGGCACCCAGCAGAACGACCGTCACGAGACCGCCGCGGTGAAGCGGGCCCTGGGACAGCACGCCTACGACACGCCCATGAGCTCCATCAAGTCCATGGTGGGCCACTCCCTCGGCGCGATCGGTGCGATCGAGGTCGTCGCCTGTGTGCTGGCCCTGGCCCACCAGGTGGTACCGCCCACCGCGAACTACGAGACACCGGACCCCGAGTGCGATCTGGACTACGTCCCGCGCGTCGCTCGCGAACGGAGACTGAACGGAGTGCTCTCCGTGGGCAGCGGGTTCGGCGGCTTCCAGTCCGCGGTGGTCCTGACCCGGCCGAGGGAGAGGACACCATGAGCGAACCGCATCCACGGCGCGCCGCCGTCACCGGAATCGGTGTGATCGCGCCCAACGGAACCAGCACCGAGTCCTTCTGGAAGTCCACCCAGGAAGGCATCAGCGTCCTCGACCGGGTCACTCGCGAGGGCTGCGAGCACCTGCCGCTGCGGGTGGCGGGCGAGGTCCGGGACTTCGAGCCGTCGGCGGCGGTCGAGGAACGCCTTCTCGTCCAGACCGACCGGTTCACGCACTTCGGGATGGCCGCGGCCGACCTCGCGCTGGAAGACGCCGGCATCGGCCAGGCCGACACCAGCCGGACGCCGTTCTCCGTGGGCGTGATCACCGCGGCCGGTTCCGGCGGCGGCGAGTTCGGTCAGCGGGAACTGCAGCAACTGTGGGGAAAGGGGCCGCGCTTCGTCGGCCCGTACCAGTCCATCGCCTGGTTCTACGCCGCCAGCACCGGCCAGATCTCCATCCGCCGCGGCTTCAAGGGCCCCTGCGGTGTGGTCGCCTCCGACGAGGCCGGCGGCCTGGACGCCATCGCGCACGCGGCGCGGGCCGTGCGGCGTGGCACCGACGTGATCATGGCCGGCGCGACCGAGGCGCCGCTCGCCCCCTATTCGGTGGTCTGCCAACTGGGCTACGAGGAGCTCAGCACCGCCGACGAACCGACGCGCGCCTACCGCCCGTTCACCGACACAGCGTGCGGATTCGTACCCGCCGAGGGCGGCGCCATGCTGGTCGTGGAGGCGGAGACCTCGGCCCGGGAACGGGGCGCGCGGGTGCGGGCCACCATCGCCGGTCACGCGGCGACGTTCACCGGCTCCTCCCGTTGGGAGCAGTCCCGCGAAGGGCTCGCCCAGGCCATCCGCGGCGCCCTGGACGAGGCCGGCTGCGCTCCCGAGGAGATCGACGTGGTCTTCGCGGACGCGCTCGGCGTACCGGACGCGGACCGTGCCGAGGCGCTGGCGATCGCCGACGCCCTCGGCGCGCACGGCAGGCGGGTGCCGGTCACCGCGCCGAAGACGGGCATCGGCCGCGGCTACTGCGCGGCACCGGTGCTGGACACCGCGGCGGCGGTGCTCGCGATGGAGCACGGCCTGATCCCCCCTACCCCCAACGTCGTCGACATCTGCCATGACCTCGACCTCGTGACCGGTCGAGCCCGTGTCGCCGAGCCGCGCACGGCGCTGGTCCTGAGCCGGGGCCTCATGGGGTCGAACTCGGCGTTGGTGCTGAGGCACGGCGCAGCCGACGCCTCGTGGTGAGGCGACCGAAGCGACAAAGGAGAAGAACCGCATGAGTGAACACATCACCGTGGAAGAGCTGTCCGAGCTCATGAAGAAGTGCGCCGGGGTCACCGTCGCCCCGCCGGAGCTCCAGCAGCAGTACGAGGCCGGCTTCGACACCCTCGGCGTCGACTCGCTGGGTCTGCTCGGCATCGTGGGCGAACTGGAGAACCGGTACGGCACGCCGATGCCCCCGGACGCGGAGCGCTGCAAGACGCCCCGGCAGTTCCTCGACCAGGTCAACGGTGCCCTGATGACGGCGGGAGCGTGACATGGCCGGACACACGCAGAACGAGATCACCATCGCCGCGCCCCTGGACCTGGTCTGGAACATGACCAACGACCTGGCGAACTGGCCTCAGTTGTTCAGCGAGTACGCCTCCGTCGAGATCCTGTCCCGGGAGGGGAACCGGACCACCTTCCGGCTGACCATGCACCCGGACGAGAACGGCACCGTGTGGAGCTGGGTCTCGGAACGGGAGCCGGACCGCGACAAGCTCAGCGTCCGGGCCCGCCGGGTCGAGACGGGACCCTTCGACCACATGGACATCCACTGGCGGTACGAGGAAGTACCCGCCGGCACCCGGATGGTGTGGACGCAGGACTTCGCGATGAAGCCGGAGGCGCCGGTCGACGACGACTGGATGACCGACAACATCAACCGGAACTCCAAGGTCCAGATGGCCCTGATCCGGGACAAGATCGAGAAGGCGGCCGCCGGGCACGAGCCCGCGTCGGTCCTGGCCGACTGAGCGGAGAGGGCGAATCCGATGCACCAGGCTCTGATCGTCGCTCGGATGGCTCCGGGCTCGGCTCCCGACATCGCCAAGGTGTTCGAGGAGTCGGACCGGGGAGAGCTGCCGCAGCTCGTCGGTGTCGTCCGGCGCAGCCTCTTCCAGTTCGGCGACGTGTACATGCACATGATCGAGTCCGAGCGCGAGCCCGGTCCGGCCATCGCCAAGATCACCGGGCATCCCGAGTTCCGGGATGTGAGCGAGCGCCTGTCGGCGTACGTCAGCGCGTACGACCCCGAGACCTGGCGGTCCCCGAAGGACGCCATGGCGCAGCGCTTCTACCTCTGGGAGCGCGACCCGGCCGGCTGACCCGACCGACTGACCCGACAACCACGAACGGCCGCCGGGCCCGCGACGCTGCGGGCCCGGCGGCCGTCGTCTGTGCGGCGGGTGGGTCACCCGGGGACGTGGCAGTCGAACGCGTGCAGGTAGGGGTTGACCGGCCGGATGTCGTCGATGACCAGGCCCGCCTCGGTCAGTCGGCCGACCATGCTCTCCGTGGTGTGCTTGGCCCCTCCGACGTTGAGGAGCAGCAGCAGGTCCATGGCGGTGCTGAACCGCATGGAGGGGGTGTCGTCGACGAGGTTCTCGATGACCACGATCCGCGAGCCGGGCCCGCCCGCCTCGATGACGTTGCGCAGTGTCCGCGCGGTGCTCTCGGCGTCCCACTCCAGGACGTTCTTGATGATGTAGACATCGGACTTGACCGGGACGAGCGCGCGGACGTCGCCGGGCACGATGCGGGCGCGGTGCGCGAGGTCGCCGTCACGCAGCCGTGGCAGGGCGTTGTCGATCACGCGCGGCAGATCGAGCAGACTGCCGTGCATCGAGGGGTACTTGTCCAGCAGGCTTGCCACCACGTGCCCCTGGCCGCCGCCGATGTCCGCGACCGACGTGCTCCCCGACAGGTCGAGGTGAGCCGCGACGTCCCGCGCCGACTGCTCGCTGGAGGTCGTCATGGCGCGGTTGAATACCGTGGCCGACTCGGGGGCGTCCTCGTTGAGATAGGTGAAGAACTCCTTGCCGTACAGGTCCTCGACGACGTTGTGGTCGGTGCGCACCGCCTCGTCCAGCTTCGGCCACGCGTCCCAGGTCCACGGCTCGGTGCACCACAGGGTGATGTTGCGAAGGCTGTGCGGGTCGTCCTCGCGCAGCAGCCGGGACATGTCGGTGTGCGCGAACGTCCCGTCCGGGCGTTCGGCGAAGACGCCGTAGCAGGACAGGGCCCGCAACAGCCGCCGCAGCGGCCGGGGTTCGGTCTTCACCGCGGCCGCCAGGTCCGCCACGCTCATGGGGCTGTCACCGAGGGCGTCGGCGATCCCCAGCCGGGCGGACGCGCGCAGGGCGGCGGCGCATGCCGCCCCGAACACGAGTTCCCGCAGGCGCATGGACGGCGGTGGGGCAGTCTGAGCGGTCGTCATGTGCCGCCTTCCTTCTTTCTCGGGTCCATGGGTGACGAGGTTCGGCCGGTCAGCACAGACCCGCGGGCAGGGACGCCTTGCAGGAGTTGCCCTCGAAGGTGTTGTCCTTGCCGGTATCCGCGTTCACGATGTCCGCCGGGGAGTTGCCCTCCAGCTTGTTGTCGCTGATCCGGTTCCGCTCGCTGGTGGTGCCGACGAAGCTCTTGAACAGCACGATGCCGCCGGAGAGCGAGGAGGTGCCGACGTTCTCCGTGATCACGTTCCGGGTCACAAGGCTGTCCTCGGCGCCGGTCAGGACGATGCCCGAGCCCTGCAGGGCCTCCAGCCGCGCGGTCTTGGGACAGGACTTGTTGTTGCGCGCGATGCGGTTGTCGCTCACGGTCACGAAGCCGGCCTTGGGCTTGTTCTCGTCCCCGACGACGAACACCGCCGCGCAGTTGCCGGTGATGTCGTTGTTCGCGACGGTGAGGTTGCGCAGGCGCCGGACGGTGACGCCGATCCGGTTGCCCTCCAGCCGGTTGTGTGCGACCACCGTTCCCGCGGTGTCCGTCGCGCCCTCCTCCGTCTTGATCGCGTTGGCGAGGAACAGACCCGCGTCGCCGTTGTCGCGGGCGGTGTTCCACCGGAACACACCGCGGACCGAATGCTCCTGGGCGATGCCCCACACCCCGTTCTTCACCGCGGTCACGTTCCGCACGGTCAGCCTGTCCGTCGCCGTGGCGAACACTCCGTTCCCGGTGAAGCCGGACACGGTCAGCGAGGTGACGGTGACGCCCTCGACCTTGCGGTCCTTCGTGCCGATCACACAGACGCCGTTGCCGTTCTCGGCGCAGCTGTTGGCGGTCTTGTCCGTGCCCGGTTCGATCACCGTGCTCCGGCCCTTGCCGCGCAGGGTCAGCCCGGGCGTGGTCACCTTGACGCTCTCGTGGTAGGTGCCGGACATCACGAGGACGGTGTCGCCGGATCGGGCGGCGTCCACCGCTTTCTGGATCGACTCCCCGGCCTTGACCACGTGGGTCACATGAGCGGGAACCGGCGGAGCGGCCCCGAGCCCCGTCCCGACGACCGCTACAGCGCATGCCAAATACGAAATGTGGCTTTTATTCATATTCCGGACAGTAAGCCAGCGGGCCCACGGACGGCCCGGATGGGCCATCCGGCGGCGTGTCATGCGCGGGGTCGGCGATGGTCCGACGTCCTCCTACGTTGCGGCGGTTCGGATCCCGAGGGCCAGAAACACCACCGCTGCGATCTTGGTCGCCGTGCGCGTGAAACGGGGTTTCCGCAGGGCGCGTGAGGCACGCCGGATCAGGGCGGTCCAGGTGAGGAGCCAGAGAGTGATCAGCAGCGCGTGGGCGGTGGCCAGGGTGAGGATCTGGCCGTCGAAGGATTGACCGGCTTCGATGAACTGGGGAACGAGGGTCAGGTAGATGGAGGCCGCCTTCGGGTTGAGGACGTTGGCGAGCAAGGCTTGGGTGTAGACGGAGTCCGACCGCACTGGCAGATACCGGCGGGCGGGAGCGCGGGCCGATGCCGTGGCGGATCGCCATGTCCATAGACCCAGGCCGATGAGGTAGGCCGCGCCGATGACCTTGACGGCCGTGAAGGCCTGGCTGGAGTGCATGACCAGGGCCGACAGGCCGGCTATGGCGAAGGTGGCGTGGATGTACAGGCCGGTGACTGTGCCGAGGATGACAGGAAGAGCCTGGCGGCGGCCGTGGTCGGTGACGTGCCGGACCAAGAGGGCCAGGCTGGCTCCGGGGGTGGCAACCAGAGGAAGGACCGCCGCCAGGAACCCGAGGATGGCGTAGGGGTGGACCACGATGTCTCCGGTGCGAGCGGGTGAGGTCAGAGCACGACGCGGAAGTGGGTGGTCAGGCGCCGGTCGTCGCCCAGGACGTGGAAGGCGAGGCCGGGCGGCTGGTCGCGGTCTGCGGGGCGGTCGCCCTCCCAGGGCATGCGCAGGGTCCAGGTGACGGCCGGCCCGACGATCAAGGGGCGGGCGGCGAAGGTCGAGGCTGCTGCGGTGTGGGCGTGTCCGGTCAGGACGGCGACAACCTGCGGGTGTGCGTCCAGCAGGGCGGCCAGTTGCCCGGGTTGTTCGAGCATTCCCGAGTCGGGCAGCGGGTGATGGAGCTCGACCGGCGGCTGATGGAAAGCGATCAGCGCCGGGGTTTCCCGCTGCAGTCCGGTGAGCTGGGTGTCGATCCAGTCGAGCGTCTGGGCGTCGAGGCGCCCCTCGTCGCGGCCGGGGATGGTGGAGTCGCACATCAGGACGGCCGTTCCGGCGATGTGGTGGAGCCGGTTGACGGGGCCCTGGTCGGGTGCCTCTTTGAGGAGGGCCTTGCGATAGGCGGGACGCGCGTCGTGGTTGCCGGGGCAGGTGAGCACCGGGAAGGGGGCCGCCAGAATACGGGCCGCTTCCTCGTATTCGGCTTCCTCACCGTGATCGGCGATGTCCCCGGTGACCAGGACGGCGTCGACCGGGTGCGGCAGGGCCCGTAGGTAGTCCATGACGCGTTCGGCGCGCCGGGTGGCCCTCTCACTGCCATCCAGGTGCAGGTCACTGATCTGGGCAAGCAGCACCGTCATCCTCTGTCCCCTCCCATGGCGGCGCCGGCCGCCGGTCCACACCGAGGCGGGCCGTCACCCGCACCCCACCTCTAACGGAAGTTCTTGTTTTTCCGTTAGAGACTTTAGGCTCTGCGTGGACATGTGATCAAGTGGTTGACGACCAGGCGGAAGGAGACGCTGATGGAGCGCTGGCTGGCACTGGAACTGGCGAGCACCGTGCGCCACGACGGGGGCGGTGGCGTCACCGACGACCTCACCACGGCACACGGGGCGACCCGCTGGATCCAGGCGCAGGCCGACCTGCTCGCCGGCCATGTACCGGCTGGGGAAATGACAGCGGACGAGAACCTCAGGATCGAACTCGTCGAACTGCGGCGGGCAGTCCGGGCACTGTTCGCCCGGGCGGTCAGTCCCGCTCCCCCCAGCTCGGCGGACGCCCGTCAACTGATGCCGACCGACGAGGCGTTGGCCCACCTCAACACGGTCGCCGCCCGTGAAACGGTCGTCCCGCAGATGGACTGGCCGCCGGACGATGCCCCGACAGCCCGTCTACTGTCGGCGGAGAACGATCCAAGGCTTCGGCTTGTGGCGGCTCTTTCCCGCGCCACCATCGACTTCCTGAGCGGCCCGCAGCGCACGCAACTGCGGGCCTGCTCCGCGCCCCGCTGCGTGCGTTACTTCGTCAAGAGCCATGGGCGGCAGGAATGGTGCAAACCGTCGTGCGGAAACCGTGCCCGAGCAGCTCGCCACTACCGGCGTCAACGCGTAGCCACCGACGGCGGTTCCACCCCGTCCTGACCGTCACCTGCCTTGATGCCCGAGCCGTAGATCATTCGGCTTGGACCAGAGTTCTTCTGATGGATCTCCGTGAGAGAGGGCGGAGTTCGGTGCGTGCTCTCGGCGTACCGCGCGGAAGCTCTCGTAGCGGCGCTCCTTGGGCTTTCGCGCGACGCGGCGAGTGGGGGCACCTCCCACGCGCCCTTGAGGCAGCGGGGGAGGGTGGTCGCGACGCCCGGGAGATCCCTCAGAAGGGGCCCTGGCCGCGAAGGACTCGGCAAGCGGCTCACGCCGGGAGCGGACACCGCGCCTGGCACTGGTCGCGGCGACGGAAAAGGCCGGCGCGACGCCGTTGGCGTCCAGCCGGCCCTTCCGGTGCTGTGGATTTCTCAGAATGCCGAGCTGTCCGCTCGACGGGACCGCGGCGGATCTCGGCGAGCCCCGCAGGATCCTGACGGAAACGGTCAGTCCGTGCCGAACTCCATCGCGGCCCTGTCCAGCAGCACATCGTCCTCGGAGACCTCGCCGCGGGAGGCGATGGCCTCGGCGCCGCCCTCCGGCATCTCCGGCATGCTGCCGATCAGCCCGGTCGCGGCGGCCTGGGCGGCACCGATGGCGGGGCTGCCGGTGCCGATCAGGCCGAGCCCGGCGTACTGCTCCAGCTTGGCGCGCGAGTCGGCGATGTCGAGGTTGCGCATGGTGAGCTGGCCGATGCGGTCCACCGGGCCGAACGCCGAGTCCTCGGTGCGCTCCATGGACAGCTTGTCCGGGTGGTAGCTGAACGCCGGGCCCGTGGTGTCGAGGATCGAGTAGTCCTCACCGCGCCGCAGCCGCAGCGTCACCTCGCCGGTGACGGCCGCGCCGACCCAGCGCTGCAACGACTCGCGCACCATCAGCGCCTGCGGGTCGAGCCAGCGGCCCTCGTACATCAGCCGCCCGAGGCGCCGGCCCTCGTTGTAGTACTGGGCGATGGTGTCCTCGTTGTGGATCGCGTTGACCAGGCGCTCGTAGGCCGCGTGCAGCAGGGCCATGCCGGGCGCCTCGTAGATGCCACGGCTCTTGGCCTCGATGATCCGGTTCTCGATCTGGTCCGACATGCCCATGCCGTGACGGCCGCCGATGGCGTTGGCCTCCATCACCAGATCGACGGGGGAAGGGAAGTCCTTGCCGTTGATCGTCACCGGGCGGCCCTGGTCGAAGCCGATCGTCACGTCCTCGGTGGCGATCTCGACCTCGGGGTCCCAGAACCGCACGCCCATGATCGGCTCCACGGTCTCCACGCCCGTGTCGAGGTGCTCCAGGGTCTTGGCCTCGTGGGTGGCGCCCCAGATGTTGGCGTCGGTGGAGTACGCCTTCTCCGTGCTGTCCCGGTAGGGAAGATCGTGGGCGACGAGCCACTCCGACATTTCCTTGCGGCCGCCGAGCTCGGTCACGAAGTGCGCGTCCAGCCAGGGCTTGTAGATCCGCAGGTGCGGGTTGGCGAGCAGGCCGTAGCGGTAGAACCGCTCGATGTCGTTGCCCTTGAAGGTCGAGCCGTCGCCCCAGATCTGGACGTTGTCCTCGAGCATCGCGCGGACCAGGAGGGTGCCGGTGACGGCACGGCCGAGCGGCGTGGTGTTGAAGTAGGCACGCCCGCCCGAGCGGATGTGGAACGCACCGCAGGTGAGCGCCGCCAGGCCCTCCTCGACCAGCGCCGCGCGGCAGTCGACCAGGCGCGCGATCTCGGCACCGTAGGTCTTCGCACGGCCGGGCACCGAGGCGATGTCGGGCTCGTCGTACTGGCCGATGTCGGCGGTGTAGGTGCACGGGACGGCGCCCTTGTCGCGCATCCACGCGACCGCGACGGAGGTGTCGAGGCCGCCGGAGAAGGCGATGCCGACGCGCTCGCCGGCGGGAAGGGAGGTGAGGACCTTGGACATGGGAAGAGTATGCATCATCTCGCATGATCATGCAAAGCCCCGGACTTCACCCTTCTCGTCGCGACCCCGTCACAGTCCCTCGACGACCTCTTTGCGATCAGTCACCACCTTGTCCATGAATGTGACCGGCCACACGAACCGTCCGGCGAGTATCAAGGATGTCGCCACCGCCGCCGGGTTCTCGTACCAGACCGTGTCCCGGGTGATCAACGACCATCCCAGCGTCAAGCCCACCAATGCTCTCCCTGGGCCACGAGACCGTGCACTACGTCGCGATCCCGTCCAGCACAAGGCGCACCAGCGCCCGCACCACCGGCGGGCTCCAGTCGCTGCGGGAGGCCGCAGCACCTGAACCGCGTCCCGTGCAGGGCAGTTGGGGGCCGGCCGGCGGCCACGCGGCAGGCCTGAGGCCGGCGAAGGACCCGGCCGCCGCCGCGATCTGGATCGACATCGACGAGTACGCCACCGCCGCGACCTGTCCATGCCGGGGCAACTCGCGCAGTGGGTCTCGATGTTCGAGCGGAACAAGGTGTACGCCAACCAGGCCTACTGGGACGCCGTCGGCAACATGGACGGCAACGTGGTGCGGTCGAACATCCCCAACGGCGGCTGGTGGTTCTTCCGCTGGTACGCGGGGCTCCCAACTCCGCCCCGAACGGCGGCCGTTGGAAAGACGGAAGCCCAGCTTGTTCGACTGGTCGAACTTCGTTCGAAACTCTTGACGTTGCACCACACCCCGATTGACACTCTCGCAACACGACGTCACACAGCCGAAACGACCCGGTGCCCCACGACCGAGGCTCCCGTTGCCGGCCCACTCCCCCTTGCCTTCCGTCCGTCCTCCGTCAGCCATGCCTCAGCAGGGAACCCCACATGACGTACACCGCACGTCCGCGCGGCCGCGCGAGACGCCGGGCGGGCCGGGTCGCCGGTCTGACCACCGCGTCGCTTTTCCTGTGCCTCGCCACGCCCGCCGCCCCCGCACAGGCGGCCGAACCGGCGCGGGCGGCGCGGACCGCGGACATCACCGACGGGCTGGCCCTCTGGTACAAACTCGACGCGGCCTCCGGCAACACCGTCGCCGACGCCTCAGGCAACGGCCGCGACGGCACGGTGAGCGGCACCGCGGGCTGGTCCGGCACCGGCCAGGGGCTCGCCTTCAACGGGTCGGACACCTACGTCAAGGTGCCTGACGACGTCATGAAGGGCATGGACGCGATCACCGTCTCGACCGACGTGCTGATCGACTCCGCGCAGACCACGCCGTACTTCGTCTACGGCTTCGGCAACTCCAGCGGCAGCAACGGGAACGGCTACCTGTTCACCACGGGCAACGGCCTGCGGACCTCCCTGGCGAGAGGCAACTGGTCGACGGAACAGACCACCAAGCCCGCCGACGGGCACAACCTGACCCGCGCGGTGTGGAAGCACCTCACGTACACCCAGGCCGACGGCACGGGTGTGCTGTACGAGGACGGCGTCGAGGTCGGCCGCAACACATCGGTCACCATCACCCCCGGGGCCATCGGTTCCGGCACCACCACCGCCAACTACCTCGGCAAGTCCGTGTACTTGGGCGACCGGCTCTTCAAGGGCCGGATCCGCGACTTCCGGGTGTACGACCGGGCGCTCGCCGACTCCGAGGTCGAACAACTCGCCCGCCCCGTCGCCACCCAGGGCGTGGCCGACGACAAGGGCGCACTCGGCATCGGCGACACCAGCGCCGTGACGACCGACCTGGACCTGCCGAAAACCGGCACCGCCGGCGGCTCCACGATCAGCTGGGCGAGCGACCACCCGGACGTCGTCTCCGCCACCGGCGCCGTCACCCGCCCCGCCGCCGGCGAACCGGACGGCCACGCCACGCTCACGGCGACCCTCAGGAAGGGCACCGTGAGCGACACCAGAGCCTTCGACGTCACGGTCCTGCCCGCCTTCGACGACGAGACGGCCACCCGACAGGCCGCCGAGGCACTCACCGTCCACAACCTCGACGACGTCCGCGGCAACCTGACCCTCCCGGCGACCGGCTCCTACGGCACCGACGTCACCTGGTCCTCCGCGAAGCCGGACGTCGTCTCCACCGACGGCCTGGTCCACCGCCCCGCGCACGGCGAGGGCGCCACCGCCGTCGAACTGACCGCCACCGTCACCAAGGGCAAGGCGAGGGCGACCCGCGTCCTGACCGCCACGGTCCCGGAGCTCCCCGTCAAGGCAGCCCTCAAGGGCTATATGTTCAGCTACTTCACCGGCGAGGGCACCTCGGACGGCGAGCAGCTCTACTCCGCCCTCAGCAAGGGCAACGACCCGCTGAAATGGCGGGAGTTGAACGACGGCAAGCCGGTCCTGACCTCCACCCTGGGCGAGAAGGGCCTGCGCGACCCGTTCATCATCCGCTCCCCCGAGGGCGACAGGTTCTACCAGATAGCCACCGACCTCAGGATCTACGGCAACGGCGACTGGGACGCCTCCCAGCGCACCGGCAGCAAGTCCATCATGGTCTGGGAGTCCACCGACCTCGTCCACTGGACGAACCAGCGGCTGGTCAAGGTCTCGCCCGACAGCGCGGGCAACACCTGGGCGCCGGAGGCGTTCTACGACGCGAGGCTCGGCGAGTACGTGGTCTTCTGGGCATCGAAGCTGTACGACAACGCCTCGCACTCCGGCGACACGTACAACCACATGATGTACGCGACCACCCGCGACTTCCACACCTTCAGCGAGCCCAAGGTCTGGATCGACCGCGGTTACTCGGTCATCGACTCGACCATGATCCAGCATGACAACACGTACTACCGGCTGTCTAAGGACGAGCGAAACAACAGCTCCTCCACCCCGAACAGCAAGTTCATCTTCGAGGAGAAGAGCGACTCGATCCTCGACCCGTCCTGGGACGCGGTCGCCGAGGGCATCGGCAAGGGCGCGATGAACGCCGCCGAGGGCCCGCTGGCGTTCAAGTCCAACACCGAGGACAAGTGGTACGCCTTCCTGGACGAGTTCGGCGGCCGCGGCTACCTACCGTTCGAGACGACGGACCTCGACTCCGGCACGTGGACCCCGTCCACCGGCTACGACCTGCCGTCCACACCACGCCACGGCACCGTCCTCCCGGTCACCCAGGCCGAGTACGACCGACTGCTGGGCGCCTACCAGCCCGACCGGTTGGTGGAGAGCGTCGAGAGCGTGAAGGTGAGGACCAGGACCGGTCAGGCCCCGGTCCTGCCGGCCACCGTGATCGCCACGTACGCCGACGGCGTCAAGCGTCCCGTCGCCGTCACCTGGGAGGACGTCCCGGAGTCGAAGTACGCGCAGGCCGGTACGTTCACCGTGACCGGTAGCCTGCCGGACGGCGCCGCGATACCGGTCCAGGCCGAGGTGACCGTGTCGGAGGAAGGTGCCGACGTCCCGGCCGACCTGCTCCTGCGCTACGACTTCGACGAGACGGGCGGCGGCGTCGCCCGCGACTCCAGCGGCCACGGCTACCACGGCACGTACGTCGGTACGCCCGACTTCGGCACCGGCGTGCACGGCGGCTCGTTCAAGATGTCCGGCGGGACCTCTTCCCCTTATGTGCGGATCCCGAACGGCGTGCTGAGGAACGCCGACAGCGTGACCGTGTCGACATACGCCAAGTGGAAGGGCGGCAACAGCTTCCAGTGGCTGTTCGGGCTCGGGCCCGACAGCGACAAGTACCTCTTCGCCACCCCCTCCAACGGCGGCTCCAGCCTGTACTCGGCGATCACGAAGGCGAGTTGGTCGGCGGAGTCGAAACTGACGGCCGGCTCACAGCTCACGCCCGGCGAGTGGCGGCACGTCACCGTCACCCTCGACGGCTCTACCGGCACGATGGTTCTCTACGTCGACGGCGTCGAAGCGGCCCGCACCACGACCACCATCAAGCCGTCCGAGCTGTACGACGCCACCAAGGACCACAGCGGCTACATCGGCAGGTCCCTGTACTCGGCCGACCCGTACTTCGGCGGCGAGGTCGACGACTTCCGCGTCTACGACCGGGCCCTGTCGGCCGCCGACGTCATGGAGCTCAGCGGCAACACCACCGGCATCGCCAGGGCGACCCACCCGGCACTGAAGGTCGACGCGATCGTCGACAACGCGGACAGCAGGATCACGCTCCCGATGAAGGAGGGCACCGATCTCACCGCCCTCGCACCGGAGTTCACCCTGGCCAACGGCGCGGCGATCAGCCCCGCCTCCGGCAGCCTGCACGACTTCACGAAGCCGGTGACATACCAGGTGACCGGCTCCGACGGGAAGCAGCGCACCTGGACGGTGGCCGCGCTCGTCATGAAGAGCCCGGTCCTGCCCGGGCTCAACGCCGACCCGAACATCGTCCGCTTCGGCGACACCTTCTACCTGTATCCGACCACCGACGGATTCGAGGGCTGGAGCGGCACTCAGTTCAAGGCGTACTCCTCCACCGACCTGGTCCACTGGAAGGACCACGGCGTCATCCTCGACCTCGGTCCTGACGTCTCCTGGGCGGACAGCAGGGCCTGGGCACCGACGATCGCCGAGAAGGACGGGAAGTACTACTTCTACTTCTGCGCCGACGCGAACATCGGTGTCGCGGTCTCCGACTCGCCGACCGGCCCGTTCAAGGACGCGCTCGGCCAACCGCTGCTGAAGGCGGGCCAGTTGAGCGGCCAGATGATCGACCCGGCGGTCTTCACCGACGACGACGGCCAGTCGTACCTCTACTGGGGCAACGGCCACGCCTACGTGGCTCCGCTCGGCGACGACATGACCTCCCTCGACACCTCGAAGGTCGAGGACATCACCCCCGGCGGCTACAACGAGGGCACCTTCGTCGTCAAACGCAAGGGCACCTACTACCTCATGTGGTCGGAGAACGACACCCGGGACGAGAACTACCGCGTCGCCTACGCCACCGGCCCCTCCCCCACCGGCCCCTGGACCAAGCGCGGCGTGATCCTGGAGAAGGACCTCTCCCTCGGCGTCATGGGAACCGGCCACCACTCGGTCGTCCAGGTGCCGAACACCGACGACTGGTACATCGCCTACCACCGCTTCGCCGTCCCCGGGGGCGACGGCACCCATCGCGAAACGACCGTCGACAAGCTGGAGTTCGACGCCGACGGCCTGATCAAGAAGGTCGTACCCACCCTCACCGGCATCGACCCGGTCACCGTCGTCCACGCCGGGCCGGACGCCGACGGCACCGAGGGCGACGCGATCGCGCTGAACGGCACGCTCTTCGGGGCGGGCAGCCCGAAGTGGTCGGTCGACAAGGGCGCGCCCTGCGCGTTCGCCGACCCGGGGGCGGCCAGGACCACGATCAGCTGTGCCGACGACGGCACCTACGAGGTCACCCTGACCGGCGGCCGCAGCAGCGACACGGCCACCGTCGAGGTCGCCAACGCGACGCCGGCCATCACCTCGGCGACCGGTCCGCGGTCAGCGGTGCCGGTCGGCGGGCGGGCGGTCGTCACAGCCGGGTTCAGCGACCGGGGCACGGACGACACCCACAGCTGCGAGGTCGACTGGAAGGACGGCACCCGGCCGCAGCCCGGCACGGTCACCGCGACCGGCTGCCGGGCCGAGCACACCTACGCCAAGGCGGGCATCCGCCGCCCGGTGATCACCGTCACCGACGACGACGGGGCCTCGGACAGCGGGACCCTGCCCGAGTTGATCGCCTACGACCGCGTCGCCGGGCCCGCGCTCGGTGTCGGCGTCCTCACCTCCCCGGCCGGTGCCTACCCCGCGAAGCCGGACCTGGGCGGCCAGGCCGCCTTCTCCTTCGCCGCGGCCTACACGCCAGGAGCCGTCGCCCCGCTCGGAAAGGCGACCTTCGACTTCGGCCGGGCCCGGCTGACGTTCCGCTCCACCGGCTCCGACTGGCTCGTGGTCACCGGCTCCCAGGCCGTGTACCAGGGCTCCGGAACGGTCGACGGCGCCGGTGGCTATGGCTTCCGCGTCACCGCCGTCGACGGCCCGGACAGCTTCCGTATCAAGATCTGGCGGAAGGCCACCGGTGATGTCGTCTACGACAACGTCACCGCCCCCAAGACCGTGGGGGTCATCACCATCGGCACCCACTGAACCGCACGAACCGGTCAGGACGTCACCCCACACCCGACGGCCCATCCCCCACAGGAGGACCTACCCCATGAGTCCACTGATTCCACGACAGACCGCGGTTCCCACCGTCCGAACGGCGACACCCTGGCGCGGCAAGGCGGTCACCGCCCTACTGGCGGCCGCCCTGCTGGCCGGACCCGGCGTCGCGCAGGCCGCCCCGGAGGCGGCCTCCCAGGAGCAGGTGGCGGCGGTAAGTATCACCTGGACCCTCGAACGGGCGGCCAACCCCACCCAGGACCAGTCGACGGCGTACGGCCTCATCACGTCGGCGATGAACGCCGCGGTGGCGAGGTACAACAACCTCAGCGACCTCGGTAAAAGCATCACCGTCCGTTACGACCCGAGCGTGCCCACCGCCGACGGCAACATCAACGGAACCATTCGCTTCGGCAATCGCGGCTACATGACCGAGCGGACCGCTCTGCACGAGATCGCCCACACCATCGGCGTGGGCACGAGTGCGGGCTGGTCCTCCCTCGGCGGCAGCGGAACGTGGCGCGGCAGCCAGGCCACGGCCCTGGTCAAGCAGTTCGACGGTTCGGGCGCCACGCTGTCCACCGGCGGCGGGCACTTCTGGCCGTACGGCCTGAACTACGACAACGAGTTCTCGAACACGGCTGCCGATCGGCACGTCCAGATCGTCGCCGCGATGGTGCGTGACGGTCTGTAGAACCTCGAGGAATGGTGACTCAAGGCTGGTGAGCGGGGGCGGTCGCGCGGCGACCGACCCCGCTCGCCCGTCACATGACCAGGGTCGCCCACACCGCGTTGCCGCCGGTGAGCCGGGACCGGTCGATCCCCCAGGTGTCGGCGATCTCCTCGACCAGGAACAGACCGCGGCCCCTCTCGTCCTCGAGCCCCGGATCGCAACGCGGCAGCCCGCCGACGGCGTACGCGCGGTCGTGGACCTCGACGCGGAGGCAGTCGTCCGCGACGAGCCCGACGCCGCACAGGATCCGCACGCTGGAGGTGTGGCACACGGCGTTGGCGGCCAGCTCCGACAGGAGCAGCACGGCGTCCGAGGACATCTCGTCGGGCAGCCGCCAGGCGGCCATGTGCGCGCTCACCGAGCGGCGGGCGACTCCCACGCTGGAGCGGTGCCCGGGCAGTTCGATCCAGTGCGTACGGTCCGGGCTCGCGACGTCTGAGAGCTGGGGGGAGGAGGTCGTGTGGGGGGACACGGTTGTCGCCTTCCGTCAGGGGGCCGCGGTGGGGAGACGAGGCCGAGGAGGGGGCCTGCCAGGGAGGGGGTGTTCCCGGCAAAACGGCCATGTGGGACCGAAGTGTCGACGGATGCCAACTCCGCGCGGTGACGCGGACGATGACGGCGATGCGCTCCCGGTCGACCGGATCGCCACACAAGTAACTATGCTCTCAGGAAAGTTCACACTGCAACCGTCTCCCTGATAATTTCAGCGCGACGGTATCCGTCTGATGGTGTCGTCAAGTCATCGTCATGTGACGGTCAGTGACAGTTCATCAGGAGGAGGCGCAGTGAACGACGCTCGTTCCGGCGCGGGCACCAGCGCACCGACCGTCCTGCGGATGATCCTCGGCCGACGGCTCCAGGAGAGACGGCTCGGCGCCGGTGTGTCGCTGGACGACGCGGCCAAGGCGCTGCGCGTGACGTCGCTGACCATCCGCCGCCTGGAGAAGGCCGACGTCGGCCTCAAGCCGCTCTACGTGGAGAAGCTGCTCCAGACCTACGGGGCCGGCCAGCAGGAGATCGACGAGTTCGTCGACCTCGCCGAGCGCGCCAACGAGCCCGGCTGGTGGCACGCCTACCGCGATGTGGTGCCGAGCTGGTTCACCGCCTATGTGAGCCTGGAGAGCGGGGCCAAGACCCTTCGCACCTACGAACCCCACTACGTGACGGGGCTGCTGCAGACGTACGGGTACGCGCGCGCCGTGCTGCGCGGAGGGTTTCCCAACGAGTGCGAGGAGGACCTGGAGCGGCGTGTCGATCTGCGGCTGCGCCGCCAGAGCCTGCTGGAGAAGCCCGACGCCCCCACGCTGTGGGTGGTGATGGAAGAGGCCGTCCTGCACCGGGTGGCGGGCGGCGCGGAGATCATGCGTGAGCAGATCGACCGGCTCCTGGAGGTCTCGGAGCTGCAGCACGTCAGCGTCGACGTGGTGCCGTTCTCCGCGAGCGCGCACGTCGGAGCTTGCGCGCCCTTCACCTACTTCCGGTTCGAGGAACCCGAGCTGCCCGACATCGTCTACAGCGAGATCCTGTCCGCCTCCGTGTACCTGGACCAGCGTTCCGACGTCTCGGCCCATCTGGAGGCGCACAACCGGATGTCCCTGGCGACCTCCTCCGCGGACAGCAGGGCCCTGCTGCACCGCATGCGCAAGGAGTATTCATGACCATCGCCGCCGGCCGTGTCTACAACGGGATGCCGGCCTCCGACCTCGGCGAGCAGGGCTGGGAGTGTCCCTGGAGCGGCCCCAACGGGGGCCAGTGCGTGGAGACCAAGCGGCTCGCCGACGGCCGGGTGGCGCTGCGGCAGTCGACCGACCCGACCGGGCCCGCACTGATCTACACCCCGGAGGAGATCGGCGCCTTCGTCCGGGGAATCAAGCGGGGCCTCGCCGACCACCTGACGGCCCGCTGAACCGAACCTCGAGCGGGAACGAACCGAGTCGGCCCCGGCCGCGACCCGCCGCCCCGCACCCACCACGCACACCACCGAAGGGGACAGGATGAGCAACACCCAAGCCGCACGGGGCATAGACACCAGCAGGCCGCACTCGGCCCGCATGTACGACTACTACCTCGGCGGCAAGGACCACTTCGACATCGACACACAGGCGGCCGAGACGGTCGCCGCGGTCTACCCCGGCATCTTCGTGTGCGCCCGCGAGAACCGGGCCTTCATGCACCGCGCCACCCGGGTCCTCGCCCAGGAGCACGGCATCCGCCAGTGGCTCGACATCGGCACCGGCATCCCCACCGAACCGAACCTCCACCAGGTCGCCCAGAGCGTCGTCCCCGAGGCCCGCGTGGTGTACGCCGACAACGACCCCCTCGTCCTCAAGTACGCCGAACGCCTGATGCGCAGCACCCCGCAGGGCCGCACCACGTACATCGAGGCTGACGTCAACAACCCGGACGCGCTCCTCAACGCCCCCCAACTGGCCGAGGTACTGGACCTGAGCCGGCCCGTGGCCCTGTCCCTGAACGCCCTCATGCACTTCGTCACCGACGCCCAGGACCCGCACGGAATCCTCACCCGGCTGCTCGACGCCCTCCCGTCGGGCAGCGCGCTGGCCCTCAGCCACTGCACGCCCGACTTCGACCCGGTCACCTGGCAGAAGGTCACCGACATCTACACCGCCGCCGGGACGCCGGTGCAGTTCCGCTCGCAGCACGATGTCGTGCGCTTCTTCGACGGGCTCACCCTGCTCGACCCCGGGGTCACCGTCGGCCACCGCTGGCGTCCGGACGCGTCGGACGGGGACCAAGCCTCGCAGGCGCTCACGGACGCCGAGGTCAGCCTGTGGACCGGGGTGGGCATCAAGCCCTGAGCGCGCGGCGGACGATGTCGGCGCCGGTCGGCTCGGCCCGTCACGCCGGCCCGCCGGCACCGCGACGGCGCGGTGCCGGCGGGCCGGCGTGACGGGCCACGGTCGGCGTCCGTGCCGCGGCGTGCGGGTGATTGCCGTCGCGGTCGCCGCCGCGCGTGCGACCACTTGACGAGCTTGGTACAGACCTTTACCGTCACGACACGCAGGTCGGTTCACAGGAGCACTCGCTGTTCACTGATCTGAACATCGCCTCGTCCTCCCCCACCATCAGCGAAGGACGGCACCATGATCCGTACCAGAGTTCTCGCGACGGCCGTCGTCACCTTCACCGTCACGGCGGTGACCTTCCTGGGCAGTTCCAGCGCGGGCGCCGCCGATCCCAAGGTCGCCCCGGGCGGCAACTTCGACCTGTCCGTCTGGCAGTTGCAGGAACCCGTCGGCTCCCCCGGCTCACCCACCACCATCTCCTCGTCCCGGCTGCAGGGACCCAACGGCTACCAGGACGCGTACTTCTACACCGACACCCGCGACGGCGCGATGACCTTCTGGGCGCCCGAGAAGGGCGTCACCACCCCCAACTCCAATTACGCCCGCTCCGAGTTGCGCGAGATGAACCGCAACGGCGGCGCGGCCGACTGGTCGCTCGGCGGCAGCCACCGGCTGAGCGCGACGCTGCGCGTGGTGTCGGTGACGTCCAACGTCTGTGTGGGCCAGATCCACCTCGGCTCCGGCGGCTCCTCCACCAAACCGCTGGTGGAGCTGTACTACCGGGCGAGCGGCGACATCGTCGTCGGCACCGAGAACTCGCCCGCCGGCGGCCAGACGCTGCACACCGTGGGGCATGTAGCGGTGGGCAAGACATGGAGCTACACCATCGCCGTGTCCGGCGGCAACACCATCGACCTGACGGTCAACGGCAGCACCACGCACTACCCGATCCCGTCGTCGTTCTTCCCGTACAAGCAGTACTTCAAGGCCGGTTCCTACAACCAGTCGTCCTCCGACAGCACCACGAAGGGGGCACGGGTCGCGTTCTACGGGCTGAACGTGGCGCACGGCTGACAGGCACCCGCGGGGCCGAGGCCGGGTCGCGTCAGCACGGTTCGGCACTCCCGAGTCGGTCGCGCCGAACACGACGACGGGTTCCGAGCAGGACCTGGTGTGGTCGAGCTCGGTCTCCGATCGTCGGTCGTCGGCGGGCTCGGGCGGTGTCGTGGGCCGTCATGGGGCGACGACGCCGTCGTCCGAGCCGGGTGATGTCGTCGGCAGCCACACACGCATCGTCGAGGGGCCGCGGTTGGCCCAGGAGTGGTAGGGGCCCAGGACGATGGCGCCGGGCTCGGCGGCGGGAGCGGTGGTCCGGTCGAGCGGCGGGTACGGCCATGCGGCGTCGTGTGGTTCGCCGGGTTCGGCCAGTTCACCGGGTACGACGACGGTGGCGCCCGTGCCGTCCGGCCCGTCCTCCGGTTCGGCGGACGGATCCACCCGGACGGCGTCGACCTCGTGTCCGTCGGGCAGGTCGACGGACTCGGCGCAGTACACCAGCGGACCGCGCTGCACGGCCACCGTTGCGCGTACCGCGTCGACGCGCGGGTCGGCGCGGATCCACCGCGGCCGTACGGGCAGTTCGAGGCGTACCTCGTCGCCGGGCCGGAAGACCCGGGTGGTCCCGGTCGTGCCCGGGGCGACCGCGCGGCGCCGCCCGTCCGGGTCGACCAGCCACGCGGTGTCGCCCGCCGTCCAGTCGGGCACGCGCAACGACAGGGTCCACGGGTGATCCGGGGACCGGCCGATCCGCACGGTCACGGTGCCACCGGACGGGTAGTCGGTACGGATCCGGAGGGCCACACCGTGCCCGCCGGCGAGGGAGGTGGCGATCTCCGCGTCGGCGTACTGGTGCACCTGTACGCCGTGGTCGTCGGCCGTCGCCAGATACGCGGGCAGCTGGGCCAGCGTCCGTGCCACATTGGTCGGGCAGCAGGACACCGCGAACCAGGGGGCCCGCAGACTCGACTCGGCGCGCGGGCTCGGGGCCTGCGCGGCGGGCACGGCACCACGAAGGCGCCGGTGCAGGGTGTTGGCGGAGAAGAAGGACCGGCCGTCCGCCGACGGTGAGGTCGCGACCACGTTGAACAGGGTCCGCTCGGCGAGGTCGGCGAAGCGCGGCTCGCCGGTGGCCAGCAGCAGCCGCCAGCTGAGCATCACGGAGGCGACGCCGGCGCAGGTCTCCGAGTAGGCGCGGTCCGGCGGCAGCACGAAGTCGTCGCCGAAGGCTCGTCCCGGTGGTGCGAGCCCATGCCGCCGGTCAGATACGTCCGCCGGGCGACCGCGGCCTCCCACTGCCGTACGACCGCGGCGAGCAGGTCGTCGTCGCCGGTCTCCACGGCCACGTCGACCGCGCCGGCCGCGAGGTAGCGGGCGCGGACGGCGTGCCCGCGCAGCGCCGTGGCCTCGCGCAGCGGCATGTCGTCCTGGTAGTAGGCGCGGCCGAACTCGATGTCGGCGAGCGTGCGGTGGCCGCGGCGGTCGACGAACAGCGCGGCCTGGTCGAGGTAGCGCTGCTCCCCCGTCGCCCTGGCCAGTTCGACCAGTGCCGTCTCGATCTCCGGGTGCCCGCAGACGCCCTCGATGCCGCCCCGCCCGAAGGTGGCACAGACCTGGTCGGCAGCCCGCCGGGCGATCTTCGCCAGCTCGCCCACGCCCCGGGCCCGCGTCTGGGCCACGCCCGCCTGGATCAGGTGCCCTTGGCAGTACAGTTCGTGGCCCCATTCGAGGTCGCTGTACCGGGGCTGCTGGCCGGGGCGGCCGAAGGCGGTGTTCAGATAGCCGTCCGCCTCCTGGGCGGGTGCGATGACCTCGGTGAGTGCGGCGATGTCGGCGTCGAGGGCGGTTCCGGTGCCGGACTGCCAGGCCATCGCCTCGAGGAGTTTGTAGAGCTCGGAGTCGGCGAACTCCCGTCCGCGCCGGTCCCGGTGGATCCGGCCCTCGGCGGCGGCCCGGAAGTTGCCGGTCCAGCCGACGCGTTCCATCCAGTCGCGGCAGTGGCCGAGTGTCGCGGTCTCGTTGGTGTTCCGGCGCTCGGCCCAGAAGCCCCCGGTGATCCTGACCTCGTCGAGGCCGAGCGGTCGCAGCCGGCCGCGGGTCGGTGCCACCGGCAGTACGGACGACCGCGCCGTGTTCTCCCTCACCAGTTCATGCCTTCGGTTGTCCTTTCGGTCGGCACTGTGGGCTGTTCGGTGTGCGCGGTTCGGTGTGCGCGTCGGCCCGTTGACTCTCAGCCCTTGAGCGCGCCGGACATGAAGCCCCGTATGTAATGCCGTTGCAGCAGCAG
>Ga0307514_10001220_pt1 | contig 34059 bp, 35 predicted proteins | sample 16_EM_MG_FD_203088 | JGI IMG/M metagenome (GOLD analysis project Ga0307514, IMG submission 203088) | Populus trichocarpa ectomycorrhiza microbial communities from riparian zone in the Pacific Northwest, United States - 16_EM | ecosystem: Host-associated > Plants > Roots > Unclassified | place... | reverse complement strand
CAAGCAAAAGCTCATTAATGGTTGCTGAAAACTTCATTTTGATAAGATACTATTAACACACTGCAAATACAAGAGCCTTATATGAATCTATAGATGGACCCGCTGTGCGACCCGCTGACAACCCGCCAAATTCAGACTGGTTGGGAGTTTACCATGGAACCGTACCCGAGTGGGCAGTTCGGGTTTATTGACGACCCGGACCGCCACTTTGGCAATGGTTCGGTTTGGACCCGGACCCGGACCCGAAGTGACAGTCCGGAACCGTTGCTAACACTAATGATGGTGATGATGGCGATGGTGATGATGGCAAAGGTGATGATAATGATGGTGATGAGGGCAATCGTGAATATGATGATGGTCATAGTGATGATAGTGATGGTGATGATCGTGATGATGATGATCATAGTACCAAAAGCACTTAGACATGTAGGTTGGCTACATCAATGTTAGCATCAGAGCTTCCACAGACTTAGAGCCTTCTAGTAGCCATAGTTTCAATAGAGTTAGAGTATTCTATTAGCCAAAGCTTCCACAAACTCAAGGTTTTCCATTGGCAAAAAGCATCCTGTGGAAAATTCTACTCATCCTGACGAGAGGCCCTCTCAAGAAGAGTCTCAAGCAGGCTGTCAAAGAGGCTTCCAAGAAGGCTCTCAATGAGGCTGTCATGCAGGTTCTTAAGCAGACTCGCAGCCAGAGTGTACCGTACCGGTCGTGTGATGAAGACTACAGGTAGTGAAGACTAGTGTATGTCCATCTCCGTCCGCTGACTATATATTACTCCATAGGCCCACACACACGTCACTATTATTCAACTCTGGATGACTATTGACTGCGTGTTGTGCAGAGGTCCACGGGAAGCTTGCTACAGGCTCAGGCTGTACTCATATGTTCAGAGTGCAGTCTAGAGTTGGTTTGTGCTATTGATTATATCCTATTCATTTGGAACTCCATGTCAAACTGAATGGTTCCCAAGGTGTCTGATTATCTCTATCTGTGGAGACTGTCTTCCATTAGGTACTTGTAAGTATGGTGTCATGATGTCAGATGGAGGTAAGCAGGAATGTAATCATGCCGAGCCATGGACATCATAATGCCATCTACCCTGACAATAACTTGTATTCTAAAAGTAAGTGCCTGTATAGCTGTACAGTGATGACTAATAATTCCAGCAGTCCAGTCAATCCCGGTCCGCAGTAGGGCCCAGTTCAGTCCGGTCCCATGGAAAGGTCCGACTGTTCCGATTTACAGACTGGCAGTCTTAGACTGGAAGTTCTTGGTCTGGACCAATCCATTTACGCTTATAATGTTTACATTGCTTTCAAGCCAAGTACTTCTGAAAACATGACTCATCATCACTTTGTATCCCTACTCACCCCCAAATACCCAGTGTGATCGAAATTCTACCACATCTATCGCTATATTCCACCCCATTGATATAAATTTTGCTTATTAAAATACTAATAATCAGGAGAGTATACCCTAACCATGGACACTGTGAGGGATCGGACCGGACTGAGTCCAGTCTAGTGTGTCAACATACGGGATCGGTTCCATTCCAGTTGAAATTTTTTTTCGACTGGACATGAGCCGGACTGGACTGTTCGATACTAGACTGATCCATTGCTTGACGGGTTGAATCATTGGTAATGACTGGATTATATTGCCCAGGTGGTATACAGCAATACTGTAAAAGCCAATCATAGTGTATTTCATCAGAGTGATAGGTAGAATAAGTGGAATTATTATTTTCAACCAATATTTGGACCATCAGAGTGAATGCTGGGGTGTAGACTATTCAATTTCAAAGCCTGTATATCTAGCTGAACATGTCCAATAGGCTGGGCAAACCTCAAGCTGAAACTAGAGCTTTTTATTCTGCAGATGTGAGCCAACTCATAAGGTTTAGTATTAAGCTCCAGCTGGCTCAAGCTTCATAACATAAATTTTAGAATTGAGCCCACGCGGCTCACTCACTGCACAATTCACAAATAGTGAAGAATTATATCTCTGGAAGAGATTATTTTTGAATTAGCTTGTCTATTGGAATCTATAGTCTGATTCAGGTGGAATTTGACATGTATATGCACACAGTTACATTCGGACTGCTCTTACTGGTCAACCTTTGTCCTGGTAATGATTTACCTGTGGTGATGGTTATTACAGTACCATGACTTAGATCAGTAGGTTGGAGACATTAATACTTCAACTGATTCAAACATTCCCATCAGATTACGCCTTCCATCAATACTTACATCTCTTGCAGAGTGGAAAGAAGGAAATTATGGGAATCACAACATCAGCAAAATGTAAATCGGTCCGGAAGCCACACGCACACCTCCCAAACACTCCGGTAGACCTCACCGGTGCTCCCAAGTAATTTCAGATGCTCCCAGGCCCCCCTGGAGCGAAGCAAAGTGCTCTCAGACTCAGCAAGAGTATTGTCAGGATGCTATGAGATTAGACTTATAAGGATAATCAAATTTTGGGGCAGCTGCGACCTCTGCGCAGGTCTGCAGGAGACTTCGAGAGCAGCTTGAGACCTCTGGGCCGCTCTGCGGGAGACTTAAAGCCGTATTTTCACAGCAGTGATTCTTAGGGATCCATAACCCCAAGGCATTTCGTGCATCAGATTCGTCTTTGTTACAGTCACAAGATTCGCTACAGCATAATATGGCATGTATTATCTATTTAAGTCTCTCAATATATATACATGCGGCCAATCTGGCTGCAGACGGTACTGCAGCGTAATCATAGGAGCACCTGGAGACACTGATTGAGAGAAGTTAGAGATGGACTTGGAGACCGTGAGCGTGTGAACTTGGGAGATGTACTTCGAGGCCGCGATCGAGTTGGACTCAGTGATGCACTTGGACGCCGTGATCAAGCTGGTTTGGAGATGCACTTGGAGGCCAAGCTCGAGTAACTCAGAGATGCACTTGGAGGCCGATATTGAGTTGAACTAAGAGATGCACTTGGAGGCCGTGATCGAGCGAGTTTGGAGATGCATTTGGAGGCCGAGATCATGTAACTCAGAGATGCACATGGAGGACGAGATCAAGTTGAACTCAGAGATGCACTTGGAGGCTGTGATCGAGCGAGTTTGGAGATGCCGTTGGAAGTCGTTGATCATGTGACTAAGAGATGCCTTTGGAGGCCGAGATCGTGTAACTGAGAGATGAACTTGGAGGCTGTGATAGAGCAAGTTGGGAGATGCACTTGGAGGCCGAGATCGAGTTAAACTCAGAGATGCACTTGGAGGCCGTGATTAAGCGAGTTTGGAGATGCACTTGGAGGCCGAGGCCAAGTTAAACTCAGAGATGCACTTGGACGCCGTGAATGAGCGAGTTTGGGGATGAATTTGGAGGCCGCGATCATGTTACTCAGAGATGCACTTGGAGGCCGTGATCGAGTGAGTTTGGAGATGCGCTTCGAGGCCGAGATCGTGTAAGTCAGAGATACACTTGCAGGCCGTGATTGAGCGAGTTGGGAGATGCGCTTTGAGGCCGTGTTCGATTGGGATTGGAGGAGTACATGGAGGAGGTCGATCTGGAGGCGGTAGATCTGGAGGGAGGTGCGACGGTAGCTGAGACTCTATTCATTGGTTAACTCGTAATCGTGGGAATGCAGAGAGTTGAGTACAATAAGGTCCTCCGAGAAATGAGAGACTGGGTGGGAGTGGGTGACAGTCGATCTTAGGAAGATGCCGTACTCGGTGTATACTGTACACGGTGTATGCTGTACTCGGTGTATGCTGTACTCGGTGAATGCAGTACTTGGTATTAACTCCAGATCATTGCATGAAGAGATATATAGGTATGACTTAATTTCCTGTTCTGAGCTGAGGGTAGAGACAGAGAGAGATCAGAGGTGATGAGGGAAATCATCATGAGAAACTGGGACTTAAGAGAATTTTGTTTGTGAGTCAATGGACCATCCCCGATATGGCAGGTACAAATCCCGATCCGGCGGGTAATAACACCGATACGAGGTATTCTAAACCCAATCAGGCAAGTCATACTCCTTATTTGTCACAGCCACTCGTATCCTGCATATCGTTCTCATCTTCATCCCCCATCTCTCCCTTTCTAGTTCATAACTCTACCATCATCCGAAGAACAAAAAGATAAGTCATCCCTCTCTATCTCGCCATGCCATCATCATGAGTTAACACTGAGTGCAGCATACAACGAGTGCAGCATACACCGGATACAGCATACACCGGGTATAGCATACACCGAGTACAGCATACACCTGGTATACCATATACTGAGTACAGCATACACCAATGATGGTCTGTCGTCTCTTTATTGTCATGATTTCGAGTTGACCCCTGAATGTAGCTTCAGCTTCCGATATACCCCCCTACTGATCAACCGCCACCAGCCAGTTCTCCATAAGAGCTTCAAAGGTAAAGTCACCTCGCCACATTCCCACGGTTTCTAGTTAACTAACCGATGAATTGAGTCTCAGCACCTGCCACGCCTCCCATTGACCGCCTCCAGATCGACCATCTCCAAGTACTCCTCCAATCTCGCTCAATCATAGCCTGCAAGTGCATCTCCAAACTCGCTCGATCACAGCCTCGGAGAACATCTCTGAGTTCACTTGATCATGGCCTCCAAGTGCATCTCCAAACTCGCTCGATCACGGTCTCGTAGTGTATCTGTGAGTTCACTCAATCTCGGTCTCCAATTGCATCTCGAAACTCGCTCGATCACGGCCTCCCAGTGTATCTGTATATTCGCTCGATCACTGCCTCCAAGTGCATCTCAGAGCTCACTCAATCTCGTTCTCCAATTCCATCTCCAAACTCGCTCGATCGCTGCCTGAAAGGGCATCTCTGAGATCACTCGACCTTGGCCTCCAAGTGCTCCAAACTCCCTCGATCACGGCCTACCAGTGCATCGCTGAGTTCACTCAATATTGATCTCCAATTGAATCTCCAAACTCGCTCGATCACGGCCTGAGTTCACTCCATTGTCATTTTCAGGCGCACCTTGAATTGTGCTCATGCACCGTCTGCAGCCAGTCCAGATATACCATGTGTAGATGGGTAGCTATCTAAATACATAGATACATAGATGCGAATACAAACTGAATACATGAGTTTTAAAAATCATTGAATGATAAGTAGTAGCTATGATTTCGTGGCCCACCTACAGCGTTCCCAAAGAAGATGATGTTTTTCCCAGACTGCTCAACTGTGATTCGAGGTGCTCCCAGACATGCCGCCGGCGCTCCCAGGCTTGTCGTCGGCCCTCCCAGGCTTGTCGCCAGCGCTCCCAGTTACTGTGAATGCTGGCAGGAATAACCTCCTAGGGTCTGATACTCTCCTGAAATTGACACATCTAAGTTTACTCTCCACATCCTCTCAGACACTCCTGCAGGCTTCCAGTGACTAAAATACATTTTGCTGATGAAGTAGTGTATATTTCGTTGTTCCTTTATTGTTCCTTGCTCTACATAGTGTAGCAAGACGGGGAGTGTTGCATAATGAGATCTCAGTCTTTGTATACCAGTATACTGGAGTGGACTTTAATCAGAATTGATTATATGATGTCGTATCTATAGATTGGAGAGCACATAGGCAATTGTACATGAACTACTGTACACATAAACATACATTGCAGCCCATAGATTGTACAATTTATCACAACATTTAACATGAGGTGTTACTTTCACTGGGAAAAATGACCTTACACGATGTGCAGTGCATAGAGAAGCTGTTTGTGGGCCGGTAATCCATAGGATATTTGATGAGTGGCACTATGAGGTCCCATGGACCTGCATGTTGAATTGATTACTATGATACGCATACGATTATGGGCACTTGATACTATACATCCTGCTGCATTCAATGAAACTGCAAAATGCAGTTCATTGCATGCTCCCAATTACGCTCTGAAGTACACATCCGATTGCACTCGATTGTACACTCCCAGCCTGCTTGACTTACGCTTCCAAGTAAATTCTCAAGATGCTCCCAAGTATACTGCGAGTACGCTCCCAAGTACACCACGGGGTACCCTCCCAAGTACACCCCCGAGTACGCTGCCAAGTAAACCTCCAAGTTTGTTCTCAAGTACACTCCTGGGCATACTCCTACCGACATTCTCACTTCCACTCGATGGAACACAGCCAGCCTCTTTGACTGTACACTGTCAAGTGTGCTGTCAAGACTCTCTCAAGCATACGCCCGAGAACGCTTTCAAATAGACTCCGAATTGCACTTGATGACACTCCCAGGCTGCTTGGCTATATACTTCCAAGTAGCTCTGAAGACGCTCGAAAGAATACCCCCGAGTATGCACCCAAGTACACCTCCAAGTCGCTCTCAAGTACACTCCCAATTGCACTTGATGGCACACTCCCAGCCTGATTGACTCATCAGCAAAATGTAATTCGGTCCGGAAGCCATACGCAAACCTCCCAGGCACTCCGGTAGCCCTCGCCAGTGCTTCTAAGTGCTTCCAGATGCTCCCAGCCCCCCCTAGAGCTTTGCAAAGTGCTCTCAGACTCTGCAAGAGCATTCTCACGTGCTCCTGAAAGCACCTGCAGTGATGGAGGTGCATTCAGGATGCTACGAGATTTGACTATTAGGATAGTAAAATTTTGGAGCTGCTGAGACCTCTCCGCAGGTCTGCGGGAGACTTCGAAAGCAGCTGAAACCTCTGCACAAGCTCTGTGAGAGACTTGGTGCCTTATTATCTAAGTCTCTCTATATATATACATAAGGAGATACAGGGATAACGGAGATGGACTCAGCGACAGGCAGTATATATTTGGGAGACCCCGGGGTAGATAGACATCATCTCATTATACGAAATACACACTCTATCTTTCCCAGCTCTTGGTCTCATGCACTCTTGCCGAGCTTCGTAGATCCACGTAATTTGTGTGGTTCATCATGGCAGCGTATCCCTTCATATCCTCTCACCCTCTTCCTACGCTCCTCGAGCTAGAACCGCTCTTTCTCATGAATTCCCTTCGGATACCATGCGAGGTGCGGCGGAGTGTTGATGATGGGCTGTCTGCCTTCTAGCTCCACCGTTTCACCGCACCGTGATCGAGTGAACTTAGAGATGCACTCCGAGGCCGTAATCGAGCGAGTTTGGAGATACACTTGGAGGCCGTGATCGAGCGAGTTTGGAGATGCACTTGGAGGCCGTGATTGTGCGAACTTGGAGGCCGTAATCGTGCGAGTTTGGAGATGCACTTGGAGGTCATGATCGCGCGAGATTGGAGGAGTACTAGGAGGCGGTAGTTCGGGAGGGAGGCGCGACGGGAGCTGAGACTCTATTCATTGGTTAACTCGTAATTGTGGGAATGTAGAGAATTGAGTACAACATGGTCTGCCGAGAGATGAGAGACTGGCTGGGAGCGGGAGACAGTCGATCTTGGGATGATGCAGTACGCGGTGTATGCAGTACTCGGTGTATGCTGTACTCGGTATTAACTCTTGATCATGGCATGGAGAGATAGAGAGGGATGACTTAACTTCGTGTTCTTAGGTGATGGTAGAATTGAGGACAAGAAAGAGAGAGATGAGAGGGTACGGGGGAAATCATCATGAGAAACTGGGACTTAAGATAATTTCGTGTGCGAGTCAATTGACCATCCCCGATATGGCAGGTACGAGTCCCAATCCGGCGTGTAATTACACCGATACGAAGTCTTCCCAACCCAATCAGGCAAGCCGTACCCCTGATTTCGCATATCCGCTCGTAATCCTTCACATCGTTCTCATCTTCATCCCCATCTCTCTCTTTCTCGTCCACAACTCTACTATCATCGCAGAACACAAAGTTAAGTCATTCCTCTCTATCTCTCCATGTCATGATCATGAGTTGACACCGAGTACAGCATACACCGAGTACAGCATACACCGAGTACAGCATCCACCCAAGATTGGTTGTCTTCCCTTCATTCTCATGATTACGAGTTGACCCCTGAATGTAGCTTCAGCTTCCGGCGTGCCTCCCTACACGATCGACCGCCATCAGCCAGCTCTCCATGAGAGCTCAAAGGTAAAGTCACCTTGTCACATTCCCACGGTTGCGAGTTAACTAACTGATGAATAGAGTCTCAGCACCCGGCGCGCCGTCCATCGACTGCCTCCCAGTACTCGTCCAAACTCGCTCGATTACGGCCTCCAAACTCGCTCGATTACGGCCTCCAAGTGCATATCTCCAAACTCGCTCGATCACGGCCTCCAAGTGTATCTCCAAACTCGCTCGATTACAGCCTCCAAGTTCGCACGATCATGGCCGCCAAGTGCATCTACACACTCGCTTCATCACGGCCTCCAAGTGCATCTCCATACTCGCTCGATCACGGCCTCCAAGTGCATCTCCAAACTCGCTCGATCACGGCCTCCAAGTGTATCTCCAAACTCGCTCGATTACAGCCTCCAAGTTCACACGATCATGGCCGCCAAGTGCATCTACACACTCGCTTCATCACGGCCTCCAAGTGCATCTCCATACTCGCTCGATCACGGCCTCGGAGTGTATCTCTGAGTTCACTCGATCGTCATTTTCAGGCGCACCTCGAATTGCTCTCAAGCACCGCCTGCAGCCAGTCCAGATATACCGTGTGTTGATGGGTAGCTATATAGATACATAGATGAGAATACAAACTGAATACATGAGTTTTAAATATCGTTGAACGATAAGTAGTAGCTATGAGTTCCAGGCGCACCAGCAGCGTTCCCAAAGAAGATGTTGTTTTTCCCAGACTGCTCTACTGTGATTCGAGGTGCTCCCAGACTTGTCGCCGGCGCTCCCAGGTTTGTTGCCGGCGCTCCCAGGTTTGTCGCCGGCGCTCCCAGGTGCTCCCAGGCTTGTTGTCGGCGCTCCCAGGCTTGTCGCCGGCGCTCCCAGTTACTCTGAAGGCCGGCAGGAATGCCCTCCTAGGGTCTGATACTCTCCTGAAATTGACGCATCTAAATTTACACTCCACATCCTCTCAGACACTCCTGGAGGCTTCCAGTGACTAAAATACATTTTGCTGATGCTGTACGCTTTCAAATAATGTCTCAAGATGCTCTCAAGCACACTCCCGGCACGCTCTCAAATGCACTCCCAATTGCACTCGAGGATACTCCCAGCCTGCTTGACTGTCCTGTCCCAAGTAAGCTCTCAAGAGGCTCCCAAAAACACCTCCGAGTACACACCCAAGTACATATCTGAGTCGCTCTCAAGTACTCACCTAATTGCACTCGATGACACACTCCCAGCGTACTGGGCTCTGTGCTCCCAAATACACTCTCCAGAGGGAAGACACTCGCAATCTTACTTGACTATATGGTCCAATGTATGCCACTGTGTGCTCGGTCCCGAGACTTGTTGAGTTCCAGGCGGCAGGCACCGGGAGGTGTGGGGCTGGTGGCAGATGGCTGGCGGCATATGGTGTCGGAAATCATGACGTTGGTCGAAATAATAGTCTGAACCTTATCCTTAGTGCGCCCACCATGACCAGATCTCACGATGCCTGACGGTCATGGTGTTGAAAATTGCAGCCTTACATTCTGCTGGACAGGCAGACAATTGGATCTTGGGAAGAGCAGATCTCTGACTCGGATTGTTGAGTGGAATCTGTAGCTCGCTTCCAACTGATTGTCGGCGTATATGTGCGCATTCGGTCCAGTGCTGATGGTGATGATTGCGATGGTGATGGTGTCGGCGAAGGTGATCATAGTAACAGAAGCACTTAGACAAGTAGGTTGACAACGTAGACGTTAGGATCAAAGCTTCCTCAGACTTAGGGCATTCCATTAGCCAAAGCTTCCACAAACTGAGAGTTTTCCATCGGCTAAAAGCTTCCCGTCGAAAACTCTACTCCTCCCGATGCGAGGCTCTCTCTAGAAGGCGCTCCAGCAGGCTTTTGAAGAGGCTTTCAAGGAGGCTCTCAAGCAGGCTTTCAAGCAGGCTCTCATGCAGGCGTTCAAGCAGGCTCTCAACTGCACTGCACTCTCAGTGATAGTGTACCCTACCGGTAGAGCAGCAATGACAGCAGGCGGTGAAGACTGGTATAGGTCCATCTCCGGCCACCAGCCGTATATAGTTCCATAGGCCCACGTACAAATCTCTATGAATTGACTATAGATGACTGTAGGCTGCACATTGTGCAGCGGTCCACGGGAAGCTTGCGATGACCTGTGCATGTGCGCGTACCACAGTCTATTGTCAATTTGCACTTTTTCCGAAGTTGGAATGAAGATGGTTAAACATATTCTGTAAAGATAGCTTGTCTTGGCTCTGTTGCATAATTAAATCTCAGCCCTTGTAGCTGGTATTCATATGGGATTAAGGTGTCCAGTCATCTCTATACATCAATATGCATGTACTCATTCTTATATGGATTACCATATATATATGGCCTCCATGGCACTCTGAGATAGTACAATTAAGCTTCTCTGTCATAACTATGGGAGCAATCTCCAGTGTACATATCTATGTGAGAAGCTATGAATATTCGTAGAAAGTAGTCATGTAAATAGTAGGTGTGGGTATCTAAATTTAGAAGCACATATGGAAAATTTTCCCCTCTTGCTATGGGATGTACCAAGTCTTCTAACCCTGTCAGATATATGAGACCACGAAACGTTACATAAGAAACATAAGAATAGATTGGCAAACTGAATGAATAATCGTTGCTCGTAAACTACCTCTGGTGGCTCAATGAAACCATCTTTCTCAGTCATTGTGGCTGCGAGGGAAACAGATCAATCTGTGGCCTAATATGGGGCGGCCATCCCATATAATTGAAAGAATTCATACAAAATGATTTCAAACAATCTTATATTGACCTTTGCCTTCTGCGTTCAACATTATTTCTGTGTTTCTACTATTAGTCTCATTCGATACGTTAAGTAAATATGCTTCATTAAGGTATTTATATTTCCAGCAGTGCTATTCATGAGGACCACAGTTCAGTTGCAGGGAAGTAACAGGGCGGTTTTTTTGGTCACGGAGATCCTTGGGCAGTTTGAACTGTTGTTAATGATAATAGTTATGCATATATGTACCAATATGCGCAGAGGATTCTGATGATTAGAGATTGCTGTTTGCTCATACTGTGGTAGGGGTCTCAGCATCTGCGCGGCAGGCACTATCGCTTCAGTGTGGCCAAGAGTCATACTGTTACAGATTCCACTCAAGGCTTGATGGTGGCTGTGAGCCCGGTGCAGATGCAAATAGAACGAAAATGTGTTATATTCGCAACCGTTCCAATGGTATCTGTAATATTTATCTCAATAAGCATCTCTTCTTTCAGTTGACCACAGTGGTAGGCTACAGGTCCTAGTAATCTTGGCAGTTCCTTGTGGCACTTTCAGCCTATTATTCGTCAAGTTTTGTACTTCTCTAATGGCTGACTATACTCTCAGTTTCTTGAACCAAAGTTGCCAAGGAACTATAGGTTGCCAAGATAACCTGTGGCAGTATAATGCAGTGTTATACTAAAACAACTGTAAGGTTCCAACCGTTGCTATTAGTTGAATATTGAAGTTTAAGATTCAGCTGTGCATCAGGGCAACATAATAACGAATCTCGGCCAATTGATTGCCCTGATCCAGGAGGGTGGTTTGTAATGAATCTCAGAGATATAATACATTGCTGAACCATCGACCCATCTGGATTTGCACTACATATGATCTAGGGAACCACAGCATTGAATAATATAATGCTCAAAACATTCAACTATCGACATTTATCTCCAGAATAGTATCCAGTTTCCCGTTGGTGTGGTCCCTCGCACAAACACTAAAACTACACCCTACACTGATCCAATGATTCCACCAGTCCGGACGGCCCCGGTCTGGGGTAGGGCTCGGTCCCGTCCGCTCCCACTGCAAGGTCGGACTGGACCAAGCCCCAGACTGGCAGTCTGGGACTGGACGGGCATGGTGTGGACCAGTCCAAATGGGATAATCTTTTTCAATTTCAAAGTAGATCGAAAAGTCAAGCAATGAGACAGTAATCCCTGCAACCCTAACCCACATACAACGTCACTTCATAACCACCCGCTGCGAGCAATTACAACAAACCCACCCGCTGACTGCTAGCCAGCACTACCATGACAAACCCAACCATACCAAATGAAACTCAATGACATGTATGCTGGCATGATGCTTCCAAAATTGCAGAATAGTTACATGATTTCCAAATCCATATCTTCCTCCTCAGGTTGTTCTACATCTGGTTGATCTTCTTTATCCATGACATCCAACAGTGCTTCAGTCACTACTATCTCTGGAAGACCCAGTTGAAGCCTATCCCATGATTTGAGACATTCCACAGCCTGTAGGGAATCAATTTGTAGTCTATTTCGCCTGTCTGTGAGCATTATTTTGCACTGTGAAAAGAGTCTTTCCACTCCAGCTGACATTGCTGGTATGGATAGAATATCAAGTGCCATTGAAGAGAGATGTGGATACATCGGCTGCTGGGACTGCCAAAAGGTGAATGGATTGGTGATCGATGGCTCAGTTGGAGTTGAAAGATATCTGTCATATTCATCTACTGTTCAACTGTCAGATTTGAATCAACTTGAATCAAGTGAAGATAGAGTTACTAATTACAGTACGCTGCCTCTGTGCCCGCCAGGTTGCAAATGGAGTAAATGGAGATGGTGGAGTATCAGGCTGGCGTTCTCCCTCTGACCCTCCAAGTGAAGATACTGGCATGTACTTTGTTAGCCACAGTCCCTGCACACGCAGCTTGGCATCCTGCAATTGATCTTCAGTCCATTCAGGTTTGTCCACCGCCACTTCAAAGTATCGCCACTTGTACGCTGGATGCAACACCACCGCTGCGACACAGACAGTGAGCTCTTTATACAACTCCCGATACTTATCCAGCACTACAATCCCCTCTGCAGATGCCCTGCGGATATGTAGATGAGGATTGGCCTGATATTTCTGTAACACACTGGTAAATGTGGCTCGAAGGAAGTCAAGTTCAACCAGAATATTGTGCAGCTCAGAGAAGTCACTCTCCATACGTAGTGTTGCAGAGTGAAATGGTTGCATGATAGTCACTGCCTCTGCCAGTTGTTCCCAATCATCCACCGATAGTCGATCTTCTTCCAGCTGTTTAGTAGGGCGTAGACAGAAGACATCGACTGCATCCCTGTTTCGAAGCATACTTTGCAGCATTGTGTATCCAGTATTCCAACGGGTGGCATTGTATCTGTGGAGCATGGTGTCTCCACCAAGTCGTTTGAATTCCTGCCGCCTCTGAGGTGATGCCAGTACATAGATTGTGATGTTGTGCACTTTGCCCCAGGGCCCCATTTTCCTCCACTCTGTAATTGTATCTCGGGTGACAATAACTGTATCCTGCAGTATCATCCGATCCACCTCTCCAAACCAGAATGCCTTCACAACAAGGTTAATGACATGACCAACACAGCCAAGACAGTGTTCTTGTGGGTTATAGTGATGTTCTCCAGATACCTGTTCATCAGCCAGAACCCTAACCAGTGTATCATTGTTGCTAGCATTGTCCCCCATAAAGTATCCCAATCTATCCTGTATTCCATACTCTTGCAGAAGCTCACTGACAACCCCGGCCATGTTGGCACCAGTATGAGATCCTTCGAGCAATCGAAGACCAATTACTCGGTTCATGCGTCTGCCTGCATGTGAAGTGAAATGCGCAATGATCCCAAGCACTGCCATTGTTTGATGGGGACTGGTCCAACCATCACAAGAAAGATGGATATGAGTTACCGCTTGCTGCATGAGGTCAGCAATGCTGGGCTGTAAGACACGAAATCGATTCAGAATTCTTTGCTTGATTGTAGTTTGTGACCGTGGGATTTGATTTCTGCCATTGAGATACTGCAACAAGGCCTGAAACCGGTGATCTGAGGTCACACTGAAGGGAAAATTTGCATGGATGATCCACAGCAGAAGCAAGTCATCAGCTACCTTCTGACTGAATCGCTGCTTATCAAACTTCTTGGCTGCATTTACCATGCTAGAGATAATTGGGGAAGTTGGCACTCCAAGGGTAATCTTTATAGCACGGTGTCTTTTCAAATGACGGGCTGGCTTTGTTGTTCCTCCTGTCATCTTATACTTCATTATACCTGGTTAAGAATAAGCTTCACTCGTAGTGATTGAATTCAGATAGACTTACAGTAGGAGCACTTCTTGTACTGGTTTGTACCAGAGCCTGAAATAGTACCATGTACGTGAATTGGTGAGGTCAAGCGGCTGCCTCTGTGTACAACAGTTGAGGATACAGATGAATTCGATGCATTTGAGGACGACAGAGGAAGATGTTGGGTTGAGGATGGGCTGGTGGAAAGACGTTGAGAATTCGAGTCAAAAGAACCAGACACCGGTGAGAACTCAGATTCAGTATCAGATGGCAGAAAGTCTTCGCTGCCACTGAGATCCGTCAGTGATTGTGATGACATGGCGATCAATATCAATTAAAATGGAGAATAATAGAAATGGCTTCGTTGACAATGGCTGTTCAATTGAAACAGGATGTTAAAGGTTCTGGGTAGAGAGTATACTATATATGCAGTTTGAATCTGAGGATCCCACAGAGATGGGTTGAGACGATATTGAGGGTAGGAGGAGAAGATCTATTCTTTATATACACAAGTAAATCCAAGGTTCTATAGAGAAACCATCGCGAAGATGCATTACAAATCATCAGTGGCTATGTAGGTGGCGAGTGACTTCTCTGGTATGAGTCTACTTTGTGACTCAGATCATCGGTAACCACTCTCTAGTGCACTCTAGCATCTTCGCTGGCCTTCTAGAGTGTCATAGGCCTCTCAGGTGATATCTTTAGTCAACAAGATGATGCAGTCAAATGTGGAATGGCGAGTGGTAAGTGGTGGAGAGTGGTGACTGGCGATGACACCATAACTATTGATTGTTTATGAGTCTATTCAGTGACTCCGAAGATTACAGTGGTGACTGGTGAGTGGCAATTAGTAGGTGGTGAGGAGTGAGATGTGCATGGTGACTTGCGAATGGCAAGATGAGTCTAGATGTTGACTAAGTAAGTCAGTAACTCCGAGCGTATTCGGGCCGATTCTGCCCGAATGGACTGGTCCAAAGCAGTCCAGGCCAGTTCAGTCCAGGTCCCCAAAAATTGGGGATTGGTTCAAGCCCGGTCCAAAAATTTCTCGGACTGGATTGGACTGGACTTGGACGGACCCGGTCCGGACTGAATAATTGCTGGACTGGTGGAATAATTGCACTGATCGCCAGACACTAAAATTCTAAAAATGTTTTCTCTTGCAGCAAATGAAACTTTCTATTCAAACCAGATGTAAATTACATCAAGTGTTGTGTTGTAAACCTGGCTGCCCATCTAACCCACTCCACCGGGAAAAATGACCATATGTGGCGCTCAACTCATACTGAAGCTGTTTCTGGGATGGCAATCCATGGTATACTGGATGTGTGGAGATATGATATGGAGCTGCGCATTGACTAGTTAACTATGATACACATGGGATTATGTGTGCTCAATACCATACATCATGGTACATTCAATTTAACTGCCAAATGCACTTCATTGCACACTCTTAAGTAAGCTCTGAAAACGCTCGCAATTGCACTCTTATGTACACTACCAGCCTGCTTGGCTGCAGGTTCCCAAGTCACCTCTCAAAATACTTACAATTGCACTTGATGGCACACTCCCCGCATGCCTGAATGTATCTTCCCAAGTAAGCTCTCAAGTTGCTTCCAATTTCAGTCGAAAGCACACTCCCAGTCTACTTGACATTATGCTCCTAAGTAATCTCTCAAGATGCTTCCAAGTACACTCCAGAGCATGCTTTGTAGTGCACTCACAATCTCACTTGACTGTATGATCCCATATAGGCCCCTGGGTGCTCGATCCAGAGACTTGCTGAGTTGTTGGTGCCAAGTACTGGGTGGCAGGTGCCATATTGTGGCCAAAATTATCACCTCGGTTGATATCCCAGTCTGGCCCTCATCTTTATCACCTGCACCATGAAGAGATTGAACAATGCCTCATGGTGATGCTGTTGACAATAATAGCCTGACATTCCACAGGAATGGTAGAGAATTGGATCTTGGAGAGAACAGATCACCGACTTAGATTTTCCAATGGAATCTGCTCGATACTGCCCAAGCATTGTGGGTGCAGATGTGTGCATCTGGTCCTTGGCTTATGGTGTTGATGGCAATGATGATGATGGCGATTGTGAGGATGGTGATGGTGATGATGGTGATGGCGACGATGGTAATGGTGATGATAGCGATGCTGATGATGGCACTAGTGATGATGACGATAGTGACTATGGCAATGTTTATGATGGTGATGGTGATGATGGCAATGTTGATGATGGCAATGGTGATGATGGCGATGGTGATAGTGTTGGGGATGGTGATTATGGTACAAGAAGCACTTTGACAAGTAGGATAGCTATATCAACGTTAGTATCAAAGCTTCCACTGACCTAAAGCCTTCTAGTAGCCAAAGCTTCCACAGATTTTGAGCATTCCGTTCACAAAAGCATCGATAGACGTTGAGGCTTCTAGTAGCCAAATCTTCCACAAATTCAGAGTTGGCCATCGGTAGTGTTAGCAACAGGATCGGATAACCCGCCAGCGGTCCGGTTTTTGCCGAGCGGTTTGGTTTTGTTTGGTTCGAAACCCAGCTAAAAACCCGACCCTCTTTGTGTTGACATGGTTCTTATGCGGACGGGACATGATTACGTGTTTTTTTGGCCAGGTTGGAACCGGACCGCGGTTCCATATTAGGGTTTCTAAAATTTTGACAGTTGTTTGGCTGGAATTAAGTTTTTGGGTTCTGATTGAATCAAGATATGATCAGTACATAGATTGAGCAGTTTTAGCAGCTGTTTCACCTCCCGTAATCAGAATGGCAATGCGACCAATAATTGTTGCGTCGCTGTGAAATAACGGCAAATGTGATACGAAATTCGCCGGTTTTCGATTGCAACTCAAAGCATATTCGTCACATTGCAATTCTGACACCGGGTGGTGAAAGAGCGATTAATACTGCACAATCTATGCACTGATGATGTCACAATATGATCAGAACTCAGACACTTAATTGGAGCGAAAGTTGTGATATTGATATGCCGGGTTTTTGGTGCTAAAACCGGCCGACAGGCAATGGTCCCGGTTTTCGTGTTGTAAAACCCGTTGGAGGGGTTCGGTTTCATGTTGGAGCCGGCCCCAAACCGAACTGGGAATTTGGACCTGTTGTTAACACTAGCAATCGGCGAAATGCTTCCTGTGGAAAACTCTACTCTTCCCGAAGCCTGGCTCTCTCACGCAGCTTATAGTGCAGGCTATCAATCGCAAGCGGGATCCCCTGCTGACCGGCAGTGACAGTGTGTATTGAACTGGGATAAGTGGGAAGCCAGCACTAAACACTAGTGTAGGTCCATTCCTAGCAGGTAGCCGTATATAGTTCCATAGGCCCAAATGCACATCACTGTGAATCAACTATAGATTACTATAGGCCGCACATCACCCAGGGGTTCACTGCAAGATTGCAATAAGCTGGGCATGTGCACGTAGAGCAGCTTATAGACATTTTGCACTTTTGCCGATGTACCACTCAACCTCTCCCATCTGCGTTACCACCCATCACCCTGCTTTACAGCTGATGGAATTCCATAAAACAATTTGTTTCATCACTCAGACACAGTGGCTGCTCACATTGGGTGAAGGCCATGTAGGGTTTTGGTCAAGATATGGTATTACAAATGGGACTGTTTCTTTGTATCCCACAGCACGGCCAAAAACTCAATTGCTTTTCCCTCCCAGGATGGAGTCAATAGTGCCCCCAGTCACAGCTTTGATCTAGGGGTAAAGAAATTCCCCATGAAATATTTCACTCAGTGGATTTGGACTAGGTGGACCGCACAATCAGGGGGATGGAAATTGGTCCAGACCCTGTCAGGATTCGCCAGCAAGCCCACTGTTGGCAAAATACCTTATGTGTAAGTACATTGAAACGTTCAGACATTTTGTGACACATGAAATCGGTGTCTCTAACCACTGTATCATATGCCCAGAAGAGAATAAGATACCACGTTCAAAAAGGGGTAAGCTCAGTATCACAGTAGCCATGCATTTGATCTGCTATATCTGCACAACCCTATTGTGATTGTACTCATCAATTAAGAGAGGAATCAACATCACATTCTCTTGACAACCACCAAAGGCTTCTCAGTTCTTCTGGACATTTGTGCTCATTTCCCTGGTCACTGTCTTGGCCTCTTTCACTGCGATTCAAAGTCGTATAGAGTAGTGGAAATTGTATGTAGTGTAATATTGAACCTTAACTGTGTACAAACCAGCCAGCCAAGAAGGCTTCCCTCACTGGTAATTACGTTTAAGGCATGGTATTGATATTGTGCAATATCGTCATGCAGAAAATTGAATTTTGTTTGAAATTTAGATTATAAAGGACATGCTGTTCCACTGGCTCCAATAGGCAAATCATGATGTAATCATCCCAATAATGGAACTGTAGTATAAAAGTAATCCACATACAGTATCCACTATATAGCACTGCAGAGCATTCTTATGAAATGGTACAAACGTTCTCCTGCGGTAGTCATCAGTTGTTTGATCAGATGAGTACCAGTCTGATTTGAGGTGGAATGGAAACCACAAATGTGACAGTGAGCAGTGAGGCAGTAAAATTCAAAATCTTATTCAATGGGCCTGCTTGGCATCTTGTATCTATCAGGGGACTGCCTAAATGCTTTCATCCATCAGCAAAATGTAAATCAGTCCGGAAGCCCCACACAAACCTCCCAGACACTCTGGTAGACCTCACCTGACCTTCTAAGCTCTTCCAGATGCTCCCAGGCCCCCCTGGAGCAAAGTAAAGATCTCTCAGACTCCCCAAGAGCATTGACAGGTGCTCCAGAAAGCACCAGCAGTGATGGAGGTGCATTCTGGATGCTCCTATATTTGAGTTTTAGGATACTCAAATTGTGGAGCAGCTGAGATGTCAGCGCAGGTCTGTGGGGAATTCAGGGATCACGGAGATGGACTGAGCGACGGGGTGTACACAGATACCGAGATAACTCAGATTGACTAAGCAACGGGGAGTGTATATTTGGGAGACCCCAGGGTAGATAGATATCATCTCATTATACGAAACACACAGTTTGTCTTTCCCAGCTCTTGGGCCCATCAACTCTTGCCAAGCTATCATTGATGCACGCAATTTGTGCAGTTTCTCATGGCCAGGTAGCACTTGATATCCTCTGTGCGTCTTCCTACACTGCTCGAGCCAGAACCATACTTCCTCACAAATACCCATCAGATACTATAAGATCTCCACTGTGTCACCAAACTGTGATTGTGTGAACTTAGAAATATACTTTTAAGCCGTGATTAAAGGAGTTTGGTGATGCACATGGAGATGGAGTGAACTGTGAGATGCACTAGAAGGCCTTAAGCGAGCGACTTTGGAGATGCACTTGGAGGCGATGATCGTGCAAACTTGGGGGCAGAAATCGTGAGAATTTGGAGATGCAGTTGGTGGCCGTGATAATGTGAGTTTGGAGATCCTCTTGAAGGCTGTGATAATGTGAGTTTGGAGATGCACTAGGAGGCCGTAATCATGCGAACTTGGAGGTGGTGATAGAGCCAGTTTCGAGATCCACTTGGAGGCCGTAATCGAGCGACTTTGGAAATGGACTTGGAGGCCGTGATCATGACGACTGGGAGGCCGTGATTGAGCGAGTTTCGAGATGTACCTGGAGGCCATGACCGATGGTGATTGGAGGTATACTTAGAGGTAGTCAATCGGGATGCGGTCGATTGGGTGTTGGTTAAACTGGAGGCAGTAGATGTGGAGGTGGTACATCGGGAGGGAGGCCTGACGGGAGCTGAGACTCTATTCCTTGGTTAACTGGTAATTGTGGGAATGTAGAGAATAGTAGTACAACAAAGGTCTGCCAAGAGATGAAAGACTTGTTTGGAGCGGGAGACAGTCGATCTTCAAATGATGCGGTACTCGGCGTATGCAGTACTCGGTGTATTCAGTACTCAGTGTCTGCTGTAGTCTGTCTGAACTCATGCTCATGGCATAGAGAGATAGAGAAGATAATGTAACTTCGTGGTATTAGGTGATCGTAGAGTTGAGGACCAGAAGGAGAGACATGAGGGAAAATGAAGGAACTCATCATGAGAAACTGGGACCTAAGAGTATTCCATGTGCGAGTCAATGTACCATCCCAGATACGGCACGTACGAGTCCCAATTTTGATTGTAATACCACCGATTCGTGGCCTTCCCAACCGACTCCGGAATGTTGTACCCCTGATTTCTTCTATACGCTCGTATCCTCCACCTGATTCCCATCTTCATCTCCCATCTCTCTGTTTCTCATCCACAACTCTACCATCATTGCAGAACACATAGTTACGTTATCCCCCTCTATCTCTCTGTGCCATGATCATGAGTTGACACCAAGTGCAAGCATACACCGAGTACAGCATACACTGAGTACAGCATACACCCACGATTGTTTGTCTTCTCTTCATTCTCATGATTACGAGTTGCCCTCTGAATGTAGCTTCAGTTTCCGGCGTGCCTCCCAAAATGATCGACTGCCATCGGCCAGCTCAGTATGAGAGCTGAAAGGTAAACCCATGTTGTCACATTCCCACGGTTGCGAGCCAACTAACTGATCAATAGAGTCTCAGCAGCCATCGTGCCATCCATCAACCGCCTCCAAGGATATATCCAATCCTGCTCAATGAAGCCCCCCAAAGTGTATCTCCAAACTCGGTTGATTACGCCCTCCAAGTACATCTCCAAACTGACTCCATGACTGTCTCCAAGTGTATCACCAAACATGCTCGATTACCGCATCCAAATACATCTCTACATTTTCTAAATGGCGGCCTCCAAACTGTATATCCAAAATTGCTCGATTACGACCTCCAAGTGCATATCCAACCTCACTCGATCACGATTTCGGAGTGCATCTCAAAGCTCACTTGATCACTGCCTCCAAGTCTCTATCTAAATACGCTCGATTACAGTTTGCATGTGCATGTCCAAACTCGCACAATTACAGACTCAAAGTTCGCACCATCGTCGCCTCCAAGTGCATCTCTCAACTGCCCCTATCACGGCCTAGCAGTGTGTCTCTGAGTTCACTCTAATAGAATAGGATGCGAAAGTACACATAGATCGGTTGAAATCAAAAGAAAAGAATTCGAAGCAATAATATGATAGAAGTAACGAAGTAGAGAAGAGTTCGAAACAAGATCATATAATACTGAAGGAGGAGGTATCGAGAAGATATTATTGTATTCTTATCGATGTCAGAGCTTGTCTAAAGAACTGTTCTCTAACCGGAGAAACAGTATCTATATATACACAAAATAACAGGTGATTGTTCATGACCATGGTCGCGGAACAATATCCTAAAACAGTAAAGAAAAACTCTTCAACTGTACATAATTATAAACAAGAACCGAAAGGAAACCATTAGAACAATCTAGGTGCGTTCTAAAAGATAAGCGCTGATAAATCCCTTTCCGTCAGAACAAAGAGAAGATTCTAGACAAGTTTTAACCGGAACTTTCTAGACATCTAATAACAAATAAACAACAAAAGTATTAACACACCACATTATTCTTATCCGCAAAGATCTTTCATATTTATGGAGAATAAAAAGAAAGGTTCAAATATTAGTAAGAGAAATGTAGATACTTCCATATTTTCAATACCCCTTCTCACTTTGATCCAAATATTTTTGAGCATAAGTGGTCGTTCACATATCTCGTCATTCCTTTTGTACATATATCTGCCAAATTTTCTTCCGAAGGTACATAGATAACTGACACATTTCCTTTATCGATTTGTTCTCGAGTAAAGTGATATGCCACATCAATATGTTTTGATCGGTCGTTCAGCTTTGGGTTATATGCAATATCGATGGCGGCGTTGCTGTCGCAAAACATAGCTGTCGGAATATCTATTTTCAATATCTCTTGACTTCCACGCTTCAACCAGAGATGATGTTTTGTTGTCATCGCAAGTGCCATATACTCAGCCTCACAAGTAGAGGTAGCAACGGACCGTTGTTTCCGACATCTCCAGGAGATAGTAGCGTTTCCAAGTTGAAAAATATATCCGGAAAAGCTTGGTCTTGTATCTAAACATTTGCCGTATGATGCATCCGTATATGCCGTCATTTTGAGTCGATTATTCCTGGGATAAAAGAGGTGTCTATTCTTCGTTCCCTGGAGATATCGAAGTACTCGTTTGGCGGCTGTAAGGTGCGTAATTCAGGGAGATGAGTTGAATTGAGAGAGATAAGTAATTGTATATGCTAGGTCAGGTCTAGTCCCAGTAACTAAATACATTAAAGATCCGATTATTTGTTGGTAAGCAGTTGTATCAGTACTCTGTTCATCGACTTCAATAGCCTTCAATCGGTGGTTAGGGTCGATAGGTGTCGAGACAGGCTTACAATCTTGCATCGAAAAACAGTTCAGAATCTTATCAATGAATGTCGTTTGGGATACAGTGATCCCATCCTCAGTAAAGGTTATTTGGATTCCTAAAAGCCAATTAAGCTCACCCATATCGTTGACTTTAAACTCAGTCTTCAATACGTTAATGGTTTGCTCTTTTAGCTCTCCAGTAGCTCCAAACAATGTAATGTCGTCCACATATATAGCCAAAAACAGATTCCCTGATTCATGGACGAGAACACAGGGGTCCCAAGCAGTGATAACAAATCCGAAAGGTCCTAGGTATTCTACTAACCGGTTGTACCATTCCCTCGGAGATTGCTTCAATCCGTATATTCACCTCTTTAACTTTGCCACCATTCCATTTATCCGGCTGCCTTCCGGTAGATCCATATAAACTTCTTCCTTCAAAATCCCATATAAGAATGCAGTTTTGACGTCCAGTTGCCTAGGTCGCCATCCTTTACATGCCGATATAGCCATTAAAAGTTTCAGAGAATCGTAACGAACAACGGGGGCAAATATTTCATCGTAATCCTGGCCTAAAATTTGTGAGAATCCTTTGGCCACTAACCGTGCTTTATAATGTTCGGCTTGTCCTTGAGCATTTCCTTTGGCTTTAGATACCCATCTACTCGCAACTATCTTGCTTCCGACTGGTTCTGGGATAACATCCCAAACATCATTTTCCCTGAGTAACTTCAACTCGTCATCCATAGCCTTCTTTCAATCTGACCATTGTGGTGACACTTTGGCCTGTCGGTAAGACTTTGATTCGTCTATTAGTAGTACACTCAGATTTGCCCATTGACTATCTTCAATTCCTTCGAGAGGTTGACTTTCCAGAGTAGGAGATCGAGAAGGTGCATCGAGCATTGTTGCATCATTACCGAAACCGTAACAGTCCGGAGGATTAACAACTCTTCCGGCACGGGTGACGACTTGACTAAATGGAATTGGTGGTGGCGTCATAGGCCGTGGAGGAGGAAGACCGACATGTCCCAATGGAAGTTGAGATTGTTGGTCTGGATTTTGATGTTCATCTTCTTCAAAGAAGTGGTCGTCAGGAATCGCTGTATGTTCTGAACCATCGAAACTTTGAATATCGTCTTCGACTGGTTTTTCGGGTAAGGTTTCACGAGAAGCCATATTGTTATCATTGTAAACCCAATAGGGAGCCCCAAGATACTCATCTCTTTTTCCAGCTCTAAAATCTGCTAAGATAAGTCGATCAATAGTCGAATGACCAGTATCGAATATATCATTAGCTTCTTTAGGATTTTCCCGCATCCATTGTCTCCACAAGTCATCTTTTCCTTTATCTTTATTAGTATAGATATATTCGAGAGATGTTTGAGAGGATGGAGTTTGGTGCTGGTGAATTGATTTCATCTGTTGGGGTAAAACCCCTTCTATCTGAAGAGGGGGGAAGAAAATGTCTGCCGATACTATGGTCCTTTTTGTATCAGGTAAGAACACTCTATAATGATTAATGGTGTTGGTGTATCTGGTAAAAATAGCTCTTTGTGCCCTCGGAGAAAGTTTCTTTCCATCCTTTCGTTTGTGATAAGGAATATGGATATAACATTCTCTGCCGAAAGGTTGAAGATGCTGGATCAATGGTTTCGAGCCATAAAAAGCCTCATAAGGAGTTAGATCCTTTAGTGCCGAATGAGGTTGATGATTTTTTATATATACTGAGGTTAACACAGCCTCAGCCCATAATTTCTAATCGTAGGTAACCGCACTTTCAAGCATAGCTCTAAGTGCATCTCCTATAGTTCGATTAAGACGTTCTGCTACTCCATTTGACTCAGGAGAATAAGGAGGAGTAAACTCATGTATAATTCCCTTTGATTCAAAGAACACTTTCAAGTGCTTGGTAACATATTCCCCTCCATTATCAGTTCGAAACGCCTTCGGGGACTTGTGGTGTTGATGTTCCATTTCTGTAACAAAATCTTTGATTATTTTAGTAGTCTCTGATTTCTGTTTCATAAATCGAACCCACACAACCCTTGTAGCATCATCGATTAAAGTAATGTAATAAAGGGAATTACCATATGACGGAACCGGAAAGGGTCCACTCAAATCGGAATCAACAAGATCCAGTTTATCTCTATTGTCTCCTGACATAGATGGTCGTGAATTCCATGTCATTTTGCTTTTAACACAAGAGGAGCAGATGAAGTCCTTTGGTTTTGTTGGGATATCGGCGTCGGAATATAGCTTTATTGCTTTATCCATCGAGGATGGTGCAAGATGTCCGAGAGCGTGATGCCAGAAGTTATATGTAATATGGGCCGAATGTGAAATCTCAGGAATTTTAAACAAATTTCCATCAAAAACAGCTTCAAACATAACTTTTGTTCCTTTATTAATACAAATAAAATCCCTCTCTCCAAACTCTGTATATCCTTTAGTGCGTAATTTTGTCCACGAAATCAGAGGATGTCCTAACTTAGGAACATGTAAAACATCACAAACACATAAAGAAGAAACCGATCCATCCCTTAAGACACATTCCATATTCACATCGCCCTGGCCTTCAATCTCCATGCTTTCTTGTGAACTGGATTTTACAAATCCGGAACACTTTGAATAGTTGAGGAGACGTCCTGCATAAGGGGTCATGTGTGAGGTACAGGCCGTGTCAAAGTAGAAAGATTCGGTTCTTACCTTAGTCTCCGTTGTAACATTTGCCTCTTCATCTTTCTTCTTTTCCTTCTTCTCCTTATTGAGTTTCTGCAGGCGGAAACATTCATTCCAGCTTTGTCCTTCAGACTTTCCGTGATTATGTTTCTTGCACCAAGTGCAGGTTTTTGATTTTGGTGAGGAGGATTCAGAATTCCTAGCTGGCATCTTACCCTTCTTCTTATTACCCGAAGGTTTAGAAGTAAACAGGGCAGTGTCGTCCTGGCACTCAGAGGTGTCGATATCCATCAGCCGTTGTTTAACATCGGCGTATGACAAACTGTCTTTTGTCGTAAGATTATGGATCACATTTTTATGGTGTTTAACCAAAAACCCCATCAAAAAATCTCGTTTTGCCTTATCCTCCTGTAGGAAGGCCGAGAAAGTCGTTCGGTATGAGTCCGAGGACCCTCTCGAGAGTTTTGTAAGGCGGAGCTAGTGGGACTCAAATTTGGATATAAATTCTGACAAGGTATTGCCGGAGTACTGGGTAGGAAGGGAGATAGATTCATTATCTGAGAAACTAGTCCATAAGCCGAATCTCTATAATATTCAGTGCGAAGGCAAGTCCACATCAGGTTTGGTTTCTCAAGGTCGACAATCTTCTGGAAGATGTCTTGTGAGACCAACTGTATGAATATGGTCGACACGGTATGGCAAAAAAGGTCGTAAGCATCGACCTGTGTTGCGTCAGCTCCTTCAGCGGGAACTATACCATCCACCACCACTTTGTACGCTTTTATTCCCTTCAGAATTTTGGTCACCGAGGCGCTCCATATCCTATAGTCCTCCTGTCCAGTAAGTTTGCCGGTACTATCGAGCTTAACATTAACTGGAGTCTTTTTATCTACTCGTGTAGAGAAGGAGAACGGATTGGTTGATGAGGAGCCTTCTGGAGACATCTTTTTTTTTCCTGTATCGAGAGGAAGTAGTGTATCGAGGGGTTGTATTGGTGTTGTTGGAGTGGTAGGTGATTGTTCGGGTAACTCTTCGTATTCGATTGGTGTATCGAAAAGATTGACTGGTCGCCTTGGGTAATCAGGATTGGATTCCGTATTGCTCATCCGGGCTCATAACCCAATAGAACAGGATGCGAAAGTACAGATAGATCGGTTAAAATCTAAAGAAAATAATTCGAAGAAATAATATGATAGAAGTAACGAAGTAGAGAAGAGTTCGAAACAAAATCATATAATACTGTAGGAGGAGGTATCGAGAAGATATTATTGTATTCTTATCGATGTCAGAGCTTGTCTAAAGAACTGTTCACTAACCGGAGAAACAGTATCTATATATACACAAAATAACAGGTGATTGTTCATGACCACGATCACGGAACAATATCCTGAAACAGTAACGAAAAACTCTTCAACTGTACATAATTATAAACAAGAACCGAAAGGAAACCATTAGAACAATCTAGGTGCGTTCTAAAAGATAAGCGCTGATAAATCCCTTTCCTTCAGAACAAAAAGAAGATTCTAGACAAGTTCTAACCAGAACTTTCTAGACATCTAATAACAACTAAACAACAAAAGTATTAACACACCACATTATTCTTATCCGCAAAGACCTTCCATATTTATGGAGAATAAAATCAAATGTTCAAATATTAGTAAGAGAAATGTAGATACTTCCGTATTTTCAATACACTCGATCTTCATTTTCAGGCTCACCTTGCCTTGTTGTCAAGCTTTGCCTGCTGCCAGTCTATATTTGCTGAGTATAGATGGGTAGCTATATAGATCCTTAGATGAGAATACAAACTGAATACATGAGTTTTAAAAATGATTGAACAATAAGTAGTAGCTATGTTTTCCTGATGCATCTGCAACGTGCCCTGAGCTGTCGTGTTTCCCAGCCTGCTTTACAGTGATTCGAGGTGCTTCCAGGCTTTCTCTGGCCCTCCATGGTTTGTCACTGGCACTCCCAGGTGCTCCCAGGTATGTTGTCAGCAGTTCTATGCTTTTCGCCAGCGCTCTCACATTGTCTCAAACTTATCACAATCACTCCCATGGTACTCCGATACCAGTCATCAGAGATCCCAGTGACACCGAAGGCCAGCTGGAATGCCCTCCTATGGTCTGACACTCTCCTGATATTGAGGCATCTAAATTTACTCTCCACATCCTCTCAAACACTTCTGGAGGCTTCCAGTGACTAAAATACATTTTGCTCATGTCATATATTATTTCTGGGCAAAAGGTGTTGAATGCATGCGAAATTGCTGTGAACCATTTAGAAGTTCCTCCACAGAAACATTGACTTTACTGCACCACAGTGACCTTTCTGTTGGGGCTATCATTGTGAAATCTGGGGAAGATATGTGATAGCATTGTTGAACCTGGTGAAATTGTATCTGGTCCATTTCCTTGCAGATCATGTGGTTAGGGTTCAGCCCATCATGCCTCCAGTAGTCCTTTACTGCTGGCCAACTATACACCCCCATATACAACTCAATCTGTAACCAAACCTCTAGCTCTTATCTAGACACCTCTTTGCACTTCTAACCACCCTGAAGCTGTCACTCTCTTGCTTTAGTTACAGCATATGGTTTGGTGTTGGGTGCAATATGCTCCAGGGGTGATTGAATCAAAATAGACTTGAAGTTTCAAAGTGTTTTAATATATGTTGATAATGAATTTTGGATGGCAGGGTATTGTAAGCAGCGTGTGGGTGATATCTTGGAATGATAGAGTGGATGGTTGGAGGGTCCTGACTAACTTCAGCCATGGGGAACTGATTTTGGGTGTACATAAAGGTGGGGGAGTGGGTTTTTGTGACTTGTTATTTTTTCATTTTTGCATTTTCTTAGACACTGTTAATGCGGGAATTTCTTCCATAGTGGCTTTCCTGTGTTATTCAAGAGGTACAAGTAGGCGGTAGGTGGTAGGATTCCGCTGTGCAGTATTCCGGTTGTTATTTCCGGTTTTTTCATGTACAAATCTTAGAAATACACCTCTACATGAGCAGCTCTATTTTTTACTCTGCCAGTGTAGCAGCATCTCTAAAACTTGCAAGAATACTATAATACAATTAAATAGTTTTACAAAGTCTCAGGTCATCATTCTATATTTTAGTTCCATCACCATGGTTTTAGGGTCGGGGGAGCCTGTTGCCATGGCCCAAATGGTCCAGCATTCGAAAGTTACAATCCAAGGGATAGCAGGTCATCTGGAAAGCGCTAACCAGAGGCTACAGAACGGCTGCAACGATTACACCAAAAAATCGCTTTGAGAATTGAGCACAAATAATATCATCCATGATTTCAATTATACTCAAGGATTTAAAGTGCTAAAAGGCGTGAATTGTTGGGTAGTGTTGAACTTAATATTGAACTGCGCATTTATAGTTCCAAGGACTGACTGTCACACCAAGTATTGTGGTACAGGTTATGAGAATTACGCGATGGCTGACAGTATTGCCAAGGCAGATAACCAAAGAACTATACCGGTCGAAAAGTAGACATCTTAGCAGTCGGACGAAGCGTTCGGGCTTGAGAATATTATAAACTTGTCACGGACAGATCGAACCGTATCCGGGTGAGAAATATGGCAGCACTTAGCGTGAATATCATGCGCACGCAGTGTGTATACTTAGGTCAGAATACGATGTGTTGCAGACGTGAATGGAGCGCCTTTTTGGGGTGTTTCTTGGCCGCTATCCATTCTGAGACATGACGAATGGCTTCTGTGTGTGGATGATCTTTGAGGGGTACAAATTGTGACACAAGATATGTGTCAGCCTTGAAAGCCCCGAATGATTTCCGTGGGATCTGCTCCCTGCATTATCTTTCGACCGGTACAGTATTCTTAATTCCGACAGACTTCATAAATAGTCACGACCATCTTCCCTACTACAAGCGTCCAAAACGGAATATTTCTACCGTACATTCTTCCTGTGTCATCATGAGCTCTCAAGATTTCTCCCAGATCATTCCGGACTCCGTCTGTTTGGACGGCATGGCTTCCCACCATGATTCTCTACAAGCTGCCCTCCTATCCCGCACCACGAAGTGGCCCGGGGACAGCTATCGAGCCTATTCCGCATACCCGATTTTCACGCCTCCACACCGCATTCGAGAGCTTCGCAGCATTCACTTAGCCCTCCTGGCTGCTGTGGCGGCAATTACACGGAGGTGGTGGTCTAGGTCAGATCTTCAGTTAGCGATTCCACTGCCAACAAAGATTGAACGTGTCATTCGGCAACTGGAAATTGGCAGGCCATACGATAGGGTGGGATTTCTGAGGCCAGATTTTCTGGTCCCAGAAAATGCGTACGAGCCGTTGAAGGTGTGTGAAATCAACGCGAGATTCCTGTTCAACGGCTTTATCTCAGGAACCTGGGTGGGAGACGCGATCAAAGAAATTGGCCTCCTACCTGAAGGCTGTGCACTCAGTGCTGCAACATTCGTAAGTTGAGAACCTCTTCTAGCCAGAGTGAAAGGGCTAGATTGACGATGGGTTTTAGGATGAGATATGTAACGCCTATCAGACGCTCATTGACCCGGAAAAACCTGTCGGTCAAATTACCCACCGCGAAAGGGCCTCCGGGAAAGTAATAGATAGCACATTTTTTGACCACGTGCACTCACAAACACGCATCGTCAATCCGGCCAACCTCCGCCTCGTGCCTTCCTCAACATCACCCACAGGGGTGTCACTCTCGGACGACATCGGCGTTCTTGATCAGTTTGTCCTAGAGCTACACCAAGATGAGATTGAAAATCTCGACGAAGAAATTCTGTTGCAGCTAGCCCGTACTTGTTGGAATGATCTCCGCACGATATATTTTGCCCATGACAAGCGGTTGCTGGGGATAATTCAACGAGAGGCTGGTTGGCTGGTCGAAATGGGAGACATTACCGCGTCCCAAGCAGAGACTCTACGCCATTCCATCGCCGAGACTTATATCCGTGGTGATCCGATATATCGCCTTCTCATTGATTCCGCCGACCCTGAAGAGAAAAACAACTGGACTCTTAAGACATGCATGGCTGGCAAAGGGGAGGGCATGATCTTTGGGAAGGATTTAGGTGAGAAAGAGTGGAAAGATATTCTAAAGGCAGTCGGCGGATCGGATCAATTCAATAGGAATGATGGCGGGAATTGCACAGTCGACACCGGAAGCGTTCAAACCAACAATTCGAGTTCCGAGACGAAGTTCGAGCTCGCCTGGCAGCAACCGTATATTCTTCAACGGTATATAAGCCAGAAAAAGCTGTATTTGGCTGTCAGAAACCGAACTTTGCAGACCCCAACATTTATGAATGTTCGATGGGTTGCTATCGGTACAATGCTCTGTGTCAACGAAAATTTTCTGGGTGTCAGCCCATGGAGGGCAAGTAGCGAGGATATAGTGGCAGTAGGACGCGGGGGTATGCTTCTTCCGGGGGTGACAACACCTGGAGAATTATTCACCCCTGTGAATACAACAGGCAGAACGCTTACAGCTCCGGCAATGCTCGACCGCAGCGAACCGCATCATCTAAAGGTACCTTCCGAAGCTCGAATCTCGGCGCCAAGTTTGGAAACCATTGCTAGTCAGGTTGAGCCAGTCCGGGAAGCACTAGAAAAGTATGGGCTGGTGGTGGTGTACCTCAACTTCGACGATCCGGGATCCACATATATGGGTTCCATGATACGTAGTTTGGGTAAACCTCATGCCCACTCTGACTCACACGGAATCCTCTGGGATGTCAAACCAGTGGAAGGTAAGGACGCGGAGAAGGCAGCGTGGTCTGAGACGATGGGATGTTTCCCCTGGCACACGGTAAGAGTGTTCCTGCCCTTACTTTGGTAGAAGTACTTATCGCATCTTTTGATGAGACAGAATTCCTCTTTCGAACACTCACCTCCGCGATACTTTGGGCTTCACGTTATCCATAGTGATCGCTTTGGTGGCGGTAAGTTGCGACTAGTTCGCTCAGATTCTATTCTTTCTCGTCTCGACCACTCGTTTCTGGCTGTACTCCAATCCCCGCTGTACCGCATCGTCGTGCCCAAAGAATTTCACAAAGGGCTCGACCACATTATTGGACCGATTGTGAGCACAGATGGACAACACAAGCTACGCTACCGGAGGGATATAATTCAACCGCTGACAGAGGAGGCGGAGAAAGCATTGGCAGCGCTGAATGAGATTATTGAAAGATTAGGTGAGGACGAGAAGGTGATTGGAGACGATGTAATGAGGGATGGGACGGTTGTTCTGCTTGACAATGCACGGTGGCTACACGCGAGAACTCAGATAAATGATCCTGATCGTTGGTTGAGGGGAGTGAGGTGGGGACCTGAGGAGTTTGTTTAATTGTTTAATTGTACGCACGTGGGTTGTGTTTGTTGATTAATTTTTTACTTTCTGTTCCATTCTAGCTAAGCTATCTGCACTGTCTGGTCACCACTATTCTCATTCCCCAGCGAGCGAAGGCAACGAGATAGCAAGGTACGAGTTAGAACACCACTGGAAGCTGAGTACCAGACAAATCATATCAGAGACTCATGCTCAGCAAATGTCAGCCATGGCCTGCCATAGTTTGCCTCGCCTTGATATGTACTCCAATGTATGTATTGAGTAAATGCCTGTATTTGGATATCAATGCAAACGAGATGTAGCCGAGGCTAGACTCTATGTACCAACTAGTAGGTAGGCAGGGATGTGGAGCTTTTGCGTGGTTATGTTACCAACGACTTATTCTGATTATCTCTGGTCCGCGGTATATGGATAACCGATATCTAAGCCTAGATAATAGGTAGGTTCGTGGCATATGAGACTGACTCCCTATGTCATTGTCATCCATACCTCTTCTGCCCCTCTTGATACATACACTGCACATATAACCTGCAAAATACAAGGCGCAACTCTTGTTTGGATCATGGCCTCGAATAACACACCACACTATCATGTCATTTTGCAACAACTAATTTTATACAATCAAGTGTGACATCATGTGGCTTCACCATGCCAACCAGAATGGGCTCTAGTTTAAAATCCATTATTAAGGTAGCATACACACATCAATATAAGTATTCAGATAGTGAAAACACTAAGAGTATTGAGATATTCAGTGAACTAACCAACACCTGTGTTCTACATTCCACTTGATAATTTGAATAGGTGAAGAAGTGTAGTACTAAAAAGTGACAATGGTCTATTAGGTATCTATGCGAGCAGTACCTATCTTCCCGTCAATGCACCCAATATTGTGGTTTCTCATGTACAATGTATTGGTCCATGTGTTTGGCAGAGCCACAGCTTTTCTCAATGTGAATTTTCGCTCCACATTACATCCCGGCAAAAATGATCCAGATATATCTTAAAAAAAATAATCAACCTACCTGTCATCAGCTCCCTGACCAAGTGTAAACAATTATGATTGATTTCATGGCCTTAGCCTTTCCTGTTGCCTTTAACCTTTATATCTTTCAATCCAGGTTGTTTTTAAACTCATTAACAAGGTGCTTTGTTCTTGAGAACATTATTGTTGCTTTCAAGGTTATTTTGTTGCAGCGTTCCAACCAAAATTCCAATCTAATGACAATATTGATGGACACATCACATTTCTTATATCATATTACTTCTACGATATATCTGTAGTGTAGGATAAGATCACAGATGATTCCAGTTCAAATGAGAGTGGGATGCGTGGGTTCTCAAGTACTATGTATCAGGGACAATCTGAGACATCTGAAATTCCCTGAATTATGGATCATCATTGGTGTCAGTAGTCCAAATTCGACTGAATTGGGTACACAGTAGAAAGCAATACTCCAGAGTCTAGCTAATCGGATTTCCAGCGTTCTATGAAAACTGTCCTTTTTTAGATTTATTAGAGGCAGGTTTGTACAACTCCACATTGTCATGTCTTTTACATCAAGGGTGCTTGCAATTTGGCTCCTCATGACTTCGGCCATCTAGCTATCTTGTTCCTTGCAGTGGTGGTTTCGAGTATCAAGCTACGAGGCATGCAATCATTAAACAAATGATGTGTCTGCAAGGCTCCACATTCTTTAATGTTGCTATTGGCCCTTCTTGATTTCAAATGGATCATATGAGCTATATACTGCATTCAATTGGAACTGGATTAGATGTATGAACGATAGCGTAGATGATTAGTATCCATATATTGCATATTGAAACATCGTTTGCCACTAGTCATGGCAGTGAATAGTCATCCCCAAAAGTGCAAACCAACTATGGACTGCCCTACGTGCAGCTCGTTGCATGCTTCACATAGACCGCTGTGCGACCTGCACCATATAGTCATCTATTGTTGGTTCACAGAGATGTGCACGTGGGCCTATAGAACTATATACCTCTGGCAGCCAGAGATGGACCTATACCAGTCTTCACTCCATGCAGTCTTCGCAGCTACACTCGTACTGTGAACCATCACTCAGAGTCCGCTTGAGAGCCTGAATCAGAGCTGGAATGATAGCCATCTTGAGAGAGCGTCACATCGAGTAGAGTAGAGTTTTCCGGGGGAAGCTTTTCGGCAATGGAAAACACTGAGGTTGTTGAAGCTTTGGCTAATAGAAGGCTCTAAGTCTGTGGCAGCTTCCGCTATGCGAACGTTCTAAGTCTGTGGAAACATTGGCTACTCCAAGCCTCTAAGTTAATGGAAGCTTTGATACAAATATTGACTAGGTCTATGGAGTAGTGCAGGTCATGCAACCTGCACCTGAATGCTATGAGTTGCATTCACGTTACACTACCATAGCATTCAGTTGCAGGGGGTGCCAACTGGGGTCTGACCTGCCATAGCATTCACGTACAGGGATCCTGACCTGCTGCCATAGCATTCAGTACAGGGATCTGACCTGCTACCATAGCATTCAGTTCCGGGGTGTGAACTACTCCTTCCCCTTTGGG
>Ga0307514_10001219_pt1 | contig 34093 bp, 45 predicted proteins | sample 16_EM_MG_FD_203088 | JGI IMG/M metagenome (GOLD analysis project Ga0307514, IMG submission 203088) | Populus trichocarpa ectomycorrhiza microbial communities from riparian zone in the Pacific Northwest, United States - 16_EM | ecosystem: Host-associated > Plants > Roots > Unclassified | place... | reverse complement strand
GGTAAATTCGCGTGATCTCGTGAGCGAAACGTATCCGATTTTCTGAAAGACCGAATATAGTGTAAGGGCGCGTACGCCGGCGCTCGGCAGTATATGGATATAGTATGGTATACGGTTGCACACGGGCACGAGTGAGATCAGGTGTAGAAGTAAGTGGTAAGATATTCGGTACGGAGCTAAGTCTCCGTCGCGATGTCAATATAAGGTTGGCGGTTACCCGGCTCTGGACACCTCACGTGACCATCCGGCAACCCTAACCACGCATACTTGACAACGCCGTTACAGTATTGTCCTGACCACTGAATCTTTAACCCGGGGCCGGCAACATCATGCCATCGGTTTTCGGCCATGTTCATGCTCTTCCTTGACAACTTTACATATCGGTGCGCTGGAGGAACAGTTTCAGTGTGACTCCTTTCGCTTTCTGCTGCATGTGTCTTCTACATCAGCAAAACACCAAGTTTCCATCAGTAATACCTGGGTGTTTCTGGCGGCCCTGATGGCTCTGACGGAACCTGGTACCATCTGACGGTGAACCAGATGCTACCCGTCACCCAAGCGACGGGTCGCGCTGCATTCGTCCCTTGGGGCAGCAATAATACCATGCCTCATATTCTCATGGGGATGTATTGTACACTTGTAGCGCCGGCGTCAGGCCTCCTGTGATTTGCGTCCGGAATGTGGTGGCGTATACGGACCATCAGAACGACACCTATCTTCCACCCGTCAAAGCCCTTACGTTGCAGCCGTTTACCCAACGTCTAGCACTGTTTATGTCTTACACCGGCGGAGTGCTACATGATAACGTTGAAATCTTCTCACTTATTAAAAAAATTTCTTCCCTTCGCATACATTGCTTGCCATTGCATTTGCTTTGCAAATATCGTATTTTACATGTTTGTGATATACTGTCCAATCTTCACACTCTGTAGTACTGTACCCTCAATCCTCCAAAGTCTGCGTTAATCCATCATCGTCTTGCGATGGTTCTGCCTCCTCATCCGCATCCGCATTGTTGCCATCATCGCCCTCATACCCGTCCACATCACTGGTTCCCAGGTTAAACCTCCCGAGTTGAGTTGTACCGCACAGTCCCCTCCGGGCGGTGGGGATTGCATCGCTCTCGTCGATTTCGTCACATTTATGGTCATAATCCTCACTGCACACAGGGATCCCGAAATGCAGTTTGTCATTTGTACAATTGTTGTCTCTTAGGATGTTTGGGTCAGTGCTTCCGATCTCAGGCTCCTCAAGTGCCACCTCAGAGGTCAATTAGTCAAAAAGAATAGCATTGTCAACACACGCTGCTTCCGTGCTGCGGACTGCGGCAAACGTTGCCTTCTCCACATGTTGTATCTAACTCTTGATTGTCGCAACGGTGTTCTTATACACTCTCTGTCGGTAGCTCTCTGGTAGTGTGTTCCTGGTATTCATCAAGAATGTGTACATGTCTGCAACACCAGGCGACTTTAACAACTTGCGACCCGTTGCAGCGCAGTAGGATGCGATCTTAACACCATCATGCTGGTAGTTGAAGTTGTTCGGGTGATGAGGCATGGCCGCTTCAAGCTTTGACTTGGAAGATTTAGGATGAACGCCTTTGTTCTTTTGCCACTTTAGGAGAGCATGGCGCAATGCGGTGCAGGTTAACATGATCTGTGGCAAGTTTATATCACCGTCCTTGTCGTCAATCACCCAATTATGAAATCAATCAGTATACTTTTGACAGTTATTGGCCCGGTGATCAAATTCGATGTAGATAAACAACGGGATGATTTCCGCCAGGAACTAAGGTTGACACTGGGCTTTCGTGAGCAGCTTTCAACATTCTCTGCATTGGATTTGGGCCGCATACACGATATTCCACACGCTCTGCCACAGGAAAACTGTAATTATAGTCTACCACAAGGGAATCAATGCATTCAAAATGCTCTGCGTCGGATTCAAAGAGGCAAGAGATGATAAAGCTCTGCTATATGGGCCCATGTTGATTGCATCAAATGGTATTTAACTTTGTCGACTTGTGCTCGAACCTGGTACCGCATTGAGCGTGTAATATCCCACATTGGCGGTCGCTGCAGCATACATCTTTCAAAATCTCCTTTGCGCATGCCTCAAATGCTATGAACCAAATGTTGTTTTGCTGCATAGCGGTGTACCAGTACTTCGCTATTGTCTGCAAGTGTGGGGCTTCAGAAAATTGTTTACCAGCACGTTGCGTTCCGTAACTTACCCTCTCAAAGTCACTTGCACCCACAAACGGCTGTTTGTTCCACATATAGAGCTCCATGAGACTGCCAGTTACAAATACAAGATGCGTCATATCGGAGTGGCCAAATCTATCGATGCTGTAACTGCTGGAGACCACTGATTGAGCTGTAGATTCCGCCTGCGGTTGCAATTGGCACTGCGTCTGTCTCTGAATCCTTTCTGTAGCTCCCGTTCTCAGTGAATTTGTAATTGTGGCGCGGGCGTCTGGACTAGCAATGGGGGTAAGCAGGTTTTCAAGACCACGGAGAGGAGTGGGAATGCTAGCAATGCCAGATGCGAGGCTAGGTACAACCTGATGCGGGGAGTCAGCCTGTGGGGTTCCTCTGGGTGCTGTTTTACTACGACTGCTTATACCTGGTATGTCGGTTGGTGTAATCATTGACCTTCGCTGTGTAGAGGATGGGGTGACATTCACGCTATCTGCCATGCCAGAGTTGTTCAGCGAAGATGACGGGGTGGAGTTCTGACCAGGAATTGAAGAGGCTATGGAAGTCCCTCCTTGAGGGGAATTCCTCTCGCCAGCCGGTGCGGAAAGGCGTATCTTAGCAAGGGCAAGTCGACAATTCCCCGAACACGTAGACTTTTGTTATTTCTGAACAATTCGTACGACAGGAGTCATTCCAGGGAGGTGACATTCGGAAGTTATAGTCTGATATTGATGTTTAACATTGAGAATGTAGGAATAATTTCCTCTGCATGCATAGGCAACGGAAGGCAAGGTAGACTCCTAATTGAGCGGCCAGGGAGGGATTCAAAAATACCTGGAGGCGGAGTGTACACCGTGCTAGAGTTGAAATCACTACCGCCTGTGACAATACACGGGGACAAGTTCCCTTGCAAAGCATTCTATCATGGGGTTCACTGCCATCACATTAAGCTAATATTAACCTCAGCATCGATATTCACTGTTACAGCAACGTCTGAAGCTCAATTTGAACTGCTTGAAGGGTCTTTATGCATTCTCGGCTCAATTCTCATAGAATTGCAAACATTCTTGGCACAATACTTCGAAACATCAATTGTGTATATCTTTAACTTCCCACTGGAAATCCCCCTTTGCCAGAGCTAAAAGCATCGCAAAGCGAACAATGAGGTATTCTCTATCCTATGACGTCAGTTGAGTCTGCTTCTTCCACAGCTAGGTATTGGTAGCCGTGTTGGATACGTGCATAGTTGGGACAACCTGGGAACTACGCAATTTGCACTGAGATGCGTGAGGTCTGAGCGGTAAAAATGAGATGTGTTACAACAGCAGCGTCCGACATAGTAAACGGTCATCTGCGTGACTACTAAATCTCATCTCTAGCCTCGTCGTTCATGAGGTGGCATGTGGTTCTGCAAGGTTAAGGCTAGGCCATTTTGTATTCGTTAACCAAGAAAACTCACAAATTGAACCAAGAAATCGCTGGACCTTGAGTATATATATCCCGGCTTCCCGCCTACACCTCATTTCGCTTTTCCACCTGTATTATACACACCGACAGCATGCTAATTTTGTCATCACATGCCCTGCCCAAAACAACGCCTCATGTTTCATAACACACTCGATAACCTACACAACTTTGTACTTTCCCATACTTTCTGTCTGGTCTTCCTTCCGCTACATGCAACTATATCATAATGCTAACGTTTCGGATGTAGATTCATTTTCATCTCACAGCGATGGCACCAAAGGGCAGCAGCAAAGCATAGGGGAAGGGTAGGGCAAAGATGCCAACAGTGGTTATACATCGACCCCTGTTGTTGGAACAGAATACTATAATGCGATTCATCTCGGAACCCATCCGTGGACTCATAGGGATATACCATGTTTGCGGTGTCCAGGATAAGACGGCCTGGGACCTCTTTTATGATACAATCTTTCTTTATCCAGTCATGACTTGCCACATTTAACAATTGCAGGTGATGTGTCTGCACTGCAGGAGCAGGAGTTCGCATTTTCAGAAGTGGTGGGCAGCCTTCCCCTCATATATGGGCAAATGTATGACGAAACCCACGACTAAATAAACAATTGGAGGTGGGACAACCCTCGATTCTTCGGGGATAAAGTTGATCTCTCCAATCCGCACACAACTAGTTTAGGGCAGGTAAAATGCACCTGGGAGCATTTCTCTTGTTACGGTAGCGATGATCTCATGGCAAAGATTGAGGTGGCAACTTGCCGGCAGTACAACCCAGGTGATTTCGTGGTTGTGAGACCTAAAAATTGGGCTAAGCTAATCGAGGAGGATGATAATGATGAACACGGAGCAGATCCCGGAGCGCCGAGCTGTGGATGGTGGTGTCATGGAGACGGGAATGACAATGAGGACGGCGAGGGTCAAGAGGACACGTAGGGCCGTGAGAAAGAGACCAGGAAAGTTAAGGGAACAAAAGAAGGGAAGGGGAATGGAAAGGAGAAGGGCAAGGGAAACGGTAAAGGGAAGGGAAATGGTAACGGGAAGGGAAACGGTAAAGGGAAAGGTATTGTAAAACTAACCCAAGGGGGAGATGATATTACTTGTGTCGTTGGTTTGCAGTTGCAGAAGCAAATGTCAGAGGAAGACTTGGACAAGGAGGGCTAACTGGAGCGGGTATGTCGGGCTGGAATTATCGCCCGCTGTGTCAATCTCCTCAGATGATGAAACCGAGTCTACATAGTCCAACGGCGAATATGCCTCAGAATGTGACTCTAATATGGATATGGACATGGAGGAAAATGTGGACGCACCAGACGGCGTTGAGTTAGACGGTGATGTGGATATGGAAACGGATGGTGAAGATGAAGATGATGAAGATCAGGAGAAGGTGATGGTGGATGGAGAGGAGGAGCATGAGGATCAGGAGAATGGCAAAGAACCTCGGACAATTGGCCAGAGAGAGATTCTAAATCCATTGGCTGACGATGCTGTTACCATGGCAGACGATCAGCCAACCGTGCCACCTCAGACAGGCCAGGAGGCGTGGGAGCATACACCACGCCCACTACCTCCGGTGCCTGCCCCACGGCCACAAACCGCTCCGCGTCGCCCACCACCACGAACTCCGGAGACCCATACCCTGACCGGGCTGGAGTTTTTGGAGCTTCTGAGTTCGCAAAAACCTCACGTAGCGGCACCAACTCTGCGAGAATCTGAGGCAGCCGGAAACATCTTGGGTGGCGATATGGAGCAGCAGCTACCCGGCCAATCGGCATGTGACGACTATCTCACAAATGTACGTCTCGCGGATGTCCCGCTCCCCAATGTTGCTCTCCACAATGTCCCTATTCCCGATGTCCCTCTCCCCAATATCCCTCTCCCCAATGTCTCTCTCCTCATTGTCCCTCTCCGCAATGTCCCTGGCCCTGAGATGGGGCTGGATAGCGCCGTAGGTGAGGAGTGAACCAGTCCCAGCGTTGCGTTCGGGTTAGTGTCTGGTTGATGTGTTGTGAGTTTGCCATGCTGCAATCTATTCATCTCAGGCACTGATTAAGGCATGCGTGGAGGTGTTTTGTTCGTTTGGGTTAGGGTTGTGGGCTTGTGTGTTTTCTATGTTCTAATCTATTTGTCTCAGGTATTGATTATTACACGCGTCGCGAGGGTTTTGGATTCCAAAGGGTTTATTTATCTTTATTCATAGTATTATGGAACATCACGCATGCAGTGTTTTTGCAACTCCTGGCTCGATGGTGTTGAGGCTCAATAAATCTCTCAAGTATCGTGAACTTATACCCACACCAAGGTGCTTAGGCCCAGCACCAACGCTCGTTCCTGTCTGCAGTGAATATTCCACACCTCGGGTGTCGTCGACAATGCCTGAGAAGACCCCATTCTGTTGCCCCAAATCTTCATGCCGAAAGAAGTTCACCTCAGACTGCTGGCCACTAAAACATATCAAATTTTACCATCCTGAACATATTCAAGATGCATGCCTGAAAAATCTGACTGTTCGCAGAGCGCCCCGATGGGTTTTACCCGCTCAGCATGAGTAATTCAATACTAACAAATATTCAGTCGAACTCTTGGAGGCGTTTCCCTACATCGAACACCTTGAACACATCGCAGCCTCGGAGTCGCAGCCACCGCCGCATCAATTGCTGCGGACAGAAACCTACCCCTGCGCTGGTATTCCGCAGAGCGATTACATTTCTGAGTCATGGGAACGCGAAGCCTAGGGTTGCCTTGAGACGAACCTACAACACAATCCCTACTATCCGTTGGCGACACGCGAACAGTACAAATATATCCAATGTAGGATCAAGAACAACGGCATGAAGACGTACTATGACAACGTGCTGATGGAAGAACACACCACTCTGCGTTTCCCAAGCTTCAACAATGGGGATTGGGTCCAGAAGGTCGGAGCTAGCATGCCAGATGATCCGACTCCCTGGGAGTGGGAACTACACACTCCCGAGGATATGAAATGGAATAATAATCACCAACTCCCTATCAAATACTGGAGTTGAGACAACAAGAAACACATCATACGGTTGAGGTAGCAGCCAGCGTACGTGGAGCATCATATTTACGCCGCTCAGCGTTGCTTTAACCACGACAGGACCACGAAAAGCCTCTATACTGAAATGCACACTGCCGACTGCTGGTGGGTGACACACTTAAGGAGAGATACCCGAGCATTATGCCGTGGCAACCAACGTTTAGCCAACGCTCTGAGTGCGGGATAGACAGGTGCCCATTGTTCTTCATGTCCGATTGAAGGCATCTCTTGAATTTTGCTGGCAACAACAAAGAGCATACTGTATATATGACAATTGCTAATCTAGCTTCGAAGCTCCGCCAGATGCCCTCAACCCACAGCGACATAATGGTCACTCTCTTGAAGATTCCGATCAACAGCAGCCATATTCGTCAGAACCAGTTCAATGAACAGCGGCATACAAACCGAGAGGTGCTGAACGACGTACTCTGGCGGGTACTCCAGCCTCTTACCTGTAAACACAATCCCGGGGCCAGGAGCGGGTATTACAACGTTCACTTTGGAGATGGCAACTTCAGGCGATGCAAACCTGTTTTAGTAGCATGGCTTGCAGATTGCCCTGAGTATAGCGACCTACATCAGCTTGAGTGACATGTCTGTTTTTGGCGCGACTGTCCAAAGAATGAAGTTGGAGATTATGTCCATCCTGACAGGCAACACCACTAGCGGGATCAGAACCTATATTGAACGCTCATCAATGCCAACACCAACGCAGCCGATGCTGAACTCTTGTCGCGCCATCTTCATCGAGGATTCAATGTGTTTCTACATATTCCTTCTATTACGAGCAACCTCCCAATGCCAGACCTCCTCCATTCAATGCTGATCGGCATGCTGGATCACCTCCAGAAGAGGACATTCCAATTCATGAAGACACATGAACGGCTCGACAAGTATAGTGTTAGCAACAGGTCCGAATTCCCGGGCCTGTTCCGGGTACGGTTCCACCCGAACCCGGACTGTGGCAACGGGTCTTACCACATGAAAAACCCGGACCATTGGAAATGGGCCTGGTTTACCACCAAAAACCCGGGATTTCAAGTTCACATTTTTGGCTCCAGTTGAGTATTTGAGTTCTGATCGTATCATGACATGATCAGTACGTAGATTGTGCAGTTTTAGCTGCTATTTCACCTCCCGCTGTCAGATTTGCGATCAGACCAATATTCGTTGAGTCGCTATCTACAACCCGCCATTTTCGCGTAAAATATCGTGTAATATGACAGCGATTCAACGAATATCGGTCCGATCGCAAATCTCGCAGCGGGAGGTGAAAGAGCAGCTAAAACTGCACAGTCTACGTACTGATCATGTCATGATACGATCAGAACTCAAATACTTAATTGGAGCGAAATTTGGAGGAAGTGTGGAGGAACCGTGAAATGGACCCGCGGTCCGGGTACAACCCTGGCAAAAAACCGCGGGTTTGTGTCCAGGCCAGGTAACAGACCCGCCAAGACAGTGCGGGTCGGGTTTTTGGCCGGGTAACGAACCGAATAGAACCGAACCGCCAGTCAATACCCGGACCGCTGGCGGGTCACCCGGACCCGTTGCTAACACTAGACAAGTAGAATGCAATATGGTTATCCATGCCTGCTTGCCACGACTACACACCAAAACCTAAGTCATATGATGAAGTTTCTCAATGAAATAGGAAGAAGATGAACGAAATGAGCTGGTACCTGCTTCAAGTTGTAACCCATTCTCTACGAGGAAGAAATCCCACCCAGCGTCCCATATTCAATCGCACAATCGAGTGCTCTTGGGCATCGTTAGAATTGTATATGCATGCTCGATATAAATCTCACAATGATGCAACATTCAGCTACATTGCAGACGCCTTGTGTCGTTTTCACACCTTCAAAGATGTTTTCTTACTCGGGTGAGCCGGCAAAAAGGGGAAGGACAAAGCCAATGCTCGGAGAACAGAGCTCGTGAAGAAGCGAGAGGTAGACAAGGAAACAAATGCTGAATCTTGGATGCCGTCCAAGAAACGGGGTGAAATGCAGGGGTGTTGGGAATATATCAGCCCCGAGATAGATGTTTCCAAGGAGTTAGCTGCTGACTTCAACTATCCGAAGTTGCACTTGATGTCTCCCTGGGTCGAACAAATTCATCGTTATGGAGCCTTACAACAGTATTCTGCTGAGAGACATGAACAATCACATAAGACGAATCTCAAGGACAGTTGCAACGCCTTCAATCACAATCTCAACATCCTACCGCAAGTATTCACCTTTCAGCGTCGCATTCTGTGCTTCGAAATCAGAGAGGTCAAACCCTAGGCCCTCGCTCCGCGCCGGGAGAACAGCGCTGTCATCTGAATTGTTCTGATGTCCAGTGCTGAACTGGTTGCCCCCCTGAGCTCCAAGCCATATGCGAAGCCAGAATTCATGGGTCCCCAAAACCGCCGTGATGGAAAGCATCCTGACACAATGATCAAATAGTTCGGAGCATTACTCGACAATGCGCAAGACACAACGCACTGTGTCGCAATATATAATGGCACACGTGAGTTTCTCAAGCCTAACAGTCGTAACAGGACATATATAGTTGATGAACTACTGCACACAATGGGGCTCTGTATTTACCATGGCATTAAGGTTCCTGTTGAGGGTTTAGATGGTGAACGCATATCTCAGATTGATCGATGCGCAGGAAGCGAGTGCTGGCCCAGAGGGGACCGACAGAACAACTGGGTGTGGGTAACGCAACCCCCAGGGAGTAGTTATGGTGTGCTGAAGGGTTGTCTCCCGTGGCAACTGCGACAACTATTCAATATCAAGCTCCTGAACAAGGATTGTGCTTTTGTTGAGTACAAGTGAGGTCTGGCACCCACCACAATACTGGAAAACACGGGTAACTTGGATGCGGTCTCGAAATTTGTACCTGTGAGAAAACCACCGGCAGCAGTTGCTTTGCAAGATTTCAGCGTTGGAAAAATCTTCCGCTGCGCTCAGGTAAGTCCAGAGATAGCTGCTAGAAGCAAGATATGAGACGGACCAAACGAACGCTGGGTTAACAATAGCCACATAGATCTGGCGACTTGGAATGATGTTTATAATTAGTAAAGAGAGAATGGGATTTTGCTCGCAGAAAGAAGGAACACGAGGAGAGGTTTTGCCAGCGTCACCCATGGCATTGCAATCCCAAAGCAAGCGCATACCCAATGCAACCATTCCGACGTATAGTCACCGTTGGCATTCAAGGCAAGATTGTTCGTTTAAAATAGGAGATAGACAGTGCGAGAAGACAGGGTGAAACTCCGATGGGAGGGTAATATGCAAAGCAATGCGTGATTTTGACACCCGGTGCGGAGAAAGCCGCCGCCGGGATCTCTCTGACTGCTCTGATGGACCGCGTCCATTGTGATGCAGCCATTCCGCCTGGACGGAATAATGTTTTGCTGATATAGTCTCGCTGTGAATCGCTGATGTCTGAAGTCTAAGATTACAGGCGTGGGTGTAAGCCCTGACTCTCTCATATGTGCACCCCGTGGAGTTGTTTGCAGCCCACCTAGGATGGACCTGGCTAGCCGATTAGGAAGGAGATGGAGGTGGTCCCGCCTGCCCGCGTCCTTGGGATCTCACCCGAGCTCACATCGATACCCTGCGATCGCTTGGATGCACGCCAGCTGGACCGCCCTTATTGCTCAAAGGAACAATGCCTTATGTTGTGGTCCGGGTTCGGAGTCTCGCTTCTGGTGCCTTGGATTTGTTCCTGCATTGGTTGTGCAGCTCCATGAACATTAGGTGAGCGTCCATCCAGACCCCCAGCCAATGTGGCACCTATGTGGTAAATCGTAGGACCCCTCTGCCAACACTAATCTTTGCAATGAGTTTTGGCAGGTGGTGTTTCCTGTGGCTTCGTCTGCGCGTGAATAGTGCCGCCTGTGTCTTTGCTGTGTCAAACTGTAGCCCTCATCGGTTTGCCCACTTGATACTCCTCGCTGCACATCTCCCAAGTATCGAGACGCTGTGGCTGACATCGCTTCCGGTGGCCAATCACCCATGGTCGTCTACACAGGTCAGCCCTTCGGCTTCCGATACGAACCATTTGAGGCAGTTGATCAGTCCTGAGGTGTATATTGCGAAGAGGATTGGTGAGACCGTTGAGCCCTGTGGGACCCCAGATACTACCGGATGTCTCTCCATCACGTTACTCTCGAGTATCATCTCCACCGTGCTTTCCGAGAGAAAGTTCTCCGTCCATCTTATGAGGTCTCCATTCATTTACCTGACCTTAATTAAGTTGACTAGTCTTTCTTTTGCCACGCTTGGGAAGGCTGCTTTGATGTCCATGAGAAGCACGCCTGCTATCTGGCAGTCTCTCCAGGCTGCATGAGCTCTGTCAACCATAATGGCCACTGCATCGATGGCTGACCGCCCTCTTCTGCTTCCACATTGACCGTCACTGAGTAGTCCTCTCCTTTCAGTCTCATCTGACAGCAGCTCAGCGACCACTTTTTGGACCACTTTTCCCATGCAGCTCAACAGCGATATGGAGCGATAGTCCTTCAGCTTGGTGTAATAATCTTTCCCTGGCTTGGGACTCACCATACCGCTAGCCCGCTTCCATACCAATGGGAGTCTTCCCGTCACAATGGCCGCCTTCGTCATCCGCACGACACTCTCTTTGTCCCACTTCCAGACAGGCGGTATGGCGCGGAAAGAAAGCTTGACCGGCCCCGGTGCCTTGTTCACTGATTGAAAGAATAGTGCACGTTTAACTGCTTGCTCATTGACCCTAGTGAGTGTCGTCCCTGCGGGAGATAATTAGAAGCACAGGTCATCATCATTCGTTGGAAAATACTCGCACCTCAGCATGCCCTGCTTCTCCGGTGATGTGTTTACTTGCTCGCCTTCCGTGTCAGTTGAGGCCTCCATGGCCATGCCTAGCTGAGGGTTCCCGTATCCTGCTGCTCTACATACCACGGCCCCCCACATGATCTGCAAGTACTCATTGCAGATTTTCCTGTTGATCTGTCGAATCAACTTTTGGAGTTCTGCGTTCTGCTTGGCGGCCTCTTCCGACTTCCGTCGCCTCCTTTTTTATATTTCAACTGCCTTCCTTGTTTCCCTGCTGTCGGCAGTCCACGACCTCTTCGATTTGGCGCAGATCCTGATCTTCCTTCCCGTCATGTCAAGCATGTTGCCCATTGCTTCCAGACACCATGCTGCTTCTTGCTCCACCTCGTCTACTATGCATTGTGCGTCCAGGTGAGCTCTCTCTTTCGCAAGCTCCATCCATCGCTTCTCCGCTGGCTTCCCGTCTTCCTAAGTCATTGCAGCTCAGTTCCACCCCAGTAACCTCTCATGGCCGACCTCCTCATGCCTGTCTACTTACACCTCCCACTCTATAACCTCGTGGTCGGATCCAGTGGCATGGTTGTCGTCAGCCAGTATGGACCATTTCCTGATTGGTCGATTTGATAGCGTCAGGTCGATATCTGACTTGCCCTCGTGACCATCTCTTGTCCAGTGGTGGGTGGGTTCAACAAGGGTTCCAAACTCCGGACAATTTTCATCAATCACATTGTCACACAACGCAGCATTCCGCTCAACTTGACAACTTGGGTCACATCGTATGCTATGGGCGTTGAAGTCTCCAGCAAGGACAGTGCTACCATGACGAATGACTCTCTGCCATTTCAACTTTCACACCGGTCTCTCTCCCAAGTGAATGTTGTTTTGTTAATACACGTTGGCCATCCTCATTATCCTCTCCCCTGTCATGCTGACGTCGGTGGCAATGACATCTTCGTTTGCCCCTCTGCGTTGAATCAACCACCAAGCCACTTCCTCTCCGTATTGCTGTCCAAACTATTTTTCCTTTCCCTATTTAGTATGCCGAGTGGCTGATCACAATTCCTCATCTTTCTCTCAGTGGCTGTTGGAAGCTCAGTCAGTCCGCCCTGCAATCGACTCCCGTCTCCACCACTGCAATTGTCCACTCAAACGCCCTTGCGCAGTTGTGCTGGATCATGGTAATCATTGGTAGCCAGAGCTTCCGCTTCAGTATCAGTTTCTGTTTCTGTAGCGGCCATAGGTGCAGGCTCGGTCTTGGTCATCACGTCGTCTGTTGCTTCCCCCTCTGCCACATCTCCTTGCCCATCAGGCATCTGATCAGCCATCTCCTCGTTTTCACTTCCCCGCTATACTACCGCTCCTCCCATCGGTTCATCACCAGGCACCACTCTGTTCGTCCGCATCGCCGTGTGCATCGCTTCGCTCGGGAGCCCCCATCCTTCTGTTCCGGTCCTTCTGCTCTGCCTCGCCCCTTTGGTGGCTTGACACTTCTTCCCACACCTGCTGCTCAACACAATATGATTTCCTTTGCAGTTGGAGCACTTCTCCAGCGTGTGGCCGCAGAGTGATCCCTGCCTCGCCTTATACCCCACTACATTGGATTTATTGTCGCTTGTCCGGTGATTGCCTGAGCAGTAGCCATTCTTAGGCTTGTTGCCGCACTTGTTTTCTATGTGGCCCCATCCGCGGCAGAGCTCACACCTGCAGTCAGGGCCCACATTCGTGAACGACTGGACACAGTACCATACTTCCGCAGTCTTGCTTCCTTTCTTGATGAAGCTTGGTGGCAGCGTGCTTCGCGTGACGACAAAGACTACTGATCAGGCCACGATGGGTCCATTCTGCTCCCTCTCCCTGATGGTGCTGGGATTCCCTAGTCATTGTACCTGGGTGGGGATTGCTATTCCCTCCTTCTCCGCTTCAAATTCCTCTCGCATCTTCAGCAGGGCTTATGTGCCTTGTCGCATATACTGAACAAGGGGGACTGCCGGGATCTTTAGCCTCTCCCAGGTTTCGTTTTCGTTGACATCCATGACTCCTCTGTCGACAGTTCTTGCTGCCGTGGTGACGAAGTCGCTGAACTGCATAGCCATATCCGCAGTCGCATTCGGGTGCAAGATCGCAGTAATCGTGCCCTTGGCATTTCTTTTGGCGTTCATGATCATACTGTGGGCCGGAGCCTTCTGGTGGAAGAGCACTCTGTTGATTGCTGCCGCATTTTCCTAGTTCATTTGATTGGTGAGAGTTACTCTCTTGTATCTTCTTAGTATCAGGCGTCTCTCTAGCATGCTTGATCGAGCCGTCGGGGCGGGGCCTGGGACTGGGCAGAGGGGTGCCCTCTGACTATGGGCTCTGCGCGGAACTGTCTCCCACCGTCTAGCGGGTGTGGGTGATGACTTTCGTTTGGGCACAGGCTGCGGTGTAGGCTGCTGTTTGAGCTGCAGTTTGGGCTTAGGGTTCTGTGGCTGGAGAGGCTGCTGGCGCTCCTCTGGTCCCTCTTCTCACCTCATGTCTGCATGTTTGGAGGACTCCACCCTCCCACCGTTCGTCCTCCCAGCGACTTCTCTTTCTCTCTCTCTCTCCTCCTGGCCTTCTGCTACCCCTATCATGGACGTTGCATGTTAGGGGGTCTCCTTCAGCAGCGGTAATGATACATGTTTGAACGAAGCAGGTACGCGGGGCATATCTTGAAAACGATTGTCACGTGCAAAATACCTACCCGCGAAATATGTGAACATGGTTGTCAGTTAAGTGATCCTTAGCAGGATTACACTTGAGCAGCGTGTCGATCAATTAGTGGAACTACGGTTGCACTAGCGGATTCAAATATGATGACGCAATTATGTCGCCTAGACTGGGAAGGGAAAAACCTTCAGCAGCGCGCATAATTTTTGGCCACACCTAGTCAACCTGAACTAGCGGGGCAACGCATAGTTAAGTTGCGATAACGCAGTACTACATGCGCAGCAGATGTTATTGCATTATGCGAATACGAGGGATCTGCAAACTCATGCACTGAGCAGTGAGAGAATTCGCGGCACTCCCCGGTCTACGGAGGGTCGAGACCTTAGCATTCATTCTCGGAGGGATTAATGACATTGGCTGAAGAAAAGAGGCCAGAAGCAAAACCGGCTTATTGAGTTAAGACCGTATGCATTGCAATGTCATAGACGTGTCCTTATCTACGCTAGCGGAGTATCAGTTGGTCGCCGATTAACTCTCTGACGCAATGCCGAATAGCCATATTAAGGCGAGGCAATTAATAGTGAAGAGCTATTAATATTATATTGCGATAAGCACTGATAAGACAAGGAGTCGTCAGATGTTCTAGCTACTGAACGAATGGGAAGCGAGATGTCGAACACGAGGTTATGAGCTGTCATTATTTGCGTTTGATGTCATGAGGATGAGAATCGCCCGACAAGGGCGCATAAGGTCTTAAAACCACTCATGCATGAACACGATAACCAAGGGGAACTCGTGGCAGTATCAATCAGGTACATCAGTTGTTCTCGGCGATAAGCTATCAAGCAATAATAATGTCATGACGGAAGACCGAAGGCAAACTTGACCTAAGGGAACCGATTATAAAAAGCTCACATTGTCCACGACAATGAGAAGAACAAAGCTCTAGCAGCAATCCACAGTCAGACATTACCAGCGAAGAACACCTTAAAATATTATTAAGATTTGTATCTACCAAAACCTCAAGATTACTTCTTTATTCTCACTTCAGGAATACGCTTTGTATGAGTTCGTGGAGACCAACATATTCTCAGTACGCACACCAACAACTCGTCGGAACTATCGGCGAAGCCATCTTATACTGCATCGCGCGGGGTTTAACCCTCATCTTTCCATACCTTGTATTCTTAGGGATTATAAGCGGTATCGGGTACGACGTGCACAGGTACATCACTATCGGGTTATTGCCTTACGAAGAGTGGCCCAACGAGCAACCTTGGACGGACGAGGATGTGTGGTAAGCTCTTATTCTAAAAGGATAAGAGATTGAGTCTGGGAAGACGAGGAAGAGGGCAAGCAAGATAGGCGGCTATATTTAGTCTAATAAATGTTGTATTGAAACTGGGACTTGAAATACCCCAGTAACATTGCAATCATATTCGTGATGCCCGCCCACGACACCTTCTCGTCCTCATTGCAGGAGTCCCACTTCTGCTGTCTCTTCTGCATCCATGTCATCATTGCCTGCTGCTGTGCCAGGTTGCCAGCTGCCTGGGCTTCCACCAGGTGTGCGAGATGTCCAACTGTTCTGTGCCGCTGCCTGAGTTCCTGTGCCTGCAGTCGTATCGTCCTCCCCATGCGGCACTTCCAGTCGCTGGGCGCCGCCGGGGCCTGGTTCCTCCTTCTCCGTCTTCCGGTCTTGTTTCTCTCCATCAGCTCAAATATGGTTCCCCCTGCAGTCCCCGCGGCGGTGGCTGTCACCGCCGATGCCATCTCCATCACCACATCCATAGGCGCATCGCTCCTCCCATTTCCATCTTCTCCAGCATCCACGTCACTCCTCCCAATCACTCTTAATTTGGTCATCACTTCTGTGATGTAAGGTTCTTAGTCCTCTTAGTCTTCGTCGTCGTTCGCTCATTGGCCGACGTGTCGGTTCAGTCGCGTTCTCTGCCAAGCCCTTAAGCGAACCCACTCCACTGCGTGGATTGCTGTACGCGCCCTCCTCCTGCCATGTCGCTGGTGCTGAGACGCTCGGTCTGGGGTCAATTCGACGTCTAGAATCGATTGCCGCAGTCTGTTTTTTAATTGCTATCATTGTGGTTGACTTATCGCGCTGTTTCTGTTTCGGCAGGATTTTTTTGGCTGAAAATGGTGTACAGTGCGCAAGATTCACAACTGCATCATAATACTCCAAACTGTTCTCTTCTAAATGCTCTCGAGTTTCTTTGGCAATTTGGATCAGCTGCCATTTGTCGTCCATAACATCCTCATCGAGAACAGAGTCTCCCATTTGGGGAACAGGATTTCCCATTCGGGAAGGACGCGTTGGGCCCTGAGATGACACTATGGCCCTCGAAAGGTTAGCGCGGATATTGTTCAATCTCCCCTGCAAACCTGAAAGATCTTTATCCGCTTCCAGAAACCTTGGATCATCGTCACCGAAATTTTGAAGCTTAACCTTCCGGATATAAACAAGCTGTTCTTCAGCCTTTTCGAGCTCTGCCATTCCCCATAGCAGTCTCCCATAATGCTCTATTGCTTGGAATAGTAACGTGGATTTATCCGGTTCCTTAGACTTCAAAGCCGTTTCTTCAAAGAGATCTTCGTATAGCTGGCAAGCATCAGAGTGAAGCTTCTCTCGTTGGAGCGTGTGAGCAAACTGGAGAATAATAAAACTCAATGCATCAATGCCAATATCTGCAGATATACTTTGAAAGCCAAGCTCGCGCAACTTCGTGAGCAAAAAATGCACATGGCAACTGAGTTCAGGCCTAGCCGCTAATGTATGTTCTAGTCCATTCAGGGAGGCGGTTCCTCCGCGGAGTACCTAGTCAGTTCACGGAGGCTCACCTTCCGTGAACGAACCGTCCATTCACGGAGTCCGTACCCCACCTCCGTGAACTGACTAGTTCATTCACGGAGTCAATGAAAAATTATAAATAATCTATACATCATCGTGATCCCTACAATCGGATGCCTCTTGGACGTCCTGATACAACTTCAATTACACTGTGCTCCATGTCATCGTTTGAAACCGGCTCATCTTCCTCATTTCCCCCCTCATTGCCCTCTTCCTCATTGCCATCCTCCTCTTCCTCTTCCTCTCCAGTGACCCCTTCCTCCTCGAGAATCTCCTCATCCTCAGTCTTCAGGTCTGGCAAATCTCTGCTCTCATTGGCAGTATCCTCCGCAGATATAGGATCAGTATCCACGCAAGCATCACCTTGTGTATTGGCTCGAGGGCTTTTTAGATTGTGACTTGGCTCCAGTGGAGCTGATCTTGTGTTTCGTTCGAGATTGAAAGTCGTGATGGCGCAACAGAAGGTCCAGTATTTATGCACTGGGCACCACCATCTTGGCCATGGCAATGAAGTGTTGACACAAGAAGATGATGGAGAAGAGAAGATGATGAATTGTCTGTCGACCCAAAGAGAGGGAAAACTGTAGACTTATAGACGAAAGAGAGAGAAGGTAAACTCCATGCCGACTGCAAAAGCCGGGGCCCAAAGCTGAGTACCAGTGCTGCGTTGAACGTATGCGGTTGATGAATGTACTCAATTACACTGCACTGAACGTATGCGGTTGCACTGATTGAATTCATCTGGATAGAGCTAGTTGAGTATACGTACATGCCAGTGCATGCACATACATACATGCAGAGCAGAGTATTTGTAATTTTTGACTGACTCAGTGAACGAACTAGTCAGTTCACGGAGGTGGGGTACGGACTCCGTGAATGGACGGTTCGTTCACGGAAGGTGGGCCTCCGTGAACTGACTAGGTACTCCGCGGAGGAACCGCCTCCGCGAATGGACTAGAACAATGTATATGTATCGCTGCCGCAAAGTGCTAGGCTTAGAACTGCAGCGGCGTCGATACAATACTGAGAGCTTTCGTTTCTGTTTAGCCGGTGGCGTGCCCATTGATGGACCAGGGGGTGAACTACAAGCACCTTGCAATCATTCTGGGTGGTACGCCGTGCAAAGGACAACTCGACGAGCGTCCCAACCACTAGGTCAAATTCTGGAGAGGAGAAGAATTCCCACCAACTGCCCAGCCGTATCTCGACTCCTCCCGTGTCTATCGGAGGTACATCTGATGCAAGGACGGCAGACGAAATGAAACTGAGATTGATAATGGATGTATCAAAAAACCCAATAAAGGAGAGAAATGTGCCGACTTTTTCAGTCCCCAGATCTCGTAGGTTGGTTTCGAGCAATTCAAATATGCTTCGCTTCGCCGGGTTATTGTATGCAGTATCGGACAAGCGCGCCTCGAAGTTTAGGAAATCGTAAGAGCGTGTTGAGAGCAGGTTGCCAAACTCAGAAAGAGATTTCCCAGACTTTCGGAGATAAATATTTGCCAATTCAATAGCCAGAGGCATATAGCCCAATCTTTTTAAGAGTGTTTTGGTGTCGCTCACAACTATTTACTGTTATTTCTGGTTTGTCATAGAGACAATTTGCATCTATCATAACATACCTAAATTGGGAGTAGAATGAAGCAAGAGTTCGTTTGCTGCCTGCTCGTCGAGTCCAACCAGATGAATAGAGATACCAAACGTGGCAATCTCGGTAGGTGAAGTGGCAATTATGTGTACATTGGATAGTAAGTCTGTAATATAGAATCTTAGGTTCAGTTTTACAGGATCATCCCAATTATCCATTATCAAAAGCGACCGCTTAGCTTTCCTTGAAAGGAAATCCTTGACTGCGGCAATGCATGAGTTATCGGTAAAGCGTTGGCCTGTACTAGCAGCCTGGTCGCATCGAACTAAACCAAGATACAGTAGGGTCTCCTCCTCTTGGCGGCTGGGAGTTTCGTGCAATATGCAAGCGAGTAACTTCTCTGCAGCTTTTCGAAAACTCTGCATCAAAGAAGGAAGTACTGAGCAATTCAGCCAGATAATGATATCATAGTCGTCGTTGTGTTTGATACAAAATTCGCGAACCAGTTCACTCTTTCCAATCCCAGATAAACCCCACAGCACAGTAATCGTTGGTTGATCTAGGGTTACCTGCGTTAGTGTATTCCATAGTGTCTTCATATCCTCTTTTCTGCCGACGAACTTGGACAATGTCCCAGGAGGCACGTCGCAGCAGAAATGAAGTTTATCTGCACATTAGTTAGCCTTGGAGCTAGAGCCCCATTTCATAACAATGCTGAACTACCCGCAATGGCGGAATAATTGGGACCGTGATAACCTTTGTGGAGCGTTAGATACATTTGTTTTGTTACGCATTATAATCGGACTACTCGCCATGATTCTGATTAAACCTCGCAAGGACGACACTGGGTGCATCCTGTACCAGCTCTTGAATCCTGCGAAAGACATTGCGGTACATAGCATCAGTTTGATCTGCGAACTTGCATAAATCTCGATGGTTTGCGTCCAGTGAGACTACTGTCTGGTTATTTTGTCCAATATCCATTTGTGCCGACAATTGGTCGACTATCTAAATGAAAATCAGCTTGTTTTAGATCTGGAAGTAGTCATATTTTCAATCCATGCCGAGACTAGCACAAGAGTGCAGGCAGTTATCGCAGAGGCATCTCTGGGCAGAATAACGAGTTATGCAACTTACCATTACTCGCTTCCATTCCACTCCCCATTTCCTAATCGAGGTTTCGTTTTGTTCGATGCAACTGACGATTTGCAACTGAGGAACAAGGTCGCCAAAGTCCAAGGCTAATTCAAGAAGCTCATTTGACTGACTTCGAAGTGTATCCAGTAGTTGGGTCTTGGGGTGCTTGAATGCGGCTCGGGATATATTTACGAGGAACTTACCCCAAACAGCGACATCTGCTCCGCGGTGTGGAGTGCCGAAAAAGCAAATACTGTACGTTGACTTTCGGATATCCGCAAAACGCTGGTTGGTATCCACATTCGAGAGAACTAGTGCCTGCGCCACCATGGGGAGCATTCTTTGATGTATATAAAAGATGAGGCCCGGTCACGTACCTGTTTAACAACTATGCCGCCCAATGAGTGGCATATGAATATCAAGGGACGTCTCTGATCCTATTTTATTCAGCAAAATTTGGAGTACACTGTGCTATGCGGCAGGGGCTTGGGGAGGGTTGGGGAGGTCCAAAAAGGGCTCGCGGGCTGCCAAAAATCCAGTGTTCCTAAACGGCGCGGCCGAAAATTCTGATGGTTGGCTTGGCGGCGGCCAAGCCAGACTTCATGCAGGCCGGCTGTGGCCTGCCACTTAGGATCACTGGGAAAATCTAAGGCATCGCCTGACCCGCGTTGGGGAACAACCACTGTACGACGTCTAAAAAACACCGGATTAAAGGACAACTCACTACGATTCTCTCGTCTCTTAAATCTTGCAGCAAACTTCGGGCGTGGCCCCTGATTCGCATTTGAGAGGCATCATCTATGACATTGGAATTGTAGCCAAAAGTCATGATGCGCGCCTCTGGTAGGGAAGTAGCCAAAAAGTCCCTCAGCCAGAACACCCCATCCTTTTCCCAACATCTCTGGGGATGGGAATTCAATCCATGAACTGCAACAATGCTAATAGATAGTGAATTAGTATAAGCAAGGTCGGGGCTCCACAGAGTCGATGAGCCGAGCATTAGTTGAAACTCACTCGACTGTAGGTGGTGGTGAGCCTAGTAGTAGCGGCGGGCTAAGGTCTGTCAACCCTGTGCGGTTAACAGAGATTACGCGCTATGACGGATTTAGACGTTATTAGATTTGAATCAATTAAACTAAGTGTAAATGACAACTCACAGTTGATGCTCCGGTCGAAGATACTGCCGACGCCATAGATACTGCGATTTGGATGTACGAGAACTGGCTAGATTAAAACAGTTTTGAGTTCGAAGAGGGGAGTCTTATCTTGCAAAGTATGTCAACCTCATAATGTAATGGACGGATGGGCTCGATGCTTGTTATAGTCAGTCATACGGCTTTTTTCGCTGGGGCTTGCAGCGAAAAAAAATAGTCGTATGACAGACAATGCTTGCTGGCAATGCGTTGGGTACTGGTTCGGTGAAGCAACCCAAACCCTTTTAGGATTAGATCAAAGCTATCAACACGTAAGATCGGAGCACCACACTCCGAAACTAATCGGTATGCATATACTGCCTGCCCCACCTAACTTCTACTGCGTAATGCACTACCATACCTCATACATGTCTGTTGTGCTTTGCCTGAGGAACGTCCTGTCATTGTGCTGACGAGGACTAACTTTTTTTGCGGAAATTAAATGGCGTTGATTTGCTTGTTGCATGAATTCATTTATTTTCGACGCGTTGCGTACAGCCAAAGCTCATGCTAGGTCTCTCTAAACAGCACGAAAGCGCACTTTACACGCAACTTGCTGAGGTGGATAAATGGTGGTGTGATGCAAAATGTGTTTTGAAGATCCGCGTGTGTCGCACCACAGAGGAGCGAACGATCAATCTGATTGTGCCTCTTTAATCGTATTATCCAGTCATTCTCGGCTCCGTTGTAGGCCCTCCCGGGAGCCTTGTAGCTACCCAAAATATAAGCATAACATTAACTACTAGGCAACACTTGTGGGTTCTAAATGGGACCATATCCTATCACTTGGCGAAATAGTGGCCTCGTACCCTGGCCCTTGATCTCACGTGATTTTATACTAACCGAAATTATGAGTCTGATCCAAATTGAGATCATGAAAAAAGTGAGGTGAGAGGACCTGGAGACATCACTGCACCAAAAATTAAAATTACCTCCAGAGAGCTGAGCATTTGGGGGGTATTAGTTTACAGCTACCTGAGTCAATGCCGATTTTTTTTTAAAAAAATCAACCACATTTGCACTCACTGCAGCCTTAACCCGAACCTGATCCGGGTTGTTACCAACTTAACCCAGTCACTCTCTCGATCACATTGCACCCCAAATTTTGTCCAATTTGCTTAGTGCCCTATATAAAGTTGATTTCTTTTCCCTTAAACTCTTCTTCCATGCAAACCTAGCTCAAACCTATGGTGTTGAAATTTTAACGGGGTTGACCGGGAACTTTGGGTGGAGTGAGGTCTCCAGGCTCTCTCACAACTTCGTTTCCTCGCCACACTATTCCCTTTTTGTCACTTCCATTTTCATCTTAGTCCACACGTACACAACTGAGAGCCTGATTCGAGGCCAGCGAAATAGATAGAGCATCTATCAAGGTCGCATTCAACGCTTGAACACTTCGAGTCACCAATCATCCCAGCACAGCAACTATTGGAAATCCGCTCAACTCCGTGCCCAAGTCCGCCCGGTGGCGGAGCGGCCAATGTGGCCTTGTTATTCTGTATATATATTCTGTATATAGAGAGACCGCTGGAGTAGAGAGAACGATATCGCTTTTAGACTTTCTCACAGCGCCCGCTACCATTTCCAACAGCAACAAGGAATAAGGTAGGTACAGATTGCTCCCAACTGCCAGATTTATGCTATTGTGAGTAGTTATAATTCAAGTGATATTAAATTTTGACTAACCTCTGGTAGACAAACATCTATAATTTCAAACAATGATTGTCCACCGGGCAATGCCAAGGCTCCAATCCCGACATTATTATTGTTCCTCATTTGAAGCAGAGCGGAAGCTATCGTATACTCCAACACGCGCGTACAAGTGACCATGGGGATATACTTACAAAAAGAACTGTAGACCCCGTTCTCAGGGTATGATGTGTGATGTTACGTAAATTCTCACAAAAAGAAATACTTGTGGTTGCGCATCAGTACGACCCGAACTCAGCACAGAAGCAAGGAGTCAGTTTGCTCACCAGCTGAGCAGGATTTTACACCATCACGATCTAAGATGTGGCGACGGATGGTGTCATTGGAGCTGCAAAGAAGGATTGGGCGAATTAAGAAGAAGGAATGGGAATCCTTACAACATGTGGTGGTGTGGGGTGGAATATTCCTATTGGATGCTGTTGGTGGTTCCTCGTCCAATTGAATCGAGTACAGGTCCCACTCTGCAACGAAGTAACAGACACGGAGAAGGTAAAGACTAGAAGTAGTGAGATCACAGTAGTGTGGTGCATGGTCTTTACCGAGCAGCAGCAATCAATTGCAGTTTGATCTTGTAATCTAATACGCGAGGGTTATTCTACATCCGCTTTAAATCTGGAAGCTATTCTATAGATTTATCGTGTGAAAATTACAAGTCATCTATATAAGAATTCAAGTTTTTGGTATGTATAATTATTCAATAACGTACGGAACCGGGAAGCGAGACATCCCTCGGAAGGGAGACGGCCAAGTAAGAGTAAGATAACCCCGTTCTCTGTTCTGTCATCTCCAGTTTAACTTATCTATCGTCCACATACCCGTCCAATCATCTGATACCCATCCTCGCATTCAGTTTAGATGCCTCGAGTAAAGGATAGCTTCTAGCTTACCCACCATTCGCTTGAGGAACGCTATAAGAAAGCTCTTGATGGGTTAGAAGATGGTACCTTTTAAGTCTTTCCGAAAAGCTGCTACGGCTTACAACCTAAGCAAGTCAAGCCTTAGTTATCGAAAAAATGGCCGTCTTTCACGACAGTCAGCGCATGAAGAAGAGCCAGTCTTTACTCCTGCAGCAGAGAGAGCGGTTGTGAAGTGCATTTTAAAGCGCGATGGTTTTGTCTTTCCTCCTCGCTTAGACCACTTAATTGTAACGGCGGCACGTGACCCAGCTCGCGAATTATCCCCCCCCCCACCATTCTCCCACGTCAACTTCACGAATATTGGTCCGATAAGGACGCTTATTAGACGTCAAGTGAGGTACATTGTGCTCTATTAGCCTCGAGCGCCCGATCGTGATTCCCAACATCCGTTCTTACTCGGCGGCCATTTTTGTGTTTTTGACACGAAATGTCACGGCATCCCGTCCGATACTATGAGGGATTTCCCGAGTTTATTATCCCAAATCCCGTTTCAGGATGGGATGACAGAGCACGAAAACCGTCCCGTTACCATCCCGTGGTTTTCACTATCTGGGGGGAAGCAATTAATATGGTAGTCTATCTCCACCAAAGATCACCGAAAGAAGGCCTGAAAAGAGACGACCGGGACGACGACCGAGCACAGTATGAAATGCCATACGAGATGCTGCCAGCAAAGAGATGACGTATCAAGCCCCTCTCCACAACCTACGTCGATTTGGATGCTACGCCAGCAGACTCATTCCCAATGTACAACGCCGACGCAAATTCCGCCCGTAGCCATAGCATCGCATTGTGGTAGGCTACGCACATGATTCAAAAACGTTGTGGAGGATATGGGACACCGAATTCTAGAGGGTGAAAGCCCAATCAGATGACGTCTACGACAATGAAGAAATGCACACATGTCGTGTCAACATGGCAGCAGCGAGATCAACATGTTTGTACTACCAGAAAATGGGGAATATGTCGAGGAAACAGATAACGGAAAGGAGCCTCTCCGAGGACCAGATAGTAAACCTACGCACACAGGTAAGAGATCCACCTCAAATGTATGAAACTCATGACGAGGAAGCAGAAAATGCCCACATGCGGCACCTCCGCCGAGAGGATCACACTATCCAGCGTTGGGCGGCAGAATCAGAAAACGCCCACAGCAGGCCCCTCCACCGAGCGGATCAGACTGCGCAGCGTTTGGTAGCTGACGCAGAAAACATCACCCATAGCTGGCGCCTCCGCAGAGAGGTTCGGACTGCCCGGTGTCGGGCAGCAGTAACCAAGGCTTCATGCCAAATAACGCCAGCAGCTCCAGCTCAAGCTCCGCCGATAGCGAGTCGTGTCACAAGAAGTGAAGGGAAAGCCTCCGCGGAAGGATTAATGACATCCGCAGCCACTGGAGATCCATTCACCTACGCGGAAGCAATGGAAAGCCCTCGACGAGATCTCTGGAAGAGAGCAATGGAGGAAGAAAGCACGTTGATCCTGCTTAATAAGACTTTCTCCGCTGTCAACTCCCGGGAAGCACAGCAACTGCAAGTTAAGCCGAATGGCTCTAAGTGGGTTTAAAAGACTGAACACAATCTTGACGGGTCCACATGGTACAAAGCACGGCTAGTCATAAAGGGATACGAGCAGACACATTTCAATCAGACTTATGCCCCTGTTGGGAAGCTAACTACTTTTCGGTATCTCATCTCTCTCATCGGGAAATACTGAATTGGGTGCAATATGGTCCATTTAGATGTAGTTTCCGCCTTCTTAAATTCCGGAATCAACGATGATGATATCTATAGGACTCTACCAGAAGGATGGCCAGAAGGCCTCCACGCACCGAAGATCATCGTCAGACTTCGGAAGGCTCTCTATGTTTTTAAGCAAGCTCTGCGGTTACGGCACGATGATATCAATGTCTTTCTACTTTCACATGGGTTCAGTCAGTCCTTAGCCGATCCCAACCTTATCTCCGCAGCGACAGTATTGTGATACCTCTGTATGTCGACGATATCTCCATCTTATACCCGGAAGCAGCTACCAAAGCGGCGATCGAAGTCAATGCGAAACAATGAAAGAAATATAAGAACATGAGCGTCAGCCCGGCACGCCGAGTCTTCGGCATTGAGATCGACTGCGATGTCAATTGTACTGGGATCAAACTTGGTCAGAAAGCCTATATCACCACGATTCTCATGCGATTCGGCATGGAGCATACTCACGGTGTATCAACGCCCATGGACGCGAATGTAAAGTAGGGCTGGGCCGAGGATCGAGGGGAGAAGGAACTGGAAGCTATCAGAGGCTATCAACCAGTTGTAGGATCACTAATGTACGCGGCACTTGCATCTCGGCCAGATATCTCGGTGCAGTTACTGCTTTTCCGATCACAATTCACGGCAATTTACCAGCCATATGGCCGCTGCAAAGAGAGTTCATCAGTTTCTTAAATCTACACCCAATTTTGACTGCATTTCATCAGCAACAGCAACGGCAATGGCACTAGTCTCGTAGGGGTACTCGGATTCCGATTGGGCAAATGACAGCACGGACCGCAAATCTCAGGGAGGCTATATGATTCTCGCCAGCAATGGAGCTGTGTCGTGGCAGTCTCGAAAAGAGAGCCTCATCGCCCTGTTAACTCTCGAGACCGAATACATTGCCTGCTCGGAGGCCTCCAAAGCAAAATGGTTACTCCAATTGGAAGGAGATATTCACGGTTCTCAGAAAGACCCATCCCTGCTGCCGATCCAGCGCCAAAATCAAGGAGCTCTCGCTCTGATCACGACGGGAACCATAAAAGCTCGCACTAAGAACATTGATGTTTTTTACCACTGTTGGCACGGGATTTGGTCCGATGGCTTGTGTGGCGTTTGGCCTAAGGCTGCGGGCATGAGGCCAGTGGCTTGCGACCAGCCCCCATGCCGAGGAGTAGGTCTAGCCCCGCCAGTGATGCTCGGCATCGGTCTCCGGATGTGATACTCGGCTTGCCGAGTATGCCCGCTTCTTTCCCATATATATTTACCTGACTTTCTCTCTCTTTGCTCTTTAGACAATCACTTTTGTACGATAGTCAATTCAATATCTTTATTCGTACTCGATTGATCTCAACAACTACAGTAGTCGAGATCAGCACAAATACAGAATATTCAACTACTGCAACGTTCGCACGGACGAAAATGTGGCAGGTATATTCACGAATGCATTTACTAAAGATGAACGTACAACGTTTTTGAAAGCAACGGGCTTATGGTAATTGGAGGTCAATGGGAAGTCAATTCAAGGTTGTTTAACTTCGTTTGGGAATACAGATATTTTATTTATATAGATGGCCATCCACAAGCTACTGTAGTACTGTGTCCCTGCTCACTTCTCACGCAGTGCGTTAAGGAGGCTACTATGGGAATCACAAGTTGTGCATCATCTTTTGTTTTTGTTGAAAGCAAAAGAGAAAGGATGAAGAAGCTCAATTGTCTGTCGATCCAAAGAGAAGGAAAACTATGGACTTATATACGAAAGAGAGAGAAGGAAAACTCAGTGCCGGCTGCCAAAGCCGGAGCCCAATGCCGAGTACCAGTGCCGAGCCCTCCTCCTCGTCATGGGGGCAGGCGAGGCTCATGGGGGCAGGCGAGGCCGATGGGGGCAGGTGAGGCTGGTGGGGGCAGGCGAGGCTGGTAGGGGCAGGCGAAGCCAATGGGGGCCGCAAGCCACCGGCCACATGCCCGAGCCCGCCAGCACCGAACAGTAGGGAAGCCACCGGGCCAAATCCCTAGTCAACAGTTTTCGTTTGTTTGTTTATTTCTTGCTCCATGGTATGTAGCAAGAGGGGGGAGTGTTGCATATATGGACCGCCTCCCGTCCATACGGCTCATTGGCTTCAGCTGGGCTGGTGGGGATCGTGACCTCATGATAACGATAGTCGTTCCAGACTCAGCTAGAGATGCCAGCTGAGTGTGCATGCATGCGTCCAAGGCATGCTCTGAATCCCGTATGTAAGATCACACGAACTCCTACAGTTTAGAATATATGTTCTAGTCCAGTCACGGAGGATGTCCCTCCGCGGAGAGACCGGTCCATTCACGGAGTCCCACCCTCCGTGACTGGACTGGTTCTTTCGTGGAGTGTACCCCTGCACCCCACCTCCGTGAATGGACCAGTCCATTCACGGAGTGTTCACTCGGTGAATGCTCTGCACGCATATATGCCCACGGATGTATGCGTACTCAGCTGGCCATATCCAGCTGAATTTAATCAACGCAACTAATTGCGTTCAGCCCAGCGCAACTACGTGCATTCAGCCCGGCGCAACTATGTACCTTCAGCCCAGCGAAATGATGGAGTTCATGCACAAACAATGGTATTTCTGCGGCGCCATCTGGTACTTTCAATATTAAACGGAAGACAACACACCTGGACCCAGTCACAATCAAAAGCGACTTTGAGCAAATACGCAGGGAGAGGCAACAGCGCAGACATACTCCACTTCTGTTGATGATGTCAACAAGAGCGTAGAGAAAAACGACGAAAGTGATTTGACAGAGCTGGATATTGAGGATGGAGAGGGTCTCGACGAGTACAAAGATGTGGACGACGAGGAGGATGGGGAAGAGGATGAGGACGATGTAGAAGAGGGCAATGAGGAAGAAGAGCTGGTTTCAAGTCAGGATATAGAGCACAGTGTAATTGCAGTTGCACCACGACGTTGAGTGTAATTAGCACTTTGTATGTATGCTCCGCGACTGAACCAGTCCAGTCACGGAGGTGGGGTGCAGGGGTACACTCCGTGAATGGACCGGTCTCTCCGCGGAGGGACATCCTCCGTGACTGGACTAGAACAATATATATGCTTCTAGCAATCAGCATGTCAACAACCGTATCTTATCCTATTTGCATACAAGCATGAGCGCAGGCATACGTGCCTTTACATTAATGCAAAAAGTCACCTACATGGTAACTCAAGAGAGGCAATAGCAAATTCAACGGGTACAAAATCAGTGGAGACCGATAGGTAAAGATTGGATTACTCACTTCTCAAACCAACACCATATACTTAGTGAGAACCACGGGATGAAAACGGAACAGGATTACCGTCTAAAAACCGTCCCATGCAAGTACCATGACGGGATTTCTCACGGTCCGGCGAAATCACGGTATGCCGATGGGATTGTCTCCGTTGATCACTGCCGCTCAAAAATCACAAAAACGGCCGCTGAGTAAGAATCGCAGCTCGAAATCAAGATCGGACATGCGAAGTTGATAGATTCCATTGAGTATATAACTTAACGTCTTACAAGTGTCCTTATCGGACAAATATTTGTGGAGTTGCCATGGGTGGATGGTGGGAGTTGTTAACAACACAGCTGGGAGCCCACGGTTGTGTTCACGGGTTTCACCGATTTGTCAATCTGCAATGAGAACGTCGTGGCCGCAGAGATATCGTGGTGAACTCGGGAGATTTAATAGGTTCGGCGGTCGGTGCAGTGTTGCCAGTAGTCCAGACGGTCCCAGTCCATTGTAGGGATCAGTGCAGTCCAGTGCGAAAAATAGTTATTGTTGTTGTTTAATCATACTGTATTCACTCTTACTAGAGTATGACAGGACTTGAATAACCCCCTCCGCCTCCGGGCGAGCCGGCTAGATGGCGGAGCTCCCCCCCCGCTACCCTTCATCCCCGCTGACAAATGAAAATTGAGAGATAGAACAAAACGAAAAGAAAAACGAAACGAGAAGAAGAAAAGGAAAAGAAAAGAACGGATATAAACCCACTGCCGCCGCCCCCCGCACCTGACTCAGCCTCCGCACCTGCTCCATCCCGCCATTCATTTGGGCGGGAATTTCCCGACTTCAGCAGCCGCCAGGAAGTTCACCATCGCTTAGTCGCATTCTTCCATGGAAAACAGCTCAGAAATCTGCACATGTCGGCATCTGCCTGCTTTCCAGCCTGTCACCTTTCCCACCGCTTTCCAGAGCACTTTCTGCTGCTCTCTCCACCGGCTGCAGTGGCGGAAGAGGTGCTCCCGCGTCTGGGAGACTGTTCCTTCACACTACCAGCATTTGTCGTCATCTCGGTGGCCGAATCGTTTTAGGTAGACTCCAGTGGGTGCATGCCCGCACTTTAGTCGGTAGAACCTAGCAGCCTGCGATTTCACGCTTGTCATTGGGATAGTTCTCTTGGTCCCCGCCTTGCCCTTGAGTCTATAACTAAAGTGCTTACTACACTTATCGGCCTCCCACTCCGCCTTGGCTGCTGACCTTCCCTCGGAGATTCGTCTAGCTCTATTCGAGGCCGAGGTGTATGGCCGCTCTCTTACCGTGCTTCCGCTTCCATCTCTGGCTAAGTTCGCCTGACGGCCTGCTTCTTCGTTTCCGGGGTGCGAAAAATAGTTGCACTGGACTGGACTGGGAATTTAGGGTGTTGCACTGGACTCATGCAGTGCGGACCAGTCTAGTGCTAACAATATACGTCATACCTGACCAACGGTATCAGAGTGGCTTCTCCTCGGAACTCAGACTCCTCGGATAGTATCCTCTATGGAAATCATTCTCCTTGGATATCATTGCAGTCAAATCATCACTGTTGGGCTGATTTATGTCGAGTACCGATATCATGTGACGTTGGGCTAGGGTTTGAATTGGCGCGAGAGCCTGTAAATCTTGGATGACTACGTGTTATCTTAGACAATTGAGAGAGTGTGAGTTAAGAGACTCATCACAAATTTCGCAGCAGCACCTATTAGTCGACATACGCTTCCGGATGGGCTTGGAAATGGTCTAATAATCACGCTGCCAGCTTAGGCAGTCCGGACCAGTCCAGACTGATTCCGGACCAGTGCGCAAAAATTGTGCACTGGTCCGATCCCAGTGCGAAAGTTGAGTTGATTGGACTAGACTGAACTTGGGCGGTTCCAGTCTGGACTGGTCCGCACCTGGACCGCTCGCAACACTGGGTCGGTGTCGTGGAGTTAGAGAGTCGTGTTTGGGGTAGTGCAGAGTGGGGTGCGCCAGTTGTGGTATGCACCGGTGAGTCAAGGATGAGGAGATGTAACGGGCTATCTCCCCTTGCTTAGGAACTATGCCATACTTAAATAATCCGTCGCTGGCCGCGAATGAGGATGGGAGGTCAACATTCGAAGAGACATTGCAGACATGCAAAAGAAGTAGCGGAATGAAAGGTAGCAGACGCGATATGAACCCCGTCCAATCAAACAAATTCTAACGGCACATGCAATGAAAGGGCGAGCATGCCTTTTACATACATCGTAGGCACCATCATCCGGTTAATTTTCTAGACATACATAACCACCCACCATACCAGCCAGGTACAAAAGCAACAGCATTACAGCACCACAAACAAGCTTTAACAAAACCGCACTTCTCCAACCCCATTATCCTCACCTCATCTCCTCAAACTTCTTCACCAAGTCCTCGTACTCAACATCCCTCGCCGCCCTCTCCACCATCTCCGCCTCCCTAGCCTCCTTATGCATCTCCATCAACCGCGCAAACTCTTCGTCAGTAGCCGCACGGTCTGCCATCTCCTCCATTCTTGCAGCCTTGACCATCTCCCGCACCTCCGACACGACCTTTTCACTCACCGCTAGCTTCTTCCGCACTTCGTTTCTCTCCGTTCTGTACCGGTTGCCCTTGCGTTTCGCTTTTAGCAGGTCCTTCTCGAGCTTCAAGACTTGCGCCCGGCTGTCGAGGAGCTCTTTGTTGACAGTGTCGGTCTTGAAGACGGGCACACCTGTCGCGAGTAGAGGGCGAGGTGACGCTGCGTGATGACGGGCAAGAACCGGGGTGGCCGGGTACGTGCGTGCGGTGGGGCGAGGATCAATCAGCGTGGAGCGGGGCACATTGTTGAAAACAGCGGCCTTGAAAACAGCGGCCTTGAAGACGGGCGCAGCTTTTGCCGGTGCGGGGGGTGGTGAAGCTGCGCGACGGATAGCTAGAGGCGGGGTGGCTGTGTATGTATGGGCGGTGGGGAAACGTTCTGTCTTGGGCGGGGTGCGGGCCACCTTGTTGCTTCGCGCGAAGGGGTTGAGAGCTTCCATCGTGCCGTTGGGTGTTGGCGTGGTGACTGGGGTTACGGAGACGCACTAGTGGTTGGGGTCATGGTGGCGTGGGTGAGAGGTTGGGTTCTGGTCGCAGGTGGGGTGGTGAAAGATAGGCAGCGTAAGGGTTGATGTGTTAGTGTCGAGTATGTAACATGTGTCACCTGGCTCGTTGCCATGCCGCATGTGAATGTTGGTTGAGTGGCAGAAGGAATGTAAGCTTTCTGGTGGGCATCGCCTAACCGTCCGTGTGTACATTGTCCGAGATCGCTTCCTCCCTACTCCCTCTTGTCCGTTGCGGCTCGCACCATCATCCGCTGCATCCGGCATTCCGTTTCCGTCCCTTCCGACACGGTTCGGCCCGGCCCGAGAATACATGCACCGGTCGTGGCATTGTACTCTAACGACATGCAAGGGATCTATCAATTGGGACAGACCAACACTGCGCGAAACGTGCGACGGTGGGACTCCGTGGACTGACTAGAACAGATGACATCACGTCTGCTAATCGGTCTGCCTAGCACCCTAATCTACGACTGTTATCTGTCATGGTCGAAGTTAGAGAAGTTAGTTGCTCCCGACCAAAACTTCCTACCTACACCGATAGATGCAGCAAAACACCACACAGTACACACAGGACCTTTTGCAGCATGTCTCCTACTCACATCGGTAGCATGGTTGGATATGTGCGCATGTTTCCTACCACTACCTTTTAAGCAGTGCTAAACTGTTTACGCGTCAGTTATTCACTTATTAGTATTGTGACGTTCCGCTCCGCTCGGGAAGAATCCTATCTGTATTGTTCGTTTGAGAGCGAGATGTCGAGAACTTCGGTGTTACGAAAATAGATCCGGGCCTTGGTACGGCTTACTGCACTGGTATTCATATGGACTGACGGTGTTCGGCCGTCTCTACACATAGGCGAGTACGTATGCATTCATCCCTGGACTACCGAATATACATGGCCTTTGTGGCCGTCTGGGATAGTACAATCAAACTTCTCTATCATCTTTACTTTAACTGACAGATAGCGGCGACTGTTGAGTGATGCAAATCACCTACAAGACCAGTACCCGAGTACCATTGAGAGTTGGCGCAGATCGCGGATCACACTCGCACACCTTCCCCGCTTCGCATGCACGGATACCAACATCGCCACTAATAGCGCACAGAAAATGGCGGTAATTATGAGATCTGACGGACACAGAGAGGGGAATGGTGAAGCAGCACTGAAGCGATGGAGAGCAGCGATTCTTAAGCTCATTGAGGAATTAGCGGGAGAGGAGCGGTGTCGCACCTCTGCAGAGGTACGCCGCTGAACTCATACCGGAAGAGCAACGTGCGCATACCGTGAAGATGAAGTGCTTTATGACTTTGTAGAGGGACGCCAGAGAACCCAGTCCTGAAGGATAATGGTCAGATACCTCTGCTGCGGTATGCGGCCATACCCACGTCAGAAGAACAATGCTCGTTTACCACTGCAGTGGTACGCCGGCGAACTCATTGCTATAGAGCAATGTTCTCATATCTTTCCAGGCATATGCACCTCCCCTCTCACTGTTGGAATGAGATTTGGCCTGGCGGCTTCGGTGGCGTTCGGGGGCTTACAGCCCCCATCGGCCTAAGGCTGCGGGCATCAGGCCGGTGGCTTGTGGCCCCCATGGGCCTCGCCTGCCCCCATGCTGAGGAGGAGGCCTAGCTCCGGCACTGGTACTCGGCTTCGGGCTCCGGTTGTGATACTCGGCTTCGCCGAGTATGGTCTTTTCTCTGTATATAAGTTTAGTATTTTCCTTCTCTTGTATCGATAGACAACTGAGCTTCTTCATCCTTTCTCTTTTGCTTTCAACACCCACTCCACGTGGACTCAGGATTAAGCCCGAAAGGCCTATAAGCTGATGGAATGGCCTGGAGGGTACTCGATTCAACTGGAAAAGATTGATGAGTGGTTGCCAATTATCGAAGATACTACAATGCGCTGGAGAGTGATTCTAATGTTCTAACTAATCAGGCTCATTCACGAGCTACCACTCACTAGCTGCCCCATCACTCTCCACATCGTGTATATAAAGGCATACTTTACCCTTAAATAGCTCTTTTGCTCGATGAGGGCAATCACTTCTGTACGATAAACAATTCAAGCTGTTCTGTTGTTGTTGTTTATTCATATTGTATTCACTCTAATTAGAGTATGACAAAGACCGAATCCCCTCCGCCTCCGGGCAAGCCGGCTAGATGGCGGAGCTCCCCACCCACTACCCAAAAACGAAAATTCACCCCCTCCCCTCTTCCACCTCTTCCCCTCTTCCACCTCCTCCCCTCTTCCACCCCCTCCCCTCTTCCACCCCCATTACCCCAGGGCACCATATTCTAGTCCTCCCCCAGAAATGTAACTGTTCGGATCCAGTACCACATTCACCTGAG
>Ga0307514_10001218_pt1 | contig 34108 bp, 30 predicted proteins | sample 16_EM_MG_FD_203088 | JGI IMG/M metagenome (GOLD analysis project Ga0307514, IMG submission 203088) | Populus trichocarpa ectomycorrhiza microbial communities from riparian zone in the Pacific Northwest, United States - 16_EM | ecosystem: Host-associated > Plants > Roots > Unclassified | place... | reverse complement strand
GTGCTGTCGATATTGCTGCCCGGGGCCGACACCAGGATGCTCGCCCCCGGGTTGCTGAACGGCTTGCTGCCAAGTTGCAGCGTACCCAGGTCGCCTGGCGCGTTGATGCTGCCGGTGGTGATCACCGCCCGGTTGGCCGTCAACGCATTGGTGTTGGTATTGGCCCCCGTCGCCCGGTCGTTCCCACCTGCCATCACAATCGCCGTGCCCAGGCCTCCGCGTCCGTTCGTGATGGCATCCAGGATGCCTGTCTCGAGCAAACCGACAGGGGTCACATTGATGTCGAAGTTGGCCGTTGCCCCCCAACTGTTGTTCACCACGTCGTAGTTCTTGAACTTGGCCAAGGCATTGGTGATTTCTGCGCTCAGGGCATCGACCTCCAACCCCTCTCCCTGGATGTACTGCCCGGCCAGGCTGGCGTTGTAGGCCACACCCACGCCGCCCTGTCCATTGCGTGCCGCCACCATCACCCCAGCCACCATCGTGGCGTGGTCGCTGAAGGTTTGCGGCGTGGCGTTGTTGCCCTGCGCATCCAGGGTATTCAGCCAGTTCTTGTCGGCGTTTTGTTGCAGATCCGGGTGGCGGTAGTCAAACACCTCCGGCCCCGTGCTATAGGCGCCACCAGGCTCGAACTGGGCGATCTTGACGCCCTTGCCGCTGTAGCCTTGTCCAGCGGCTTGCTCGGCTGCGGTGCCCCAGGCGGCAAACACATTGGTGTCGGCCAGGTACCATTGCTCTACCGCCAGCGGATCCGTGGGGAGGTCGCTGGTTTGCAGGTAGACGGCGGCCTGCATGGGCTCGGACTGTCCCGTGGCGCTGTTGGTCACTTGCGAGAAGTTGCCTTGGGCATCCTGCACTTTGTATTTGAAGCCCATCACCCCGGTGTAGCTGGCATCGGGGGTGAACAGCACGTCGCCACTGGCCGTGAGGCTGACGGTACCGCCTTTGGCATCCGATACGGCGGTGATGCTGAGTTGGCTGGTGTCGCTGTCCCAGTCGCGGTCATTGGCCAGCAACTGGGTTTTGCTGAGCAGATGCGCCGCCGTACGGCTCAGCGCTGCGCCGCTGCTGTTCATTGCCAGCACGTCCTTGACCGGCAATGGGCTGCCCAAGCTCAGGTCTACACCGGACACGTCGCTGAAACTCAGCTTCTCGATACCGGTCAGCGTGTCGGCACCGTCCTGGCCGGTGCGCGTATCCACCACGCGAAAGGTGGTGGCACCGTTGACATCCTGCAGTTTGGTGATGCGGTAGTCGGCATAGCTGCCCGTGTACTCCGCCACGTCGATACCGTCGCCGCCGTCCAGCGTGTCGTCGCCCCGGCCGCCAACCAGGACATCGCTGCCCGCGCCGCCACTCAAGCGGTCGTCTTCCAGACCGCCGTCGAGCACGTCGTCACCGGCACCGCCCAAAAGGGTGTCCTGGCCTCGATGGCCTCGGATGAGGTCGTTGCCGGCCCCGCCGTCGATGGTGTCCGCACCGTCTTCGCCGCTGAGCACGTCGTTGGCCGCCCCGCCCACAATCAGGTCGTCGCCCGCGCCACCCCGCACGAAGACGGTGCTGCGGCCACCGCCAATGAACACGTCGTTGCCGTCGCCGCCCACCGCGATTTCCATGTGGCTTTGCGCCATGTTGAGCGTCACGCCCGCCGTGCCGATGACCTGCGCGACATCCAGGCCATCGCCGCCATCCACGACCGTATCGTTTGCATCGATCAGCAGCACGTCGTCACCGGCCCCTCCGTAGAGTTTGTCGGCACCCAGCCCACCGGCCAGCCAATTGGCCTGGGTATCGCCGGTCAACGTGTCGTTGCCTGCGCCTCCGGTGAGGTTCTTCACGCCCAGTGTCACGGCGTCGAGTGTTTCTGCCACGCTGGCATTGGTGTTTTGCGAAACAAATGCACTGCTGGCGCTGGTCGTCGTCGAACCGGTCGCCACACTTTCTGTCGCAACGATGATGCCCGAGCCGCTGGCGGTGACGGTGCTGCCCGCGGGGTTGGCCAGGAAGTTGGCGGCGATGGCTTCGCGGGTGGTGGCTGTACCGCCGACGGTTTGGGTGAACGTGCCGCGCGCCAGCACGGCATTGCCGTCACGCACTTCGCCGCTTTGCGCGGTGCTGGCGAGGTTGATGGCGGTGATGCCGAGGTCGGCAAAGGTTTTGAGTTCGCCCGCGTCAGTCTTGCCATCGTGGTTGGCATCCACCCATACACGCAACTGGCTCCAGGCGCTGTCTGCGCTGGTGAATTGGTTGTCGGCGTTGCTGTCCAGGCTCTTCAAGGCCGCAAAGCCGTTGGCGTAGGGCTTGGTGCCCGCCATGCCGGCACTACCGGCCACGCCGTTGTAGTACTCGCTCAGCGTTTCGCTGATGTTGTTGATCTTGCCGTCGCCATTGAGGTCATGCACCAGGATGCCGTCGGCATTGCTGACCCAGCCGGTTTGCTCCAGGCTGCCGCCATCGTTGTCGGCATCGAAGAGCACCGGCGCATCGGTGTAGTTGGTCAGGCGCACGCCGTCGCCGTTCAGGTCCAGCACCAGCGGGTCGGTGGGGATCAGGTTGAAGTTGCTGCTGGCGGCGTTGTTGAGGCTGCTGCCGTACAGGCTGGAATCCGCCGCGCTGGCCGGCGGCTGCAGGCCCAGGCCGGTGGCGGCGTTGAGATTGAGGCCCAGATTGCTGTTGCCCGGGCGCAGGCCGTCGCTGATGGCGTAGTTGGCGACCGCGGCATTGCCGCTGGCGGTGTTGACATCGCCCAGCAGGCTGTAGTTGACGCTGACGCTGTAGTCGGGGTTGGCCAGGACGCTGTTGTTGGCTCCGCTGGGGCCGCTGCTGGTGGAGTCTGGCGTGGTGGCGCTGACGGCGGCGGCGCTTGTGGTGTTGGTGAGGGAGTAGAGATTGGTTTCCGTGCCGTTTTGGGCCGTGGGCGTCATGTCGTTTGTTGCAGACAAAACATGGCCTCTGGAGTCAAACTGGATAACTTCGCCCCCAATACCGGTCGTCGGAGGAGCCATGACGAGTTCAAGCTTGGGCTGCCCGTACCCATCGAGTACAGGCTTTCCATCACTGCCTTGGACGGTCCGCAAGATGTTGCCATCTTCATCAGTAAAACTATAGGCCTGAGCGGGCGCATAAGCTTGCGGTTTGATGCCGTCAACGGTAAAAGCACCAGCCTGTACAGCTTGCTCGATCCCAGTCATATCGTGCTGCAACCCACCCAAAATAGCCCTACTCACGATATAACCTACTGGGCCAGATACGATGGTCGCCAAGCCATTGACGATACCGCTGGCGGTACTTGTCGGCAACTCGACTCGGCAGTTTGTTGTACCAGGAATGTCTTGGCCACCAACATTGCCAACCAGGCCCCCGCCGAAGAATGCAACTCCGTTGATGTTGCACGAGATCACGTCGCCCGCGCCGACGGGCGTGATGCCCATGCTGCCGAGTGTGCTGGTAAAGCCAGCGCTGCTGATGACACTGGAGGCGCCCACAGCATCGAACTTGACGCCTTGCCAGCCAAAAACATAGGAACCGATGTCTACGAACTGACCAGCCAGCGAGTGACCACCGATGCTGACGGTGTTGCCAGTGCTTTGGGCAAGCGTGTTGAGCGTCGTCATGGCATCAAGGGCTACATCAATCTGGGCCTTGTTGCCGCCGTAACCGGTGATTGCGGATGGCCACTTTGCGACATCAGTGCCTTCATTAGTGCCTGCAATGGCAAAGTAGTAGTTTCCGGTTACGGTGTTCTTCAAAATCACGGCATCCAGGCCAGTGCCTTTGCCATCTACGGGCTCAACGACAGTCCATCCTACTGGCGGTGGATTACCAGGTTTGTAGGCCCAGTTCGCCATTTCAGAGCCGAGTAATACGCGTTCAGCAGTGGTAGTCATGATGATGTTTCCTTATCAGTTATCAGATGAAGTGAAAAAATTGGGAATTACTTTGGCGAGGTTCCGTCTGGCGCGACGATGCCCTTGGCGCGCAAGAACTCCTCATAAATTCGCTGAGAAACCGCTTGGTTCGGCTTGTTCTGCTCTAGGTAAATCGCTCGGATCTTTTTGATGAAGGCCTCAGGAATTTCCACGGCATGCACGCTTTGCGGATTAACACCTCTGGTACGCGTGAGCTCAGCCTGGGTGTGGTAGTTGATAACGCCGGGACCATCGCCTTCATAGCTAGGACATGCGTTTTTGTAGCTGAGCAGTACCACGCCTGGTTCGTATTCGCGATCAAAAAGCCAGAGACGTAGACCTGTGCCCATTGCACCGCCGTGTACATATCGCATCTGCATTCGATCTTCTGGCAAGACTGGACCTTTTTCCGTAGGAAGATCAAACCCTTTGACGTAACGCCACCATTTCGAATTGGCTTGTAGTCTTGGCAAATAGCTGTCCGAGGTCAGCCCTTCAATCATGTTGTCGCGCACCACGTCGGTGTAATTCCACGGCAACGGAGTTTTGCTATCGAAGTACACATCGAGTTGGCAGGTCAGACTAGGCCAGCAGCTTTGCGGGCTGCGCCCATAGCCGCAGGTATTCTTGCCCACAGTCGTCATGCGCCAGGCCAAGGCCAGTGCGCCCTTCAGGTTCGCATCAATCCATTGGCGTGGCATGCGGAACTTGTCCGCAAACGCTTCCGTATAAACCCATTGAAATGGGTCAACGTCGTGGACATTTTTGTGCTTGAAGGTATTGATATCTTCATAGCTTGAGTTGAATACCTTGTCTTCTCTTGAACGCTGATCCCAGGGGGTGTTGTCCATGGGATATCCACTGAATGTCGACTCTCCCCCTGCAGGCGCTTGGGCCAGCACGCAGCAGGTCATCAAGCTCAGCACCAGCCCAACAAAACTTCGCCACAGCTGCCGACACAGTGTGGTGGATTGATTACATGCAGCTGTCGTCATCTTTTTCCCTCTTTGAACTGACTTTGTTTTCATGCTGCAACACACCAACTCGCTTGATTGGTGGCGCAGTTACCGAGCAGGTGGGTCGCCTCGCGGCTCTTAACCGCACACCCGATCCATATCCCTACCGTTCCCGCAAACTCTCACTCCCCGCCCTTTGAATCGGACTCAGCAAATATTCGATCACCCGCCGCTTGCCGGTCTTGATCTCCGCGGTGATGTTCATCCCCGGACTCAGCTTGATGGGTTTGCCGTCGATGTCGATCTCGTGCTGCTGCAGCTGCAGCGTCACCGGGAAGATCGCCCCGCGCTTCTCGTCGTTGACCGCATCCTGCGTCACCATGCTGACCTTGGCCGGTACCGTGCCGTAACGCGTGTAGTTGAAGGTTTCCAGCTTGAGGGTGGCTTCCTGCCCGGTATTGACGAAGCCGATGTCCTTGTTGTCCAGCGTGACCTCGGCCTTGACCTCGGCCCCGTCGGGCACGATGACCATCAGCGCCTGGGCTTCGGTGACCACGCCGCCGGTGGTGTGGATGGCCAGTTGCTGCACGGTGCCGGCCACCGGGGCGGTCAAGGTGGTGAGCTTTTCGCGCTGGCTGGCTTTGGCCTGTTCCTGGCTGGACTGCAGCCGCGTGAGTTCGGCGCGCAGCTGGCGCTCGAACAGGCCGCGCCGGGTCTCCGCCAGGGTGGCGGTGCGGGCGTTTTCGCTTTCCTTGAGCGTGGCCTGGGTTTCCTGCAGGTGGGCGCGCTGGGTGGCCAGGTCGCGTTCGAGTTCGATGCGTTCGCGGGTACGGTCCTGCCCGGCATGGCCGGACATGAAGCCCTGGTCGGTCAGGCGTTTGAAGTCTTCCTCGCGCTGGCGGCTCAGCGGCAGCGTGGCCTCAATCTTGCCGACCATGGCCCGGGCGGTGTCGATCTCGGCCTCGCGCCGGCGGATCTCGGCGGCGAGTTTGGCCAGCTTGGCGACGATGTCGCTCCACTCGGCGTTCAACTGGGCCTGGGCGGCCTCGGTTTCGATTGGCGACCATTGCGCTGGCGGCGTCTTCACGAAGGGGACTTTGCTGCTGCCTTGGGCCGCTTGGCCCGCGAGCGCGCGCAGCAGGCTGGCGGTGCGCAGCACTTCCGATTCCGCGGCCTTGCGTTGTTCACCGACGCTGGTCTTGTCGGCCGTGGCCCCGGTCGGGTCCAGCGCCACCAGGGCCTGGCCGGCTGCGACGTGGTCGCCGTCCTTGACCAGCACCTGCTGCACCACGCTGTTCTCCAGCGGCTGGATGAGCTTGGTGTGTTCACTGACCATGATGCGGCCCGGCGCCACGGCGACGATGTCGATCTCGCCGACGATGGACCAGGCCAGGGCCAGCACGAACAAGCCCATCAGGGCGTAGGCCAGGCGGCGCGGTGCGGGATGCACCGGGGTGTCCTGCAGGCTGAGTGCCGCCGGCAGGAAGGCGGCTTCGTCGGCCAGCCGGCGCGGGCCGGTGAGTTCGTGGCGCACGGCCCAGGCGGCTTGGAAGGTGGCGCGGTAACGGGCCCACAGTTCCAGGGCCGGGTGTTGGGGTGGTTCTGCAGGCGCCGGGGTGGCCATGGCGGTGGCGGGGACCTCTTGCGCCCTCACCCCAACCCTCTCCCGCACGCGGGAGAGGGGGCAATACCGCCACGCGCTCATGCCGTGGCCTCCTGCAGCGGTTGCCGGTTGTCCTGCATGCGCCACAGGTGGGCGTACAGGCCTTGCTGTTTCTGCAGCAGCGCTTCGTGCGGGCCGGCTTCGACGATGCGGCCTTTTTCCATGACGATGATGCGGTGCGCCTGGCGCACCGCAGACAGCCGGTGGGCGATGATGAGCACGGTGCGGCCTTTGGCGATCTGCGCCATGTTGCGCTGCACGATGGCCTCGCTTTCGTAGTCGAGCGCGCTGGTGGCTTCGTCCAGGATCAGGATGCGCGGGTTGGTGAACAAGGCCCGGGCGATGGCGATGCGCTGGCGCTGGCCGCCGGAGAGCGAGGCCCCTTGTTCGCCGACCAGGGTGTCGTAGCCTTCGGTGAGTTCACCGATGAAGTCGTGGGCCCCGGCCATCTGCGCGGCACGCACCACGGCTTCGATGGGGGCGGCCGGGTCGGTGATGGCGATGTTCTCGCGCACGCTGCGGTTGAACAGCAGGTTTTCCTGCAGCACCACGCCGACCTGGCGGCGCAGCTGGGCGGCGTCGATCAGGCTGATGTCGATGCCGTCGACCAAGAGCCGGCCGCTCTCGGGGGTGTACAGGCGTTGCACGAGTTTGGTGAGGGTGCTTTTGCCGGAGCCGCTGCGGCCGACGATGCCGATGACTTCGCCGGGGCGGATGTCCAGGCTGAGGTTGTGCAGCACCGGCGCGGCTTCGGGGCGGTAGCGGAAGGTGACGCCGTCGAGGGCGATGCGGCCTTTGACGGGGGGCAGCTGGGCCGCGCTGCTCGGTGGCACTTCGGTGCGGGTGTTGAGGATGTCGCCCAGCCGGGCCACCGAGATGCCGGTTTGCTGGAAGTCGGTCCACAGCTGGGCCATGCGCATGATGGGTTGCGACACCCGGCCGGCGAACATGTTGAAGGCGACGAATTGGCCGACGGTCAGAGCGTTGTCCATCACCAGGTGGGCGCCGTACCAGAGCGTGGTGGCATTCACCAGTTTGCCGATCAGGTTCACGCCTTCGTGGGCCCAGGTGGCCAGGTTCTGGGTCTTGAAGCTGGCGCTGACATAGGCGGCGAGTTGCGCGTCCCAGCGTTTGCCGAAGGCGGGCTCCAGCGCGTTGGCCTTGACGGTCTGGATGCCGGTGACGGTTTCCACCAGCAGGGCCTGGTTCTCGGCGCCGCGTGCGAACTTGTCGTCCAGCCGGCGGCGCAGCACGGGCACGACGGCCAGGCTCAGGCCGAAGTACAGCGGCAGGCTGACCAGCACGATGAGGGTCAGCGGCACGCTGTAGAAAAACATCACCGCGATGAAGGCGACCGAGAAGACCACGTCGAGCAGCACGGTGAGGGCGTTGCCGGTGAGGAAGCTGCGGATGTTTTCCAGCTCGCGCACCCGGGCCACCGAGTCGCCGACGCGGCGCGACTGGAAGTAGGCCAGCGGCAGTTGCACCAGATGGCGGAACAGCCGGGCGCCGAGTTCGACGTCGATGCGGCTGGTGGTGTGGCTGAAGACGTAGGCGCGCAGGCCGTTCAACAGGCTCTCGAACAGCACCACCACCACCAGGCCGATGACCAGCACGTCCAGGGTGGTCACGCCGTGGTGCACCAGCACCTTGTCCATCACCACCTGGAAGAACAGCGGGCTGACCAGGGCGAACAGCTGCAGCATGAAAGAAATCAGCAGTACCTCCCCGAGCAGCTTGCGGTACTTGACCAGGCTGGGGATGAACCAGGAGAAGTCGAACTTGGCGAGTTGGCCGGCCAGGCTGGCGCGGCTGGTGAGGAGGATGAGTTCGCCGGTCCACCGCTGGGCGAACCGCTCCAGGGGTTCGATCACCGGGCGTGGTGGCTGGCTGGCCATGTCTTGCACCAGCACGCGCTGGCCGTCGCATTGGGCCAGCACCACCACCCGGCTGGCGCCGTCGGCATCACACAGCAGGGCCAGGGCCGGCAGCGGGGTGGCGGCCAGACGCTCTGCGCTGGTGCGGCTGAGTTTGGCTTTGAGGCCCAGGTGTTTGGCGGCGAGCAGCAGTTCCTGCGGGGTCAGGGCTGCGCTGGGTGCCCAACCGAGTTGGTGGGCCAGGGTGGCCGGGTCGGCGGGGATTTGGTGGAACGCGGCGATGGCGCACAGGGCGCTGAGGGGGCTCAGGGCACTCAGGGCGGTTTGTGATGCCGTGGGCTCAGGCGGAACCTGCGACACCACCGGGATTGCAGAGGCGGCCTCGGCTTGCTGCGGCGCATCCTGGAGAGCCATGCCATTCTCATGTTCACTCAAGGGACGGTTCGGTGCCGGCCCTCCCCCTTCTACCTGACCCATACGCCGCCTTCGTTATGCACCCGTGGGGTGCAATGGTTGCTTTCATTTACCTTTCATTCAGATTAACACCATGCCGTAGCAAAGTGCTTACAAAGCATTTGCATTGCACACAATTTCTTGTGTGAATTTTCACAGCGTCAGTTTGTTGATCATTGAGGTGACAACTCTTCTTCGAGTTGAGCAACAGCCAACGGAATCTGACCTAAGCCAGCATCTGCGCCACGCGTTCGCCGATGGCCAGCGAACTGGTCAACCCCGGCGACTCGATGCCGAACAGGTTCACCAGGCCAGCCACGCCGTGCACCGACTGGCCCTGGACCACGAAGTCGTGCGCGGGTTCGTGCGGCGCCTGGATCTTGGGGCGGATGCCGGCGTAGCCGGGGATCAGTGCGCCGTCGGCCAGGCCCGGCCAGTACTTGCGGACCTCGGCGTAGAAGGCATCGCCGCGCGCCGGGTCGACAACCAGGTTGTCGGGTGAGTCCACCCACTGCACGTCGGGGCCGAACTTGGCCTGACCGCCAAGGTCGAGCGTGAGATGCACGCCCAGGCCGGCCGCTTCCGGCGCGGGATAGATCAGCCGTGAAAAAGGCGCACGGCCGGCCAGGGTGAAGTAGTTGCCCTTGGCGAAATAGCTCGGCGGCACATGGGCCGCGGGCAGGCCTTCGAAGCGCCGGGCCAGCGCCTGGGCACTCAATCCGGCGGCATTGACCACGGTGGCGGCCATCAACGCGGTGCCGTCCTGCGCGACCAGCTCGATGCCTGCTGGCGTGCACACGGCGCGCTGCAGCGGCGCATTCAGCACCACCATGCCGCCGGCGTTTTCCAGGTCGCCCTGCAGCGCCAGCATCAGCGCATGGCTGTCCACGATGCCGGTGCTCGGCGAAAACACCGCGCCCACGCAGGTCAGCGCCGGCTCCATGGTGCGGGCCTCGGCGGCGCTGAGCACGGCCAGGTCGTCCACACCATTGGCCGCAGCCTTGGCAACGATGCCCTGCAGTTGCGCCAGCTGCGCAGCGTCGGTGGCCACGATGAGCTTGCCGCAGCGCCGGTGCGCAATGCCGCGCTCCGCAAGGTAGGTGTAGAGCAGTTGCTTGCCCTGCACACACAGCTGCGCCTTCAGTGAGCCTTTGGCGTAATAGATGCCGGCATGGATGACTTCGCTGTTGCGCGAGCTGGTGCCGGTGCCGATGCCGTCGGCCGCCTCCAGCACCATCACCTCCCGGCCCTGCAGCGCCAGGGCCCGCGCCACGGCGAGCCCGACCACGCCGGCGCCGATCACCACGCAATCGACGCGGTCCATCACAGCGCCCTCGGGTCGGTGCGCAGCAGCAGCGCGACCAGCGAGCGCAGGCTGGCCTGCAAGGCAGCGAAGCCGTCGGTGATCTCCAGGGTCTGTTCGTTCATGTAGAGCTTGCGGTTGACTTCGACCTGGATGCTGTGGCGCTGTGCAGCAGGCTGGCCATAACGGCGCACCAGCTCCACACCTTTGTACGGGTGGTTGTAGGCCACGTCATAACCCAGGCTCTTGAGATGGCCGCAGATGAGCGCAGACAAGGCCGGGCTGGCCGTGGTCCCCTCGCGGTCGCCGATCACGAAATCGGCATGTTTTTCGCCGGGGAAGCCGGTGGAAAACTGCGAGGCCACCGCCGGCATCGAATGGCAGTTGAGATGGATGCTGTAGCCGTGCCGCGCATGTGCCGCATCGATCGCCTGCGCCACCGCCGCGTGGTAGGGCTTCCAGCAGTTGGCGATGCGGGCCTCGACTTCGGCCACCGACAGCTTGCGGCTGTAGAGCGGCACCCCGTCGTCGGTGGTGCGCCAGATCAGGCCCTTGCCGAGCTTCACCTTGCTCAGCACCCGCGGGTCGGTGGCGACAGGATGCGGCCAGGGCGCGTCGAGCAGCGTCACATCCATTTCGGTGGTGCCGCGGTTGGCGTCGAGGTAGCTGCGCGGGAAATGCGCCTCGACCCAGGCCACGCCCAGCGCGGGAGCGAAGTCGTAGAGCTTCTCGACATGGGTGTCTTCGGCCTGGCGCAGCACCGCCAGATCGCAGGCGTAGTCGAAATCGACGGGATAGGCGACGCCGCTGTGCGGCGAGTCGAGGACCAGGGGCTGCACGCCCGGCACTTGGTGAACGGGAGTTTGTCTCATGTGAATCATTGTGCCGCACGAACGGAACCCGCGGAAGGCCGGAGAGTCCAGTCTTGATGCGGCCAGCGCCGCAGAAGCACGGAAGTCCGCTGCAACATTTGCCTGCCTTTGATGCAAACGCGCAGAGGTTTGCAAGTATTCCGATACATGAAGCATGAAATACTGGGCACGCGCACAACGCGCCGGGTGGGCGCCGGGTTGCGATTAGCGATTAGCGATTAGCGATTAGCGATTAGAAAAGGCCCGATTGCCCCGCAAGGAACGGACATGATTGAGCTGCATTACTGGCCGACCCCCAACGGATGGAAGGTTTCCATCATGCTGGAAGAGTGCGGCCTGCCCTACCGCATGGTGCCGGTGAACATCGGCCGCGGCGAGCAGTTCACGCCGGAGCTCATGGCGCTCATCGGGCCGCACCACCGCATGCCGGCCATCATCGACGACAGGCCGCTGCAGGGGCGCACGCCGATCACGCTCGCCGAAAGCGGCGCGATCCTGATGTACCTGGCCGAGAAGACCGGCCGCTTCCTCGCCGGCGACGCGCGCGGCCGGCACGAGACCCTGCAGTGGCTGATGTGGCAAGTGGGCGGCCTGGGCGCCATGGCCGCGCAAAACGGCTACTTCCTGGCCTATGCCGCGGAAAAAATTCCCTATGCCATCGCGCGCTACGGCCGCGAGGTGCACCGGCTGTACGGTGTGCTCGATGCCCAGTTGGGGCGCACCGGGCTGTACGTGGCCGGTGCGGAATATTCCATTGCCGACATCGCCATCCTGCCCTGGGTGCGCATCCATCGGGCGCAGAAGGTGGCGCTGCAGGACTTCCCCCACGTGCAGCGCTGGTTCGACCAGGTGTCGCAGCGCCCGGCTGTCAAGCGCGGCCTGGCGCTGGGCCGGGAATTGAGGGCGCCGGTGCTCAGCGAGGAAGCGCGCCGCGCGCTGTTCGGCACCGCGCGCGCTGGTTGAAGGGTTGAAGGGCTGAAGATCAGCGGTCGGCCTGTGCGGCACCGGCCATGGTGCTGGTTTTCTGGTCGAGCAGGACTTCGGGTGCGTTGGCCTCGACCCAGGTTTCGTTGTTCAGGCCGGCCTGCAGGCGTTTTTCGTCCAGCTCGCCGGTCCACTTGGCCACCACGATGGTGGCCACGCCGTTGCCCACCAGGTTAGTGAGCGCACGGGCCTCGGACATGAAACGGTCGATGCCCAAAATCAGCGCCAGGCCGGCCACCGGCACATGGCCCACGGCCGACAGCGTGGCTGCCAGCACGATGAAGCCGCTGCCGGTCACACCGGCCGCGCCCTTGGAGGTCAGCAGCAGCACGGCCAGCAGCGTGAGCTCCTGGCTCAGCGTCATCGGCGTGTTGGTGGCCTGCGCGATGAACACCGCCGCCATGGTGAGGTAGATCGAGGTACCGTCCAGGTTGAACGAGTAGCCGGTAGGGATGACCAGGCCGACCACCGATTTCTTGGCACCCAGGTTCTCCATCTTCTCCATCATGCGCGGCAGCACGGATTCGGACGACGAAGTGCCCAGCACGATCAGCAGTTCTTCCTTGATGTACTTGACGAACTTCCAGATGCTGAAGCCATGCATGCGCGCCACGATGCCCAGCACCACGAAGACGAAGATCAGGCAGGTCAGGTAGAAGGTGCCCATCAGCTTGCCGAGCGAGAACAGCGAACCGATACCGTATTTGCCGATGGTGAAGGCCATCGCGCCGAAGGCGCCGATGGGGGCCACCTTCATGATGATGCCGACGATGTCGAACAGCACGTGCGAGGTCTTCTCGATGAAGTCGAACACCATGGTGCCGCGGCCGCCGAACCTGTGCAGCGCAAAGCCGAACATCACCGCGAACAGCAGCACCTGCAGGATTTCGCCCTTGGCGAAGGCATCGACCACGGTGGAGGGAATGACGTTCAGCAGGAAGTCGACCGTGCCGGTCATCTTGCCCGGGCCGGTGTAGGCGGCGATGCCCTTGGTGTCGAGTGTGGAGGCATCGACGTTCATGTTGGCGCCGGGCTGGATCAGGTTGACCATGACCAGACCCACGATCAGGGCCAGCGTGCTCATGATCTCGAAGTACAGCAACGCCAGGCCGCCGGTCTTGCCGACCTTCTTCATGTCTTCCATGCCGGCGATGCCGACCACCACCGTGCAGAAGATGATGGGCGCGATGATCATCTTGATCAGCTTGATGAAGCCGTCGCCCAGCGGCTTCATGGCCTCGCCGGTTTGCGGGTAAAAATGGCCGAGCAACACGCCGATCACCACGGCGGTCAGCACCTGAACGTAGAGCGACTTGTAGACAGGGCGCTTGGCGACGGGATTGGCTTGGAGGGAAGAAGAACTCATGAAAGATTGTCTCGAAAGGGAGCCGTCCAACGAACGAAAGGCATCCGGCCAAATCTAAACCACTATGGACGGGATGCTATTGGGGAAACTACAAAGCTTGCCTGGCGTGGGCCAGCGGGTGGCACTCGCCAAGGGCCGCCATTACAACATACGGTCGCGACGTGCCAGCGAAGGAAAAAGCCGCAGCCATGTCGCGGCCACCAGCAGCGTGCCGACGCCACCGAGCACCACCGAAGCCACCGGACCGAGCCAGGCCGCCGAGGCCCCGGACTCGAATTCGCCGAGCTGGTTGCTGGCGCCGATGAACACCGAATTCACGGCGCTCACCCGGCCGCGCATGGCGTTCGGCGTCTCCAGCTGCACCAGGGTCTGGCGCACCACCACGCTGACCATGTCGGCGCCGCCCGAGATCGCCAGCACCAGCATCGACAGGCCGATGTCGCGCGACAGGCCGAAGACCAGCATGCAGCTGCCGTAAAGCGCCACCGCCATCAGCAGGGTGCGCCCCACCCGGCGCTCCAGCGGCCAACGCGTCAGCACCACCGAGGTCAGCAAGGCGCCAACCGCCGGGGACGCGCGCAGCAGCCCAAGCCCCCAGGGGCCGGTGTGCAGGATGTCCTTCGCGTACATCGGCAGCAGTGCGGTCGCCCCCCCCAGCAGCACGGCGAACAGGTCGAGCGACACGGCGCCGAGCACCGGCTTGCGCTGCCAGATGAAGGACACGCCGGCCAGCAGGCTTTGCACCGTCACCGGCTCGCGCGGCGCCGGCGCATGCGCGTACTTCAGCCCGCCGACCAGCACGCCGCCAATGGCGAACAGCACCGCGCAGGTGCCGTAGACCGCGGCCGCGCCGGCCACGAAGATCACGCCGCCAAGTGCCGGCCCGCCAATGATGGCCGACTGCATGCCGACCGAACTCAGCGCCATCGCGCGCGGCAGCATGGCAGGCGGCACCAGCATCGGGGTCAACGCCTGCTGGGCCGGCATCTGGAAGGCGCGCGCCGCACCCAGCGCCACCGAGACCATCAGCAGCAGTTCGCGGCTGGCCCAATGGCCCTGGGTGGCCAGCACCAGCACGGTGGCGGCCAGGCCTTGGGTGGCCATGCAGGCCGCGACGATGTGCCCGCGGTGCACGCGGTCGGCCACATGGCCGGCGACCAGGGTCAGCAGCAGGGCGGGAACGAACTGGTAGAGCCCGACCAGGCCCAGATCCCAGGCGCTGTGGGTCAGGTCATACATCTGCCAGCCGACGGCCACCATGAGCATCTGATTGCCGGTGGTGCCGAACAGGCGGGCAAACCACATGCGAACGAAAGCGCGCTGGCGCAGCAGCGCGGAAAGACTGAGATCGGGCATCAGCCGAGCTTATCAGCAGCGCGGCCGCACACGGGGCTTCGCGTCAGGGCTGCGGAACGGCTGCCCGCGTGGCCTGGGTGAGCATCACCTTGTCCACGGCAAAGCCCCATGCCGCCGCCTTGTCCAGCCACTGCCGGCGTTCGGCCGGCGGCAGAGTCGGCGTACGCGAGAGCAGCCAGAGATATTCACGGTTGGGCGTGCCGACCAGCGCGGTCTTGTAATCGGCGTCGATGTCGATCACCCAGTAGTCGGCCCAGACGGCCGACAGCCAACTCAGCCAGCGCGGTGCGAAGCGCACCTCCAACTGCCCTTGGGGCGCGCCCAGCGCGGCCACCCGGCGGCCCGCACCTTCCACCTCACGCCAGCCACCGCTCGCGGTGGTGCATCCATTGAGCACCTTCAGGCCGCCATCGCCCAGCACCGTGTAGTTGGCCACGACGTCGCCGGCGCATTCGCGCTGGAACCGGTTGGGCAGGCGCGCCTGCTCGAACCAGGTGCCGCTGTAGCGCTGCAGGTCCAGCGCCCGCACCACCGGCAGTTCAACGGCGGGTCCGCCGGCCAACGCCAGATCGGCCCGGCCAGGCTCGCCCAGTGCGATGGACGCGGCGGCCGACAGCGTGACGGCTGCGGCCAGCATTGAATTGAACAACACATGCATGGTGTGTGACCTCGTGGAGTGCAGGGCTTGAGGGCTTGGTGAGGGCTTGGTCGTCTGCGCCGACGATTGTCCGCAGGCAGGCCCGAAAACCCGGTCGGCCGTCGGCCGCAAACACCGTCGGACACCGCCTACAAGTACTCGACTGTAGGTAGCGTCCTACGTTGTCCATCCCTTGGCACTGGCACAATAGCTCGGACCAAAGCGGTATTTTCGGAGGGGGCGTTTTTCAGATCAATCTGTCAAGATTTGTCTGGGCCGCCAACAATCTTTGACGACGCAAAGCACCAACCGCTTGAGATGGGCACAACGTGGGACTGAGAACTTATATCGTCGAAGATAACGCGACGATTCGCGAAAACCTGATTGCCACGCTGGAAGAATTAGCGGGTATAGCAGCCGTAGGCACGGCCGAAACTGAAAACGACGCAAAGACTTGGCTGCTCCAGCATGCCCATGACTGGGACCTGGCCATCGTCGATCTTTTCCTCAAACAAGGAAGCGGGCTGGGCGTGTTGTCGGCCGTACGCGAACGGCGGCCCGGCCAGAAAATCGTGGTGCTGAGCAACTACGCCACGGCCGACATCCGCAAGCGCTGTGAACAACTCGGCGTCGATGCCGTCTTCGACAAGTCCAATGAAATCGATGCGCTGATCGACTTCTGTGTCGAACAGGCCGGGGGGTTGTGACTCACCCCCAAGTCGCGGTGTCTCTGGGATGAGACGATCTCATCAATCAGAGGGGCCTTGGCATCACCTCGGCTCCAACCCAACAACTTTCAGGCCATCAATCGATAAGCTTGTTCTTCAGCGCGTAATAGGTCAGGTCGCTGTTCGAGGCCAGGTTCAATTTCTCCATCAGCCGCGTGCGGTAGGTGCTCACCGTCTTGACGCTGAGCGACAGCGTGTTGGCAATGTCGCCCGCGGTCTCGCCCTTGGCCAGCTTCAGGAACACCTGGAACTCGCGCTCCGACAACTGTTCGTGCGCCGGCGCATCACCCTTGCGGTTGATCTGCTGGGCCAGCAACTCCGCCACCGCCGGCGTGATGTAGCGCCGGCCCATCGACACGGTGCGGATCGCGTTGACGATCTCCATCGGGTCGCATTCCTTGTTGAGGTAGCCACTCGCGCCCTGGCGGATCAGGTTCATCGCGTAGTGTTCCTCGGGGTAGCCGCTGAGGATCAGGATGCCCAGGTCGGGCGCCTTGGCGCGGATCATGGCCAGCACGTCGATGCCGGTCTGCCCGGGCATCGACAAGTCCATCAGCAACACATCCATCTCGGTGTTGCGCACCAGATCGATGGCCTCTCGCCCGCTGGCCGCTTCCCCCACCACACGCAGATCCACATGGTCGGAAAAAAACTGCCTCAGCCCGGAACGCACAATGGCGTGGTCATCCACAATGCCAATCTTGATCATGTCAGTCTCTCTTTTTGCACCTGCAGAGGCAGGGATGAAGTTGGTTTGCAACAAATGCGGTCGAGTCAAGCGGCTACACGTTGCCCATTATTCACGAATTAACTCGTTTCAGTCATATGGAGCAGTTCATGCGATGGTTCTCTATTCCCAAGATGGCGATCAGCCTGCCTCTTGCCGTGGCCGCGGCCTGTGTGCTGGTCGGCATCAACGAGACCGCCTACAACCGTTCGGTCGATGCCTTGAGCAGCATCTCCGAGGCCCAGCACACCAGCAGCGAACTCAACAAGTTGCTGCAGCACATGCTCGACGCCGAAACCGGCCAGCGCGGCTACCTGCTGACCGGCGACCCACGCTACCTTGAACCCTATCAACTGGCCACGTCCAGCCTGAACCAGAACCTGGACACCTTGCGCCGCCTGTACATGGCCTATCCGGATGAGCTGGCCGGCTTCGCGATGCTGTCGCGCAGCGTGCAGGGCAAACTCTCCGAGATGGATGTGAGCGTGCGGCTGCGCAAACAGGGCAACGACGACGCCTGGAAGTTCGTGCTGACCACCGACGTCGGCAAGGAGCAGATGGACGCCATCCGAGACCAGTCGTACCGGCTGATCGAGATCAGCCGCAATCGATTGTCCAGCGGCCAGGCGCAGATCACCCAGTCGCTGCAGCTCTCGCGCATCGGCATCGCCATCGTCGCGGCCATCGGCCTGCTGGCCTTCTACATGTACCTGCGCCAGACCAATGCGCTGAAGGCGGTGGACCAGCGCGAACAGCAAAGCCTGCAGCGCGAACGCGACCTGCTGGGCCAGCAGGTCAAGGAGCGCACCGCCACCCTGGCCGAGCTGGCCACCCACCTGCAACAGGTGCGGGAAGAAGAACGCGGCCATCTGGCGCGCGAGCTGCACGACGAACTCGGCGCCCTGCTCACCGCCGCCAAGCTGGACGTGGCGCGCCTGAAGTCGCGCATGGGCAGCGAGTCGCCCGATGCGGTGCAGCGCCTGCAGCATCTGACCGAAACCCTCAATAGCGTGATCGCGCTCAAGCGCCGCATCATCGAAGACCTGCGCCCTTCGTCGTTGTCCAACCTGGGCCTGCATGCCTCGCTCGAAATCCTCACGCGGGAGTTCGGCGAACGCTCGGGCCTGCCGGTCACCACCAACCTGGAAGCGGTGGAGCTCGACGAGTCTTCGCAGCTCACGGTGTACCGCCTGGTCCAGGAGTCGCTGACCAACATCGGCAAGTACGCGCAAGCCACGCAGGTCACCGTGAGTGTGCAGAACTACGGTGGCCACATCTCCATCGATGTCGGCGACGACGGCAAGGGTTTCGATGCCAACAGCTTCTCACCCTCGGCCCATGGCCTGACCGGCATGCGCCACCGCGTCGAAGCCGCCGGCGGCCGCCTGAAAATCGCCTCCTCACCCACCGGCGGCACCCACGTCTCCGCAGTGCTGCCCACCAGCAAGCCAGCCCGGCAGACGACATAAGCACCTGGCACCGTCGGCCCGGTCCTACGCTCTTGCCGCGCAGCGGATGACGTGGCGAACCGCCCCAGGCTGATCGGTCCTGGCCGTCGTGGTCCTTAAGCTTGCGTCAGGCGATTCGATCCTGAATCCCGCAACCCAACCCGACAAGGAGAGACAGATGCTGCATTACTCCGTGGTGTTCCTCGTCATCGCGCTGATCGCGGCCCTCTTTGGCTTTGGTGGCATTGCCGCGGGAGCCGTCGAGATTGCAAAGATCCTGTTCTTCATCTTCGCCATCATGGCCGTGGTGAGCTTCGTGATCAGCCTGCTCAAAAAGAGCTAGCTCGCCATGCCGGGGCCGTGCCGAGTTCGCGGCCCGATGCCTCTCCCAAACAGAATCAAAGGACCCCATCATGAATTTCCCATTCAGCAAGACAGCCGGCCGGCAGAACGTGACACGTGAACTCTCGGACGACGTGCTGCAAACAGCCGAACAAGCCGTTGAGAGCACGCGGGACCTGGCGCATGACGCGATCCGCCGCGCCGACAACAAGGCGCGCGACCTGCGCGCCAGCCTCGACCCGGCCATCGACCATCTGGCCCAGAAGGCACAAGACCTGGCGCAGCGCAGCAAGGGCCTGGCCATGGACACCAGCGCCAGGGCACAGCGGCGGCTCACGCAATACGCCGACGTGACCAGCAAATACGTGGCAGAGCAACCCGTGAAGTCGGTGCTGATCGCAGCCGCGGCCGGCGCGGTGATCGCAGCCTTGCTGGTGTCGCACGGCAGCCATCGCGAGCCCTGAACGGCAGTCTCTCTTGGTTGGCGAGGTGCCGTCCACCGATACGTATTTTCAAAACCGCACCATTACAAACTCGACAAACTCAAAAATCTGAAGGAATCATCATGAAATACGCTCGTGCACTCGCTTTCGCCGCCATGGCCGGTATCACCATCGTCACTACCGGCTGCGCTGTGGTCCGCGACCAGGAAACGGTTGGGGCGTACGTCGATGACGCGGCCATCACCACCTCGGTCAAGGCCCGTTTCGTCGAGAACAAGACCGTCGATGCCGGCGCCATCAACGTGCAGACCCTGAACGGTACCGTTGCGCTGTCGGGCTTTGCCAAGTCGCAAGCCGAAAAGAGCACGGCCGAGTCGATTGCCCGCAATGTGAAGGGTGTGCGCGACGTGCGCAACAACCTCACCATTCGGGCCTATTAACGCTTAACGTTCAGCGCGCCCCGAAGGTCCTGAGGCCTGATGGTGCGCCCCAATGGGCAGGTATCCGTCATGGTTCGGAGCCTGCCTTTTTGTTTTTAAAAATCCGCCTCGCCAGTAGACCGCCCATGCCATGAAAGTTTTCAGTTGCGACCAATGCGGACAACCCGTGTTCTTCGAGAACGTGCAATGCCTGCATTGCGGATGCCGGCTCGCCTTCCTGCCCGATGTGCTGACGCTGGCCGCCATCGTGCCCGCGCCGATGCCGCCCGCGGGCGAAGGCGAAGATGACAACGCGGCCCCACCGGTCGCGCTGTGGCAACACGCCCAAGCGACTGACGCTTCCGTCAGGACCTACAAGCTCTGCCACAACCACGTGGTCTACCAGGCCTGCAACTTTGCCGTGGCCTCGGACGACCCGAATGGTCTGTGCATCTCCTGCCGGCAGACACGCCTGCTGCCGGACTTGTCGGTGCCCGACAACCATGCGCGCTGGTACCTGGTCGAAAACGCCAAGCGTCGGCTCTACTACACGCTGGCGCAGCTCGGCCTCACGTCCAAAGGACTGGACGACCCCCAACTGCCCGCCCCCACCTATGATTTCCTCGCCGATGTGCCCGGCGCGGCACCGGTGATGACGGGCCACCAGAACGGCGTGATCACGCTGAACATTGCCGAGGCCGACGACGACGAACGCGCCAGGCGCCGGGTGCAGCTCCATGAACCCTACCGCACCCTGCTCGGCCATCTGCGCCACGAGTCCGGCCATTTCTACTGGGACCTGCTGATCCGCGACGGCCGCCGCACCGAGTCCTTCCGCGAAGTGTTCGGCGACGAATCGGTGGACTACGGCGAAGCGCTCAGGGCCTACTACGCCGATCACGCCGAGCACGCCACCTCGCAGTCGCCCGATGGCCCAGCCTGGCAGAACGACTACGTGAGCGCCTATGCCCGCGCGCATCCGTGGGAGGACTGGGCCGAAACCTGGGCGCATTACCTGCACATGGCCGACCTGTTGGAGACCGCGGCCTCATACCAAACCAACCTGGTGATCCCCGGCACCCAGGCCCGGTCGCTCGGCCCCGACGATCCATTCGACCAGAGGCAGTCGGACTTCGACACCTGGATCCAGCAATGGGTGCCGGTCACCTTGCTGCTCAACAGCCTGAACCGCAGCCTGGGCCAGAACGATGCCTATCCTTTCGCGCTGAGCGAAGGCGCGCTGCGCAAGCTGCGTTATGTGCACGACGTGATCCGCCGGTGAGGGCATAAAAAAAAGCTGCCGAGATGGCAGCTTTTTGAAGATGCGGATAAGCGGCGATCAGCCCGCCGGCGCAACGAGATTGTTGGTGACCGAGGTCACGCCCTTCACACCCTGCGCGATCGTCGTGGCACGGTCCTTGGCGGCCACGGAAGGCGCCGGGCCGTTCAGGCTCACGGCGCCGTTCTTGGTATCGACATTGATCTTGATCGCACTCAGGTCCGGGTCCTTCACCAGTGCGGCCGACACCGAGGCGGTGATGGCCACGTCGTCGGCGGTGTTGGCCACGGTATTGGCCGCATCCTTGGCATCCGCCTTGGCGTCGGTGCCCGAATTCTTCATCGAAGATTCGGCCGAGGCCATGGCGCTCTTCGCGTCGTTCTTCATCTGGCCCGCGGCTTGTTCGGTCTTGGCCACGGCGGAGTCGAGCTTCTGGCCCGCAGTGGTCTGCCCATCCTGCTTGTTACAGGCCGACAGGCCAAGCACCAGCGCCAGGGCGCCGGCCATGACCATGGCGCCACGAACAGGTTGATTGAATTTCTGCATATCTGTCCTCCCGATCAAAAGATGGCAACTGCCCTGCAGGCAGCACACCAGCTTGGTTTACATCTTGTCGACAGCCTTCTTGGCGGCATCCTTGACCTTCTCACGGGTGTCGCCCACCGTGGCCTCCGCCTTGCCTATGTCTTTTTGAACACGGCCTTCGGCTTCCAGCTTGTCGTTGCCCACAACCTTGCCTGTGACCTCCTTGACCTTGCCGGCGACTTGGTCCACGCGGCCAGAAACTTGGTTCTTGTTCATGTCAAATCCTTTGAGTGGTTTGCGGTAACTGACACCACGTCATCTACCTGTTTCCACTATCGGTGATGCCCGGCGCCGGGCCTGTCATCCTGGGCTGAGACTTCTGTAGGACACCGCGAAACCCGGCCGCGCGAATGACGTCCTCGTACTTGGTTTTTTCTGCCGGTTTTCCGCCCGTTTTGCCCCCACAATGAAGGCTTATGGAAACCACTGAAAACCTCAAAGAAAGCCGGCTCGCCCAGGCCTGGGCCGACCTGCAAGCCCACGCGAATACAGGCCACCCCCTGGACGCCGACGCCTACCGGCTGGCCTTCGCCGACCCCGAATTCCTGCTGCGCCGCGAAACCCGCGGCATCCGCTTCCAGCTCGAAATGCTCAAGCCCGACCTGCAGCAGCAGGAGCTCGGTATCGAGAACACCATCGTGGTGTTCGGCAGCGCGCGTTTCCCCGCGCCGGAAGATGCGCAAAAGGAACTGTCCCAGGCCCGCGAAAGCGCGGACCCGGCGGTGCTGAAGCTCGCCGAGCGGCGCATGCGCAACGCCCACTACTACGACCAGGCCCGGCTGTTCGCCCGCCTCGTGGCCACCTACAGCGCCGGCCGCGAAAGCGCCGACCGGCTCTACATCTGTACCGGCGGCGGCCCCGGCATCATGGAGGCGGCCAACCGCGGCGCCCATGAGATGGGCGCCCTGACGGTCGGCCTGAACATCGCCCTGCCGCATGAGCAGAGCGGCAACCGCTTCGTCTCGCCGGAGTTGAATTTCAAGTTCCACTATTTCGCGCTGCGCAAGATGCATTTCATGATGCGCGCCAAGGCGCTGGTGGCCTTTCCTGGCGGCTTCGGCACGCTGGACGAACTGTTCGAGGTGGTGACCCTGGTGCAAACCGGCAAGGCCAAGCCGGTGCCGATCATCCTGTTCGGTTCGGACTACTGGAAGCGCCTGATCGACCTGGACGTGCTGATCGAAGAAGGCGCCATCTCGCCCGAAGACCTGAACCTGTTTCAGTACGTCGACGACCCGCAGGCCGGCTGGGACGCGATCAGGGCGTTTTATCAGCTGCAGGCGTAGCCAGGGCCACGGGCTTGAGCAGCCAGGCCGCTCTGGAGCCGCTGCCGACCAGCGCGCCGACGATCCAGAACAGCCCGGCCACGCCGATCAGCGAACTTAAAGCGCCGAACAGCATCGGCATCAACACGCTGGACGCATTGATACTCATCAGCCGCAGGCCCAAGGCCTCGCCATGGCGGTGCTCCGGCGTGATCTGGTGCAGCGTGCTCATCACCATGGGCTGCACCGAGCCCAGCGACAGGCCCAGCAGCACCGACACCATGCCCATGGTCCAGGCCGTCGACAACAAGGGGTAGACCGCGAACAGCGCCGCGGTGGCCAGCATGGCGCCGGTGATCACCGCCCATTCGCGCAGGCGCTCGGCCAGCATCGGCATGACGACGCGCACCACGGCGGCGGCAATGGCGAACGCGCCAAGAATCGTGCCGATCACCGAAGCGCTCAGGCCGCGCTCATGGCCCAGGATCGGCACCACGAAGGTGTGCACGTCCCAGCACGAAGACAACGCCCAGTTGACCAGCAGCAGGCGGCGCAGCATCGGATCAAGCAGCAGGTCCCAGACAGGCGCCCTGCTGTCACCCGCGGCCTCATGCACCGGCGGCAGTTCCTGGGCCGTGCGCACCAGCAGCCAGGTGGCGATTGGCAGCAGCGCCATCAAGGCGAAGGCGGCGCGGTAGCCGAACAGGGCGCCGGCCGTACCGCCCGCATGGTCGATCATCAGCCCGGCGCAGAACGGCCCGAAAAAATTGGAGACCGCCGGCCCGATGGCCAGCCAGCTGAACACCTGCTTGAGCTGGGTCGCGCCCTCGGCCACGCGGCCCACGTGGCGCTGCAGCACGATGGACGCGACACCGGTGGCGCCGCCCGTGGCCAGTGCGGCGAAACACAACACCGGATACACGGGGAACGCCGCGGCCAGCGCCGCGCCGAGGACGGCCGCGACCACGGCGTAGATCACCGGCCGGCGCAGGCCATGGCGGTCGGCGTAACGACCGGCCGGCAGCGCCAGGAACACCTGGGTCAGTGCAAACAAGGCCAGCAGAAAACCGACCGGCAGCGCGCCGTAGCCTTGCCCGAGCACCAACAAGGGCGCGGCCAGGCGAATACCGGCCATGCAGGCGTGCACACACACGTAGGCGGCGATCAGGCGGACCAGGGCGGCGTTCAAAACATACTCTTCATGGACTGTTGGCGGGCGGCTCGCCGTCGTCGGCCTCGCCCGCGGCGTTGATGGCCAGCACCGCCTGCGCTTGCGCGTCGGGCAAGGCCTCGACCACCTTCAGCGCGCGGCGCAACTGGCGCGTGCGGGTGTCGGCCTTGTCCAGCGTGTCGGAAGCCTTTTGCACCTGTTCGCGGATGCGTGCCACCCATTCGCCGTAACGCTCGAACTCGGTCTTCACCGCACCCAGCACCTTCCACACCTCGGAGGCCTGCTGCTCCAGCGCCAGCGTGCGAAACCCCATGTGCAGGCTGTTGAGCATGGCCAGCAAGGTGGTCGGCCCGGCCAGGGTCACGCGGTAGTCGCGCTGCAGGCTGTCCATCAGGCCGGGGCGGCGCAGCACCTCGGCATACAGGCTTTCGATCGGCAGGAACAAAATGGCAAAGTCGGTGGTGTGCGGCGGCGCGAGGTAACTCTCGGCAATGGACTTGGCCTCGCCGCGGATGCGCGCCTCCAGCGCCTTGGCGCTGAGCTCGGCGGCCACGGCGTCGGCGCGCTCGTGGGCGTCGAGCAGGCGTTCGTAGTCGTCGCGCGGAAACTTGGCGTCGATCGGCAGCCACACCGGCGCACCGTCGGCCACACGACCCGGGAAGCGCACGGCAAAGTCGACCCGCTGGTTGCTGCGCGGCTTGGTCTCGACCTGCTTGCCGTATTGCTCGGGCGTGAGCACCTGCTCGAGCAGGGCTTCGAGCTGCACCTCGCCGAAGATGCCGCGCGTCTTGACGTTGCTCAGCACCCGCTGCAGGTCGCCCACGCCCTGGGCCAGCGACTGCATCTCGCCCAGGCCCTTGTGCACCTGCTCGAGCCGGTCGGCCACCTGCTTGAAGCTTTCGCCCAGGCGCGTCTCCAGTGTGGTCTGCAGCTTCTCGTCCACCGTCTGGCGCATCTCGTCGAGCTTGGCGGCGTTGTTCTGCTGCAGCTGGGCCAGCTGCGATTCGAGCGTGGCCCGCACCTCGCCCAGGCGGCGCGCGTTGGCTTCGCTGAGGCTCTGCAGCTGGGTGGTCAGGGTGTCGGACAGGGTTTTCTGCAGCAGGGTCAGCTGCTGCGCGAAGGCGTCGATCTGCGCGTTCTGGGTGCGCAGCGCCTCGCCGCTTTGCTGCACCACCATGCGCTGGAAGTTGGCCATGCTGCCGGCGAGCTCCTGGCGCGCGGCCCGGCTCGACTCGCCGATCTCGCGGCGCAGCTCGCGCTCGAGGCGCTCACTGCTGTCCTGCACACCGGCCAGCACTTCGGCGGCTTCCCCGCGCGGCGCGGCGCGCAGCAGCAAGGCCAGCAGCAGGATGACACTGAGCAGCCCCAGACCCACGGTGATCCAGTCCTGGGGCGAAAACGCGGCCAACATCAATGCTTCATTTCCCCGCCAGCACCGCGGCGTTGATCGGTGTGAGTGGCTTGTTTTGCGTGAGAAACCCGATCAGGTTGTCGCTGGCCAGATGGGCCATGGCCATGCGGGTCGGCACGGTGGCGCTGGCGATGTGCGGCGTCAGCACCACGTTGGGCACGTTCAGCAGTTCGACATTCACCAGCGGCTCGCCCTCGAACACGTCCAGCCCGGCGGCGGCGATGCGTTTTTCGCGCAGGGCCACGGCCAGCGCGGCGTCGTCCACGATGCCGCCGCGTGCGATGTTGACCAGGGTGGCGGTCGGCTTCATCAGCGCCAGCTCGGCCGCACCGATGGTGTGGTGCGAGGCCGCCGAATACGGCACCACCAGCACCACGTGGTCGGCGCTGCGCAGCAACTCCTCCTTGCTCACATAGCTGGCCTTGCATTCGGCCTCGATCGCCGCGTCGAGCCGCGAGCGGTTGTGGTAGATCACCTTCATGCCGAAGCCGTGCGCGCCGCGCCGGGCAATGCCCTGGCCGATGCGGCCCATGCCGATGATGCCGAGCGTGCTGCCGTGGATGTCGGCGCCGGCGAACATGTCCACGGCCCATTGGGTCCACAGGCCGGCGCGCAGGTAATGCTCACTCTCGGTAATGCGCCGCGCCGTGGCCATCAGCAGCGCGAAGCCGAAGTCGGCGGTGGTCTCGGTCAACACGTCGGGCGCGTTGGTGGCGAGCACGCCCGCGGCAGTCATCGCGTCGATGTCGAAGTTGTTGTAGCCGACCGCCATGTTGGCGCAGATCTTCAGGTCCGGGCAGGCCTTCAGCACCTCGGCGTCGATGCGTTCGCTGCCGGTGGTGAAGACGCCGGCCTTGCCCTGCAGCTTCTCGGTCAATCCGGCCTTGGTGAACACCGTGTCGGACGGGTTGGTCTCCACCTCGAAATATTGTTCGAGCTTGGCGATGATTTCGGGAAAAACAGCGCGGGCGACAAGGATCTTGGGTTTGGTCATGAAAGAAGTCTCCTCAATTAGCGGCTGTCAACGGCGCATCGTATTTTCCAGAACACCGCGGAACTAGCCTTATCACACCGCGGGTACTGTGGCCGCCATGGCAAGGACGCCTGTGAAGCAATACGAAGCACACATGAACCTCATACCGTCAATGAATGGATTGACACGCCATATTTCTAGGCATGAGCCTCAGCTCATTTTAAAAAATGGAAATCTCTCAATTTTTACGGCATTCAATATTTTCAACAACAGGCTTTGGCTTCCGCGAAAAAGAAAAATGATTTCAAAATAAAATTTCGCCACGCGAAAATAATTTCTTTCCATAGTCACTCCAATTTTCAGAAAAACCCTAAATCACTGATTTGGCAAATAAAGCAGCGGATCCACTGACTTCCCTGCCTTTCTAACTTCAAAGTACAACTTGACACGGTCAGATTCAGTCTTTCCCATTTTTGCAATCAATTGACCACCTTTTACAAGATCGCCCTCCTTAACCAAAAGTTCTTGATTATGGGCATATGCAGTCAAATAAATTTGATTATGTTTTATGATAATTAAATTTCCGTAACCATTTAGCTTTGAACTTGAAAAAACAACTACTCCACTTGAAGCTGCAGCAACGGGATCTCCTTCGTTTCCAAGTAAATCAATTCCTTGATTTTTCGCTTCCGCGACCTCGGGCAAAGCATATGGTTTTGGCCAATTCCATAAAACTTGATCAACAACCCTTGTCCGCAGGGGATTTTCGATGCTTGAAGATGCCTGCAGCAGCACAGGAGCCTCAACTTTTGATGGTATTGAAGTAGTTAAATCTTGCTCACGAGGGGCATCAAGAAGTCTGAATGCCGAATTAGCATATTGACGCGCCCAAGCCCAAATTACAGGCAAAGCAGTGTCGCGAGTAACGTAACGAGCAAAGGTTGCCGATTGAGTTGGTATGTTGTATTTGTTTATAATTGGAGTTAGCCCACGCTTTTCATAGGGAAGTTGTTTCCCCAGAAAAAAACCGACTTCCTCAGTATCGAAGATACTGCTACGCCAGATAGTCGCAGCATCATTATAAGCAACGACAACATTTTCCAAATATTCTATTGCCTCAGCATTTGCATTAGGGTTTTCACTTTTGAAAATTGCAAGCTCTTTTGACGGCTCAAGAATAGCGCGATTATAATTCTCAAGATTTACTCCAGATGCAACCACAGCCTGCAACGAAATAAATGATTGTTTGAGTTTCCTATAATCAACTTGACTTGAATCATTTTTTGAATTTTTTGTCAACTCACGCAAACACTCAAGTCGCTTTCCGCTATCTTGAATGTTATTACAAGCCTCCAACAGAATTGCTGACTGCCCAAAGGCCGAAAAAGAAAAACTCAGCAATAAGAATAATATTTTCATTTAATTAAATTTATCTTCACCAGCACATCGTTTAAAAAATTGTATTTTTATATCAACAACAATGACTGGCCAATCATTTAAACTGATCATTATTTTTCAAACCAGAGGAAAGTCGTGACGATAAAGAGCGGCACCAGGATGCCGACCGACCAGGCCATGTAGCCGAAAAAGCTGGGCATGCGCACACCGCGCTCTTCGGCGATGGCCTTGACCATCATGTTGGGCGCATTGCCGATGTAGCTGTTTGCGCCCATGAACACCGCGCCGCCGGAGATGGCCGCGAGCGTGGGCGCCAGGGTGGTCATCAGCGCCTGCGGATCACCGCCGGCGGTGTTGAAGAACACCAGGTAGGTGGGCGCGTTGTCGAGGAAGGAGCTCAGCAGCCCGGCGGCCCAGAAATACATGGCCGGATCGGGCTGGCCGTCGGGCCGCGTCACCGCGGCCACCACCGCGCCGAACGGGCCTTCGGTGCCGGCGCGCAGCATGGCGATCACCGGGATGATGGTGAGGAAGATGCCGGCAAACAATTTGGCAACCTCCTGCATCGGCCCCCACGAGAACCGGTTGTCGGCATGCACCTTGGCCGGCGTGAGCTTGAGCGAAAGCAGCGTCACCACGATCAGCCCGGCGTCACGCACCAGGCCAGGCAGGCCGACTTCGGCACCGGCCAGGTTGAACACCACCGGCGACTTCCACAAGCCGCTGAGCAACACCAGGCCGATCACCGCCAGCAACAGCAAAAAATTGAGGCCGCCGTCGAAGCCGATGCGCCCGGTGTCTGGCGTCGGATCGGAGCGCAACACACCTTCCTTGCGGAAATACCAGCTGTCCAGCGCATAGAACAAGACCAGCAGCACGCCGATAAGGAACAGCGCCTGCTGAAAGATGTGGCTGACCGTCCAGAAGAAATCCACACCCTTGAGGAAACCGAGGAACAGCGGCGGATCGCCCAGCGGCGTGAGCGAGCCGCCGATGTTGGAGACGATGAAGATGAAGAACACCGCCACATGCGCCTTGTGCACGCGGTTGTCGTTGGCGCGGATCAGCGGGCGGATCAGCAGCATCGACGCGCCGGTCGTGCCCATGAAACTCGCCAGCACCGCGCCGATGGCCAGGATCGCCGTGTTCAGCCCCGGGCTGCCATGCAGGTTGCCGCGGATGTAGATGCCGCCGGCCACGGCGAACAAGGCGGTCAGCAGGATGATGAACGGGATGTATTCGGCCACCAGCGCATGGACCAGGCTGCTGCCGGCCAGGCCCGGGCCATGGACCACGGCGAAGGGCAGCAGGAAGGCCAGCGACCAGGCCGCCGCGACCGTGCCGAAATGGTGATGCCAGAACACCGGGGTCAGCAGCGGGCACAGCGCGATCGACAGCAGGATGCCGGCAAACGGCACGCCCCACAGCGGCGACAGCGCATGGCCCGGCACCTCGGCCGCCAGGGCCAGCCCGGGCGCCAACATGGCGGCGGCGGAAGTCAGCAGCCTTTTCACGCCGGGGAGGCGATCTCGAACACCTGGCGCAGGTAGGCCAGGTATTTCTCGTCTTCGCACATGTTCTTCGAAGGCGTGTCCGACAGCTTGGCCACCGGCTGGCCGTTGCAGCGCAGCATCTTGATGACGATCTGCAGCGGCACGTGGGCAGGGGCCTCGCCCATGTCGTTGGTGAGGTTGGTGCCGATGCCGAAGGCCAGCAGGCAGCGGCCGTGGAACTGGCGGTACAGCTCGATGGTGCGCGGCACCGTGAGGCCGTCGCTGAAGATCAGCGTCTTGGTCAGCGGGTCGACGCGGTTGTTGCGGTAATGCGCGATCAGGCGTTCACCCCACTGGAACGGGTCGCCGCTGTCGTGCCGCGCGCCGTCGAAGAGCTTGCAGAAATACATGTCGAAATCGCGCAGGAAGGCGTCCATGCCGTAGACGTCGGAGAGCGCGATGCCCAGGTCGCCGCGGTATTCCTTGGCCCAGGACTCGAAGCCGAAGACCTGGCTGTCGCGCAGCCGCGGACCGAGCGCCTGGCAGGCCTGCAGGTATTCGTGGGCCATGGTGCCCAGCGGCGTGAGGCCGAGCTTCATGGCGAACAACACATTGCTGGTGCCGGCGAACTGCCCGCGCGCGCCCGCGCCCAGCCGGGCCACCAGCACGCGCAGCACCTCTTCGTGCCAGGCCTTGCTGAAGCGGCGGCGGGTGCCGTAGTCGGCGATCTTGAGCTCGCTCAGGCCATCGACCTGCAACTGGCCGATCTTGGTGTCGAGGCGTTTGCGGCCTTCCATGAAGTCGGGCACCTTCTGCGTGTTGCGGAAGTAGACCTCGTTGATGATGGCCAGCACCGGGATCTCGAACAGGATGGTGTGCAGCCATGGCCCCTTGATCGAGATCTCGATCTCGCCGGAAGGCTGCGGCGTGACGGTGATGTATTTCTCGTTGAGTTGGAACAGGCCGAGGAAGTCGACGAAGTCGCTCTTGATGAAGCGCATCGAGCGCAGGTAGGCCAGTTCGGCGTCCTGGAACTGCAGGCCGCACAGCGAACGGATCTCGTCGCGGATCTCGGCCACATAAGGTGCGAGCTGCACGCCGGGGTTGCGGCACTTGAACTTGTACTCGACCTGGGCACCGGGAAACTGATGCAGCACAACCTGCATCATGGTGAATTTGTAGAGATCGGTATCGAGCAGGCTGGTGATGATCATGGTGAAGCGTCGCCAGCACTCCGCTTGTCCGGGGCGGTCGGCAACTGCGCATGTTTTTGTGAAACGCCATTGTGGCATCCCTCGCCGCTCTACGCGGCGCGGCGGCCAAATCCCCTGCCCCGGCCGGACCCGGGACTGGCCGGCACTGTCGGCTTAAGACTACGCCCCGCGGCCAGCGTGTCCTACCCGGTGGCGGCACGGGCTTTCCTAGAGTGGTCTTACGCCGACGTTCAAGGCGAACGACGTCCAAAGCGAAGCGAGGCAACCCTCACCTGTCAACAGCACTGAAAAGGAATCCCATCATGAACATCAAAACCACCAAGCTCACCATGCTCGCCCTGGCCATGTCCTTCGGCTGCGCCACCAGCGCCATGGCCCTGACCTCCGCCGAATACAAGGCCCAGAAAACAAGCATCGAAGCCGACTACAAGGTGAACCGCGACAAGTGCGGCAGCCTGAGCGCCAATGCCAAGGACATCTGCGTGTCCGAAGCCAAGGGTACTGAAAAGGTGGCCAAGGCCGAACTCGAAGCCCAGTACAAACCGGGCGCCAAGAGCGACGCCAAGCTGCGCGAAGCCAAGGCCGACGCCGCCTACGACACCGCCAAGGAAAAGTGCGACGACCTCGCCGGCAATACCAAGGACGTGTGTGTGAAGGACGCCAAGGCCGCCCACACCTCAGCCCTGGGCAGCGCCAAGGTCAGCGAAGCCAACACGAAGGCCAGCAACGACAAGACCGCCAAGATCGCCGAAGCGCGCCAGGACGCCACGGCGGATACCCGCAAGGCCGAGTACGCCGCCGCCAAGGAACGCTGCGACGCGCTTGCTGGCAATGCCAAGGACAGCTGCGTCACCGACGCCAAGACCAAGTACGGCATGTAATCTCAAGCGAAAGCCTCTACGCCGTCCAGTGCAGCAATGCCTGGGCGGTCTTTTTTGCGCGTTCAACGCCCGGTGCACAAGGGCGCGAGCACCTTCTTCAAGATGGCCGGCAAGGGCTGTGGACGGCGGCTCGCCCGGTCCACATAGACATGGATGAAATGGCCTTGCGCGGACGCCGTCTGCGCACCTTCGGCAAACAGGCCGATCTCGAAGCGCACGCTCGAATGCCCGAGCCGCGCCACCCGCAGCCCCGCCTCCACCACCTGCGGAAACGCAATCGGCGCGAAGTAGTTGCACTGGGTTTCGATAACCAGCCCGATCACCTCGCCCGCATGGATGTCGAGCGCGCCCTGCGCCACCAGGTAGCCGTTCACCGCGGTGTCGAACCAGCTGTAGTAGACGACGTTGTTCACGTGGCCATAAACGTCGTTGTCGGCCCAGCGCGTGGCGATGCTGCGAAACACCTTGTAGGCGCTGCGCGGCTCGGCCTGTAATCGGGTGGCGGCGTTGGTTGCGCTGGAAGCGTTGGCGGCGGACGTGCTCATGGCACCTGATTCTGCCAGTGCCGCCAGAACGCCAACGCCGTGTCGCCAGCATGTCCGGCGTCAACTATCGGCGGTTTTAGGAGCTCCGCCCTAATATGCTGCAGCGCAGCAAAAAACTATTGCAAGTCACGGAGCGGTACCTATAATTCAATCCATGCTGCACTGCAACATGACCGGATCCTCCGGGAAAGAACAGTCGGAGCAGTTACGGGTTCCCCCTTTTTAATTCATCTGGAGATATAGATTATGTTGACCGCAGAACAACTTTTGGCTTCCCACAAAGCTACCGTCGAAACCCTGTTTGGCCTGACCAACAAGGCTTTCGAAGGCGTGGAAAAGCTGGTGGAACTGAACGTCACCGCTTCCAAGGCTGCCCTGACCGAAGCCGCTACGCACTCGCAAGCCGTGCTGAGCGTGAAGGACGCGCAAGAGCTGCTGGCCCTGCAAGCCAGCCTGCTGCAGCCCCTGGCTGAAAAGACCGCCGCCTACAGCCGTCATCTGTATGACATCGCCCAAGGCACCGGCGCCGAATTCACCAAGGCCATCGAAGCCCAAGCTTCCGACGCCCAGAAGAAGATTGCCGGCCTGGTCGACAGCGCCGTCAAGAACGCTCCTGCCGGTTCCGAATCCGCCGTGGCCGTGATGAAGAGCGCCGTGGCTACCGCCAACAACGCTTTCGAATCCGTGCAAAAGGCTGTGAAGCAAGCTTCCGACGTCGCCGAAGCCAACTTCAAGGCTGTGGCCGCTACCGCCGCCAACGCTGGCGCCGCTGCTGCCCCCAAGAAGCGTTAATTCGTCAGAGAGTCTCCTCGGGTCCCTTCGAAGCCGCATGGCTCAGGGATCCTTGCAGGGCCCCGTCGCAAGACGGGGCCTTTTTTTGTTCCGGGGCAGGAGTCTTTTATTTGCGCTTGGCTTCCATGGCCGCCTTGAGCTGGGGCAGCGCCTTCAGCATGGCCTGGCGGCCGGCCTCGATGGAGCGCAGGCGCGCATGGAAGTCCGCACTCTGCACGCCGGCCAAACCCGGCCGCACCACCACGTCGGCTTCGCGCAACTCATAGGTGTTGATGCTTTTGCCCATGATGGCAAAGGTCTGTAGCAGGATCTGCAGCGTGTCGCCCGGCACATTGCCCTCGGGCGGGTTGGAGATGTCGACCGCGATCACCAGCTCAGCGCCCATCTGCCGCGCATAACGCACCGGCACCGGCGACACCAGCCCGCCGTCCACATATTCGTGGCCCGCGATCTTCACCGGCTGGAACACCGCCGGCACCGCACTAGAGGCGCGCACGGCCGTACCGGTGTCGCCGCGCTGGAACAACACACCCAGCCCACTGTTGAGATCGGTGGCGACGATGCCCAGCGGCAGCGGCATGTCCTGGATCAGCCGGCCGCCGAGCTGCACATTCACATACCGCGCCAGCGCCTCGCCACGCAACATGCCACGGCTGAAGATCGGCAAGGTCCAGTCGGTGAAGGCGGCCTCTTCCATGGTCTGCGCCACCTGCAGCAGCTGGGCACCGCTCTTGCCGCTGGCGTAGAGCGCCGCCACCAGGCTGCCGGCCGAGGTGCCCACCACCAGGTCAGGCCGGATCCCGGCCTCTTCCAGCACCTGGATCACCCCCACATGGGCGAAACCACGCGCCGCGCCACCGCCCAGCGCCAGCCCGATGCGCGGCGGGCGCGGCGCCGCGCTGGGGATCTGGACCGTGGGCAACGTCGACTCCACCACGGGGGGCGGCGTCATGCAGCCCGCCAGCGCCGAGCAAGCCACGAGCAAAGCCCCTGCACGCCGAACTCGCAGCATGGCACTCGACCCGAAATTGTTAAAAATTGTTCGCAATGTGGGTCCTGTCAACGGTCCGTTCATAGCCTGTCTTTTCTGAAAAACCCCACGCCTTCCGGCGCAGGCGGAGCCGGCATTCTCGCTCGGCAAGGTGGGCAGCCCAGACCCCATCGATGGTCGACGCATCGTTATAGTGCGGGTTTGTTCACCGACACCGCAGGGCCTCTCACATGAAAACCAAAGCCGCCGTCGCCTGGAAATCAGGCACCCCGCTGACCATTGAAACCGTCGACCTCGAAGGCCCGAAGTTCGGCGAAGTGCTGGTCGAGATCAAGGCCACCGGCATCTGCCACACCGACTACTACACCCTCTCCGGCGCCGACCCCGAAGGCATCTTCCCGGCCATCCTCGGCCATGAAGGCGCAGGCATCGTGGTCGACGTCGGCCCAGGCGTCACCACCCTCAAGAAGGGCGACCACGTCATTCCGCTGTACACGCCCGAATGCCGCCAGTGCAAGTTCTGCCTGTCGCGCAAGACCAACCTGTGCCAGCTCATCCGCGGCACCCAGGGCAAGGGCCTGATGCCCGACGCCACCAGCCGCTTCAGCCTGGACGGCAAGCCCATCTT
>Ga0307514_10001217_pt1 | contig 34114 bp, 37 predicted proteins | sample 16_EM_MG_FD_203088 | JGI IMG/M metagenome (GOLD analysis project Ga0307514, IMG submission 203088) | Populus trichocarpa ectomycorrhiza microbial communities from riparian zone in the Pacific Northwest, United States - 16_EM | ecosystem: Host-associated > Plants > Roots > Unclassified | place... | reverse complement strand
ATAACATCAATCCTCCCCCACTTTGCTCTCGCTTTCTCCACCACCTCCACCAACGTCTGTCTAATCCTCACATCACACACCAACCCCTGGCACCTCGCATGCCAATTCTGCATCATTTCCTCCCCGTCAACATCCCTCCCCACCGCCGTAACATTATCCCCCATTTCTAGTGCATTGCGGCAGATTGAGCGACCGAGGTGCCCTGTTGCCCCAAAGATCTATCCCTCCACCATCACCAAAAATTAGCCTCACTCCAATCCAAAAAAACTCGCCACGTAACCTCCCTCAAGATGTGGAGCCCGCTACATACCACCCAAACCAACCTCCTTGGTCTATTCTGTAGACTTGGCGGCTCACTCGAGCTCGGTAAATGTGGTGTATATCCCACCGGTAAATGAAGTAGATCTGGATCCTGAGTGACATCTCCCCCTCCTCCTCCTCCTCCTCCTCCTTCTACACCTCTCTGTGTATCAGTGTCCCCACCCATCTTGGCACAATTACCCCCAGCAGTAACCATGCTTTCGCTGTGTGCAACAGGGCTGGCTGTGGTGCTACTCGCCGCAGCAGCACTGCCGCCACGAGAAGTAGAACTCATGGCTCGTGGGTGGAGAGGTAGGTGAGTATTTTGGTACAAGTTAGGCCACCCAGTTATATGATAATCAACAGGCAGATAGAATAGGCATTCGTTCAAGTGCTACCTACCCAAAGACGATTTCACTCCGACCCAGCCTCACCTCAAGCTGAGAGTGAAATTATCTACCTGTCAGAAGAAATAAGAAATGAGAATGCAGGGACTAGGGAGGGGACCGGGGTTTAAAGAATGCGGCAACACTGGAATGGCATGCAAGGGTTCTCGGGCTGCGATGCTTGGCTGGGGCGCCACCAGCAACAGCACCGCGTTTCAGGGTAAGTAGGTGGAAACTTGCTTGGTGCAGTGCTATTCTGCCAATTACCCTGAACTTGACCTCCATGCCACCTACTTTGGCTAAAGATGCTAAGATTCCCCAACAATTCTTCTCAAAGAATCTGATAAGCTGGGGTTGAGGCCTGGCTGCGGGATGAGTCCAATTACAGAACGAATATTGGACTTGCCCAACTTCCAACATTTAGGTATATCTGTTCCCATTTACGCCGATGGTAGCTTCTTTACCCTTGCCTACCTACTGCTGTGCCGTGCCCACTAATATATTTTACCCCTCTTGAATTCAGTGCTTGGTCTAAGGAATTCCCACTCTCCTCTCACCGCTAGCAATTTCTATGGTTTTGTGCCTCCCATCCCATCATTACCACTCTCTCCATCACCCTCCTCCTGCCCTTCCGCAGGCTGCTTCAAAATCTTGACTGCATTCTTCGAGAACACATAGCTTAGCCCACTCCAGACTGTCGTCACTCCCACAGTGTATCTGAATCCACACATCAGTACACGACTTCCCTACTATACAATTCCAGAGCTCGGGTATACTTACTGAGCAGCAACCATTGCTATCGCACTAATCGGCAAAATCGGCGCCGCCGTGCTCGCTGTAATCAACCCCAACTGCAGCAGCGTATTCACCTTACTTATGGTCGTGGGCCTGACCTCCGCACTGGGCAACGAAAAATTCCAGTATCTCATAAACGTCTTTGGCGGTGGTAGGCTGATATATCTATACCAAATTGCACTGATCGCCAATCCCGCATCTCTTCCCAGAATAATCACTGCAAGCCACACTGGGAGGAGTGCTTTCATTGCTAGTGTGACTGTGAGCACTGTGATCAGAAGTTTATCTGCCATTGGATCCACTACACTACCGACGACGGTTTGTAACTTCCATTTTCGTGCGATCCAACCATCGAGGACGTCGGTAATACCGGCAGTGATGAGAAGAGCGAGTGCAGGGATGGTTTGGTCGTGGAGAATGAAGTACCCCACGGCGGGGGTGGCGAGGATGCGGGTGAAGGTAAGGAAATTGGGGAGATTGTAGATCTGTTCATGGGGTGTATAGGGGAGTTTTGGCTTCGCAGGAGCAGGGAGGTCACTGAGGAAGGCGTGGTGGAGTTAGGATGCATCGAGAAATCCAAGCATAGAAGAGGGTATACATTGGAAAGATGGAGCTGTTATTAATAGAGGTGGGGTAGGATGGAGAGGAGGAGAAGGAGTGTGATAGCATACGTCTTTTCTCCCTCCTGTTTCTCCAAAGATGGTGCAGAGCTATTCCGGAATGGTCTCCGCATGATATATATCAACATGCAAGTTGATAATGACGACCGGGAACTAGACACCTCCCCACTTCAGTCCCAGCCCGAACTCAGACTCGCTAATATTTCCTCTGGTAGTTCAACCGAGCAGGTGCATTGACCAGCGGGGGAGGCTGGAAGTAGGTAGGTAGGGACATGGCCGGCTTACCTACCGTAACACCCTGTGCGATCCCAATTCCCAGCCTAGCGACTTCACTAAATTTCTATCAAGCGCATGTTGTTTTGGGAGTGAGGAGGAACTCCGAGGCTGCATGAAAGATTTGTCTGTGACCTTGACGCCAGCTCTCCATGCCGTTGATTGCCCAAAGCAAGCCCATTTGAGAGGCACCGAGCGAGTAATGGCCCTCAATGCCATGATATTGTGATCAGACAAGTGTGGCTTCCTCCAACAGCAAGTGGAAATGCAATTTGTCCCGCCCTGTCGGATTTTAATGCTGGCCTCGTTTGTCCGATGTCGAATGCGATTGTCTCAGTAATCGGCATTCCAATTAGCTCGAGAATCTGTAGTCACTGTAGTCTGGTTGGCAATATAGAGACTAGAGTTTGCATCCAGGGCCAATAACATGCAGTACACCATCCACTTCCTCCAGAATGCACAAGACGTCAATTAAAAGGGATTAAATATAAAAAAAGCAAATACGGACTGTGAGCATGCACAAATGTACCGTAGTGTACTCAAATATCAGCACCCTGGCAAAAGTATCTAGCTACTTACGTATAAGCAGCCCGCGCCTGAAGACAGCCTGCAGGAAACCCTGAACCCTTAAATATATAAAGCATTGTAACCTCCCCTCAGCCGTGCTTGGGCTTGACAGCAAAATCTGATGTGATTCAGGGAAAAACGAAGGCGAAAAACAAACAGATTCAAGAAAACGAAGAAAAAAAATGAAGTAAAAAACGCAGAATACCCATACCATACCTGGTATCCAAACAAACAAAATACGCGCCAAAGTCCAGAGCCTAGTCCCGAATTCCATTTATCCGAATGAAAGTTGACTCTGATGCCGAATACTCCTCGGCTTCCACCCAAATTGCGAAAGTCACATCAAGACCAAAAGCTAGGTCTATCCCTATGTCGTTCAGATAAGCATCTCTCCACCACACCCCGATCTCAAATAAAACCGAAAATCCACTCCTGGGACCCCCCCACCCAGAGAGCCTCAAAACAAGCTTGACTTTCCGTGGCTACCCAAACCAGGCAATATCTCAAACATCTGCTCCCACAACTGGCTGCATAGCTTGAGGAAAGCTGAGTTTGAGGCATCTCACCCACAAAAGTCTCTTGTGCATTTCGTCTCAATTACCGCCTGCACCACGCGCTTGGGGTTACCGGATTAGGGAGGTGTGGGAGCTGTCAAAGCATGATTAATATGTTTGGTCTTGTGTGGTATGGTTGGCGATACTTGCCGTTGCTATGGGGAAGCTGCTTTTAGGTGGGTCAGAGCCAAATTGTTTGAAATGTTTGGGATTGGGATTGGGATTGGGATTGGATGTGCCCGCTCCTGGAAAAAATGTAAGGTAGAGATACTCACTTTGATCCCCCACAGAATCCCACGTTGCCGGGCCAGAGCGTGACTAGAGTCTGGGTCAAAAGGTAAGTCAATGTAGGCATTTTCTGGAACTGCGTAAGCTTCATGCTCATGCATGCTCCACATGGTATTCAAGCATTGCCTGGTTTGGTTGCGTTCACAGCTCTTGTGTGACTGAGAGACATAGTCTGGTTTGACTGAGACCCTTCACCAGCAATGCCCTGCACCAATGAGTCGTCATCTCTTGCCATATTCCTATCTATCCTGCCGTATTAAAGTTGCCCTGTCATCAGCCATTGAGATACAGGCTCGTGCTGGCCGGGGAGGAAACTTCACACTTTTCATACTATACGGTGAGTCTATCTAGTGCTCGCATATCGATATCGTGTGCTGTCTCACCCCCTCGTACGGGTAACCTCAAGCTGTCCCCAAAAAACCCATACACCCCATATTCGCGTCATTTTTGTTTATGTTTACGATATACCCACTATTTTCACACAGTCCCCGAGTTCATGCATGGTGTATCAAAGTGTCTTTTGACTTTGGTTTCAAACGGTTTATCGCCAGCATAGGCCAGCCGAGGACTTCGTCCTCTTCCCTGCTCCTGATACCCCAAGCCACATCCCTCTATACCCCAGGTCATGACTATAGTACATCCAATATTTGGAGCCATCTTGCGGCAAGGATTCTACGGAAAAGCATAACTGATGGTCAGCCACAAAATGTCTTACCCTCAACCAGCCAAACACCAACCCCTCACCATTGCCCTCCCTCTGCCCATCATCCAGGAGGCCATGGTGCAAAAAAAATTCAATTTTACTAAAACAAACTGCAAAGTGAGAGCCAGGCTATGCAAAAAGCTGGCTCACGGAACCCAAACTAGAGCATTGAAGTCAGTACTCAATGAGACAAGCAAGCCCCCTGGGTTACCATGACTGCCCCTCATACCGCACCCACGACCGTTTCCACCCCGACAAGAGTCAAACTGCATCAATCAAGGATACACTCAGTCACCAGTCTGCTCCCACGACCATATCATGATATCACTCAAAAACGTAATGTCAGAAGTATTCATTCCCTAGAATAAGTGAACATGAAAGGCAAGTGTGTCAGAAACCAGACAACTAAACTGACTAATGAATCTAGATTCGCACAGACCTATTCAGACGTAAGTGGTAACAATGAAACACCACGCTTGTACTTATCCAAATGCTCCTCCCATATTCTTGCCTGTATCCTTCTCTTACTCTTCGCTGACAAGACATAACCGAGATCCCGAAACAGAAAGGCAATTAATACAACAGGAAACTGTCACAGGCTCGGAGATTATTCGGCCCATCAGTAGAAGGAGGGCCAAAAAAGTACTCAAGCACAATCAAAAGCCACAAAAGGGAACACAGGACATTCCCTCGCAATTCATGACCACCTCAACTAAAACTCATCCGAAATCAGAGAAACCATAAAGAAGGAAGGGAAAGGAGAGATGAAAGGAAATGTCTAAAGAACTCCGGCAGAACTTTATCATAGATACTCTGATTCGCAATTCCTGGACCCCATCTATTCCCTGGGATAGTAGTTGGGGTTGAATCCACGGTTGATGTGTCCCCGGACAGGCCCCGGAATCGAGCCGTTACTTTCGGCACGTTCACTGCGAGTTACGGTACCCACCAATCCTGTATTGTGGCGGTGATGGTGCTGGTGGTGGACCGGCGATACCGACATCTGGTATGGCTGCTGAGGATCATATTCAGAAGGAGCACCACTGTGTTGAACAAAAGCTGAGCTGCCAAGATAGGCACCACTCAGGTCTTCTGTACGGGCAGCGAGATGTTGCATTCCCGATTGCAGGCGAGTGTGTTGGTTTGCCGGTGGGCTCCCAAGAGTTTCCGAAGGTCCGGAAGGGAAATAGAGAGAGCTATGGTTAGAACCCATTCGGTGGGGTGAAGCCATGGCTGGCATCTGGGCTTGTTGGAGAGAATCTGTGTACTCATTGGTGGACTGCGGGGCATAGTGAGCTGAATGGCCAGTATAAGAGCGAGGTTCCTGAGGTGTATAAGTGTTCTGGGCATTCTCTTGGTAATAATTGCTGATGGAGTAGTTGGACTCCTGAGCCCTTTGGTGTGGATACATACTGATCGGGCTATTGAACTGATAAGTGGGTGGCTGATATTGCATATAGCCCGGCGCTGATGTTGGTGCTGGTGCCGGAGGATACCTCTCTAGCTGTTGGTTTTGCTGATATACATCTTGGTCTAGCGGTGGAGACCTCGAGCTAGATGACCGCAGGGACCGGTCGCGGGTAGGCCCTGTCATCTCATTACCAAATTGGTCAATTTGGACACGGAACGTCTGGTCTTTAACAAACTCAGGGTAGATCGCGTCGTGAGGGTAGATATCCGATGGCGAGGAGAGACCCCCATCAATGAACGAGAGATAAGAGAAATACCAGACAACATGATAAACATGCTCACGGAAGGTGATGGAGAAGGTTTTCTTGATTAGGCCGTCAACTTTGAAGTGGTAGGAGTCATTCAAAGACCCAACCAGCCTACGCTCTTCCTCCCTTGTCAATTTTCTGCTAGCATCAGCTACAAAAATGTCCTCCGTTTCGTTAAGGGGGTGTTGGTGGCGACCCGGGGAGTTTCTATCGTAAGGACTGTACCGCTTTGGCCGCTTCGTTGCCTTCTTCTTTTCTCCGGGAGCAAACGCTTTGTCAAGCTCGCGGTAGACAAGAAAGTTGTTCAAGATGCGACTCGGGCTCCAGTTGATCCCGTCAGTCCAACGCTTGATTCCAGAGTCGGCTTCGTTATAGACGAAGACATTTCCGGCCTTAACTAGGTCCAGTCGCTCACGGTCGTGTGGCCTCCTCAGAATAGGGAAAAGGCGTCCTTCGATGCAGCGCTGAACTAGGAGGAGGGCATCCTTGGTATTATAAATAGCAGCCGTCGTTGTGGGCTTCAGCTCGGAACCGGAGGGACTGCTACGGCTGTAGGTGTCGTTAAGGTTCATGTTACGTGAATCCATAACGGGTTAAAGCAAGGTGAAAAATTGATAAGAGATTGTTGGAGATAGTTTACGAGAGAGAGAGTGCAAGATGCAATAGGTTGTGTGGATAGCGAAGGTTTGGGTTGGCTTGAGTTCTGAAAACTGTGTTAGCTTTGGAAGTCTGAAGGTAAGAAGCAACGAAAGGGCGGGGAAGAGTTAATCTTATAGTAAATCTGTCAACATACCCTTCAGGAGGACCTACAGCACGAGGCACCCAGAAGCAAAGTGATGCTTGCGCGACCCACTCCTAGTCGCTGCCCTCAATCCCCAACGGCGTAATAAATCAAATCTGAATTGCTCAATGCAAAGGAGCGCCGGAAGACCAGCAAGAAAAAAAAAGATGGTGATTGGCCTGACGCAGAATGGTGTGGGTGGTTATTGAATGGAGCGAGGGAAAGTGGGGCAAGCCGGCCAAGCTAGCAAGTGGGAGCAGAGAGCAGCAGTGAGAAGCGATACGAAAACTCGAAATTGGATGTATCGCTGAATGAGAGATTTGATGCCGATGACCGGAAGGAGAAGAGAAATGAGCGTAGCGTATGCGCCAGGTGGTGCGGTGGTGGTGCGGGTCCGGTGCGGTGCGGTGCAAGTGCGGTGCAGGTGCAGTGCAGGTACGATGCTCGGGCTTGCTGGCAGGTACGAGCCCATGTAATACAAGTAACTAAGTAGGTAGGTAGGTGAGTAGGTAAGTAGGTGAAGCAGGTGAGGTGGATGAAGTGGATGAAGTGGGTGAAGTGGATGAAGTAGGGCTAGGGCTGGGCTATGTGGCTAATTAATGGGCGAGACGAGAGCGCAAGAGCGAGCTTGCTCACGTCGAAGCAACGTAACCTAAATGGCTACTCACGAGCTTTGGTTTGAAGCTCCTGTATGCTCTCTCTCTCTCGAGTGCGGAGCGCAGAGAGGGCGTATAGAGGGGAGGGGGGGCTATAGAGAGGAGGGCACTATGTAGGTTCTATGTACCAGGTAGTCTGGTTGAGTAGCGAGGGGCTTAGTACACCCGAGAGCAATCGAGTCTTAGCCCCACAAAGCGAGTGGGAGGACCCGTGGCAGACTATGGCATGCGTAACTTTCCAGTAGGAATATGACGGAGCCGATTGCTAAGGGCCAAGGGCCTAGCTACTTAGTACGTAGTCTCGCCAACAAGCCTGTGAAGCGTCATACGTAAAGTACCATTCTACTCGTCATGCACGGCCCGGGTGTTAGTCTGGGTGTTGGTAAGTGTTGGTGGCTGCCCAGCCATTTGAGCCAATAGCATAAGCCCCAGCCGAGGTCTACAGCTAGGTACAGTGTACAGTGTAAGTACGCACTCACCGCGCACCCTGCAAGTGAGCATGGTCGTGATCAATCCCAAGTTGGTGGGTATCTCCTCGGCCTTCCATCTCCATCTTTCTCCACTGCCAGCGCTTGGTTCCACAGAAATCGTTAACGTTCATACGCTTGCAGGCACGCTCATAAGTGAAAATCCCCCCCCCTCCCCATTGGCCTCTCTTGCCGACCGCAAAACCAAGAAACTAGGGATTCTGGTCTAAGTTCTTGCTTAATTGTTTGTGTGCACGCATGCTTGACCACAAGCGCCGAACTGCTGCTCACAACGTTTACAGAATATTAAATTCCTGCAATATGGTAAGGTCGTCCGTCGGGCATACCCACATATATCTGCATCTACATAAAATATACTACAACTGGCCATGGCTATGCCTTAGCAATGATTAGGAGAAAGTTGGATGAGCATTCGACCCATTGCAGGAGAGATATCATTGTCTTAGGGTAGTCTGGTTAGCCTTGGGGTGGGTCCCTGTTTCATGTGAGAAACGGGACGAACTGCAACAAAATCAATACAAATTACAGCCTTCTCATCTTGGGATGAGTTTTTGCGATTGGGAGTCACGCTAAGTCCCGTAGTATCTCTGGTGCGAGGCGGAACCTGAGCATTGAGCTCGGGTATCTCCCCAGGGTCTGCAGCGATGCAACCGGCCTTTTGTGAGGTTGACAGGTCAAGTCGAGCTCCACACACGGCAGCAGTGCCGACCACACTGCATCTGGCTTGGGTCAGCTGTCAGTTCCGTTTCTATGCTGTAGTGACTCCTACACGGTTTTACGCATCCCATTAATATTTCACGCATCTCACAAAAGTGTGTAGGCCCGTTGTCTGGTTGGTAAGCAGTGTCCGATGCAACTTACGCATTTGCCTTCCCAAAAGAGATAATTATTAACCGTTGAAGTGGTAGAAATGAAACAAGATCGCCCACTGGTGGGCACGCAATGGGTAAATAAATACAATATATGTTTGGTATATTCTCTAGAGGCGAGACGAATTTGTGTGGGTGAGTACAATCGAGATAAAACACCTGAACTATTACGAGTAGGTAGTGACCCTCGAAGTCGGAAGATACCGAAATATCACTCACTAAGTACGTAGTCCTTTCTGCCTTTGTTTTCGGTATCACACGTCGTCAAGGTTCGACGTTTTAGTGTCGTTATGACTACCGTATGCATTGTGCAGAAGATCCCTGTTTCATACCCCAAGCCCATGCCAGTTGCGATGCGATCTGGGCAGGGATTCTCAGGTACGGTATGATAGATATCAAAATGAAAGCAACCAGGTTACTTACGGAGAGAGCGGCTTGTGCCTGTGCCAACCAGACTACAGGTTACCTACTCTAAAACTTTGTATCTTAGCTCACTTGATAGGCAATCCTAGGACCCTCCACATATTCGTAAAGCCAGACTATATTCACCACGCACATCTCGAACAATCACTGATGCAGTCAATATAATTATGACTATCTAGTACACTATATCTCGTCATTTCCAAAAAAAATTGAGTTTCGGCCAGAACTTTAAACGCCACGTTCCAAAGAGACGTGACCCAGATGACAAGTCTTATTTTAGCTTTTTGGCTACCCAACAAACTTCAGAACTTATCTTTGTTTCCCTCCCTCCATCGCTTGAGCCCGAAAACCGAGAAAAGCTTGTTGTTGAGATGGGTTGGAATAGGGATGACATGAGCTTATTCTGACTGCTGTTGTGAAGAGTGGGGTTACTAATGCCCGCGAGGTATGTCACGGTAAAAAAAAATTGAGAAGCGGAATTGCTCGTTGGACTCCGTCATCTTTGATGGGGTATTGCATGCGTCACTCAGTGGCACTATTCTAAGCATGAGAGATATTCTAAAAAGGACATTGGGACCTGTGCCCGCGATAACTTGAAGTGATACAAAAGTTTCTTGAAGCCTGCTGGTGCAGATGCATGAAGTTCAGTAGATGTATATAATTTATGCATAAGAGCATATACATATAAGATCTTATATCTTATCCTTATCCTTATGCTTATTCTTGATCGCCACAGAGACTCTTCATGGGAAAGGTAACTCTGGAGTGGAAAGGTTGAGCTTCAATCAGGATATAAGGAGTATTCGATCCCCACTGGTTACTCCAGGGATTGGACGGGTTCAAACAAGTCTCGAAAAACGAATATCACAAGCACTTCTGGCTTACTTATGGGCATACTAGGATGCGGCGGTAAATGACCAAAGGGCAATTCAATCAAATATTTTTATGGCGCTGAACAGCGAATGTGATGTACCGGTAGCATGTACGGTACCTACCTAGTCTCAGAACTGCTATATTGTGTTCATACTGGTCAGAAAACGCCACAATATGTACCCCACCTTTTTTTATTACTACCTATTAAATAAAAACGCCGTACCTTATTATAATACGGTATGGATACGGTATCCCTTGCACTGCTGAGGCAGAGCCCACCATGCATACACACAACTTTGACAAGGTATATCCCATTGATCCTTTTTTTTTTTTTGGTCTATACACCTTTCCCCTGAAGGGAGCCTTAGGCTATGAGATGGCCCCGTTCCCGCACCTTTAAAGGATTGGGTTTACACACGGGACAACATGCTTCCCATTGTCCTTAAAAAACAATACGACCAATAGCATTTATGCACGGTGGGCTCTGTCTCAGCAGCGCAAGGGTTAATAGCGCTGGCACATGGACACCGAGTTGTATTGAGGGCAGTTGACCAGTGTCTGTGATGTCTATAACCTTATACACAAATACCTCAGAGTTTAATTTTCGGCCGAAACCCTATACCAATGCTCCTCCCGGCCCGGGTCTTCGTGGTGTCACGGGAGGTGGAAAGAATTGAATGAGATAGGGTACTTCTTACTCGAGCATCTGATTGTGGAGATTGATGATCGATATCCAACGACATCATGGTTTTGTGCAACGCGCATGGGGCCGACCGAAAAAGCTTATTTTAAAATGGTAGGAGCCGATACTCTTATCATGCGCTTGTGTGATTTCTTTTTTTTCTTGCGACCGGTGTAGGCACAGGTATCCGGCCGGCCCAGGCGCAGATGCCGACAAAAGCCGCTGTAGACGAGCGGGTTGACGTATAGTAACACCAACATACGATATCGGCCACGAGACTATTATTTACATGTGGTGATGGCGGAAGGTCAAGTGGCAATACCAGAGATACGGAAGAGGAGAGGAGAGCTAGATAATAATTGTCTCACTTCCAATATCTATGCTCAGAGACCAATGATAGGTGAGAACAAGAACTTGGAGCGCGTGCACAGCTTATGAACATGACATGAGATGCTGTGGGCGTCTCGGCTCTGCACACCACATCCAGTGGGGGCACGGATATGGTCCAGTGTCCACCATAGCCTTGTACTACGATGAAGGGTATTACGAGATGTTTTCTTGCCATAATAGGAATATATCGAGAAATTGCACCACTCGGATCATTGGATACTCCAAGCTCTCAAGGATGGTACTAGGCGCCATAAAATAGTACCCCTTGGTGAATGCCGCCTTGATCCCGAAAATGGCCTGCTCCTCGTTAACAGCCTAGATAGTATACGTCCCAGAGTCATCAAAACTATACCTCCGAATCCGGAAGACAAGCGATGACTGGTCAAGCAGTGACCTATGAACTGGTATCCCACGATACTTACTGGTTGGCCCAGAATGCACTAAACTATAGTACAGTATATGAGACAAAACGGATATGGTAGGGTATCCAAAAGGAGCCAAAACAAACGAAGGATATACCTACCGAGGCCACATGTATTTAGAGTTCTGTTTAGCAAGCTCGAATATATCTTCTGGCAAATCAGCTCCGTTTCATAACCTCGTAATCTTACAACAGGGACTGCCAGCGTAGATAGTGGCCACATCACAATATTGTTCGGAGTAGGGTCATAAATGTCAAAATATGAAGTCCTTGTCTTACAACTGTGTTTTTTTGCTGCATGGAAATTTGGATATCAATTCACAGCACCCGGGGGCACTACACTCCACCATTCCTACTCTCCAAAACCATCAGTAACTAATATCCCCACATCTCACATCGCCACAGGCATAACCCATGTAATTTCTGTCAGATCTATTACTCCACCCGCAATATTTGCATATGACACTATCGCGCCCACCTTCCCCCCATATTGTAATATTCTCGCGCGCCAAAATGAATAAATAAACCAGGCTTGCTTTTTTTTCTTCTAATATTTTTTTCCCCTTTATTATTATTGTCTCGTGATATGCGATTTCGGATATGACGACCAATACAAGTACCTACTGTAGATACTGTACATCACCCCCGCCCACCCCCCCTCCCCCGGCAATGGCAAGTAAAAACATTATTCATCTATGACATTCATTAAATTGACATGATATTGAGTCTCTGCTGTGTTATTGTATTACTGCCATTTTTTGGCAAATAGGGGGTTGAGAAGTTGGAAGTAGGTAGAGAGAGAGAGAGGTTCGTTTAGTTCGTGTGGATATCGAACATGACGATGCTCGATACATCATTTAGGTAGGTAGGGGGGTTTGATATATGATTGGCATAGAACTCGAAGTAAGTTGTTGCAGGCCTGTCTGATACTGTATAAGAATGGCATTAAAACTTGTGTGCCAGTAAAGGATTTTATCGCATGTACGAGTACAAATAAACAACGATATCAAAAGTATGTACTGTACGTAGCTACATCTTTTACATACCGAGCTGAATAAGGTGTCTACTCCCGCCGGTAAAATTTCAACATAATTATGGAGTAAAATAGGATGATTTGAGCTTCTATATATGCGATATAAAGGAAGATCTTTTGAGCCATTGAAACGCTCAATTTAGGCCTGTGGCAATACTTTAACAAGTAAGCTAGAAGGAGCAAGATTAAGCTCCTCGAACATCCCACCGGGATTAGCGCATCACAACCCTGGCCCCACACCCCATTTCTGTCATAACACACAACAGTAACACACAACAGACGGACAAGGGGCCTCAGGCGCAATGGTTGTGGGAGATTGGGAAGGTAGATACACAGTGGTGTGTATGCGATGGATGGACGCTACAAAATGCGGCGCATTTGCTGAGTTGCCCATGGGTGGGAGACGGGAAAGGACGTACACACGATATGATGTGGGAGGACGAGAAGTGGTGCGAGGACGTGTTCAGGTTTATTCTGTATATAGTCCATCGCCATACTCTAGCTAGGGTGAATGCGATTAATGATTCTTTAAAAATAAAAATAAAAACACACAACAGAACCTGCAACGTCACTTGACAACTAACAACTCCGCAGTTTTCCAACAACACATATACAATGTCTACCTCCGAGTTGGCCGTTAGCTACGCCGCCCTCATTCTCGCGGACGAGGGTCTCGAATCACTGTATGTTTTCCACAAGCAGAAACAGGTGGAGTGGGGGGACTCACACAGATCGCTATCAATAGGCCGATAAGCTCCAAACCATCATCAAGGCTGCTAAGGTTGAGGAGATTGAGCCCATTTGGGCCACTCTTTTTGCGAAGGCACGCTCTCCCACTTATCCCACATGGCAGAACATTTGGTGACTGAGTTGGGTGTATAGGCTTTGGAGGGCAAGGATGTCAAGGACCTCCTTTTGAACGTTGGGTCCGGAGGCGGTGCTGCCCCAGCCGCTGCCGCTGCCGGTACTGCTGGTCCTGGTGCTGCTGCTCCAGAGGCAGCCAAAGAGGAAGAGAAGTCCGAGGAGAAAGAGGTTAGTTACACCCAAAGGCCCGCTTCCGTTAGGCCGCTACTAATTTCAATCGCAGGAGTCCGACGAGGACATCGGCATCGGATTATTTGACTAAACAACTTTGCATTTTTTTCGTTCCATATATTCCTTGCTGTATTTCCTTGATCTCAGATCACGTAGATGGTGGGTTTGACGAAAGTAAAAATGAACGGTGGTAGGCAAACGCTCATGTCTCATTCGCACTAATTTTCCCGCATCTCCATTTTATTTCTCATGTTCTGCTTCTAGGCTATGGAGTTATAATTGGTTGGATGATATCATAAAAAGTAGTTTGGGAATCAAAATGCCTAAACTTCATGATATTTACATGTAATGTCTATTAGACCCATAATGAATCTACGCAATCGCATTATTTTCGTCCTCCTCCCCCAAATCCGAAGTTGACAGAAAATAATGGCCATTGTTCCTAGGCTCCCGATCAACCAGGGGAGATATAGTCTCTCTCTGTGGAGTTAAAGAGGATCTGTGCAGCTCAGTTAATTCCAGTCAGATGGAAGACTTCAAGTTCACCGAAAAATAATCCACGTAGCGATGAAAAATTACGCAGTAGGGAGGGCATGAAAATGAAAAAAATTCTGGGAAATATCCGTTGCAGGAGAAGACCACGGCCGTTTTATTTATTACAGTGGTACATGCAATAAGGTCAATAGGAAGGACCCCCGTGATAGCCTTGTGATATTAGACAATTAGAACATCACAACTTTACGACCTAGCCCAGCAGAAAGAAAAAATAATTTGTCTCCTGGTTGGCTTCATGGGGAAACTTACTTCTTGCTGGTGAATAGGGCAAGAAGTAATAAGTAATATTGCGAGCTGGAGATGCACTATATATGTATTATTTTAAGCAAGAGCTGTGATTTGTTAGTTCAGGGTAACGTGCTCTTCTCTTTTACCCTAGCAACCCCACCAATGAATTGACGGTGGTGGGGGTGGGAGTGGCGCGACCTCTGCTGACTTGGTGGTTTGCTTGGATGGGTCCTCGGGGAGGGGAGGCGTAGTAGAGAATTCCATCTAGTAGAGGTGTGTCGGTGATGGGGGTAGGCGGTATATAGAGCGGGTGGTTTGGGTTGGGGGTCCGTAGTTAAGCCATTTATGCTATGCCTGCTTCGAGGGGGCTCTACGTATATTTGAGGCTGCATTGGTTGCTGCTGCTGTATTATGGACGATACAGCACTTGGAGTTATTGCAGAGGACGGCTCAATTGATTTTCCTTCTACTTCATCTTCTGTTGTATATGGCAATAACTTTGGTCACAGATACCTACCTCGTGCTTAAGGGTGTCTCATGGTTGCGATGTGATACAATGGGGTTAGTGTGTGTACCTATATGCCTACAGCTACCGTTCACTCTTGAGCTATTGAAACGCTCAATTTAGGCCTGTGGCAATACTTTAACAAGTAAGCTATGAGTTGGGTTCGACTTGCAGCAAGAAGGAGCAAGAAAATATATTGAGAGTCTACTCTTTTATTTATCTTAGTAAAACTATACATTTATTCTCTGCATTCGTGCACCCTTTTTGAGCCCCTAATGAAAACCCACCAAGATATGCGAAAATCCATTACCCAGCCGTGTTGCAATCCACTGTCGGATAGTAAAAGTGGAGCAATTACCATGTACACATCGCATGAATCCTATTCTCCCCATACCTCCGCCAACAGGAGCAACTCCACCCTCCCCTCCTCAGTCCCACTCCCAAAGTACCAATCTCCCACCCTCCTCAAACCCTCCTAGACCTCAGGACTCAGTGTAAAACCACGGCTTCCTCCCCTGGGCAATCCTCCTCCCTGGCACATTCATCGGCACAGGCACCTTCTCAGCAAACAGCTCCATACCCAGTGGCTCCTTCCTCACCTCCTGCTGTGCATCCCCCTTCTCTTCCCCACCCCCCAGTGTCCTTCCTGCTCTTGCACCACCAAATTCTTTACTCCTGGCCGCAGAAGCGCTCACAGGGATCAACACCCCACACTCCCAATTCTTGACGTTGAGTTTTGGCGATTTGCTGGTTTTATCCATGACGAGTTTACCCCTAATGAATCAGATGCATTAGTCTACTCTTATGTAGTGACCATGCGCATGGCAGGAAATGATTCAGGCATGAATGCAGTGGAGTGATATCAATTGAATATGCCCAGTGAGTGAATATTGGGGTGGTGGAACCTAGGCAGACAGGTATGGAGATATGTATGTAGGAAGTAGATGCACACTCACCACGCGCTCTCACTCAAATTAGCACTCCCAACATACGCATATGCATCCACAACTCCATTCTCAGTCTTAATTTGTGTTGCCGGACGCGCAAACAAGAGCTATATTCTCCCATCCATCGCGTGTCGCACATCCACAAGTCAGTAAAAAGCCGTCAAAGTGCTATGTATCAAGCCCTCTGCCGTGAAAGTAGAATGTATCAAGCCCACCCTCCCGTACAGCCGTTATTCTTATTCTCGCGTGGTGTGACCCAGCCTTCTCCCACACCACACCACACACCATATACACAGGCACAGTAAGTAGCCCTGTTTCCCACATCACTAGCAGCATCTGTCCAAATGAGAAAGCAAAAACCTTCTCTTGGCTAAAACAAGAGGTCACAAAACCGCAAACTCGAAAATAAATGAAAAACAACTGACCTTGCTGTGCATCAAGACTTTAGCTCTCGTACTAACACAATCTCTCATAACTTCTTTTGGAAACGTCGGCGCATCCCACCACTTTCTCTGAAAACAGATCGTCCCCCCCGCCTGTACGTAGCCGTCGTAAAAAGGTGGGTGTCAGCACGGCCAACCACGTAAACTCGAGCGCCATGGAATTCCTCCAACCCAATCAGCCAACAGAGGAGATACCGATATTTCCCTCTGTGTTTTTTTTTGCACAAGATATGAAATATGGGAAAGGAATAAATGGGCAATGAACGGGAGGGGGGCGTGCGTACACCAATACCACCTTTGCTCTGGGCAACGGTATCATGCGTAGGGAAGTACACGTTGAACTTATCGCTGATATCTAGTTCCCATGTTAACTCTACATTGGTCGGTTCGTTATCGTCCTTGGAGGAGGCGGTGGAGGAGCCGAAAGTGGAGGGGGAGGAAGAGGACGAGGCGAGGGCTGTGGAGGTCAGCCGATTACTTTGAGCATGTTTCTTGCCCCGTGATTGGAGTTCCTTGAGCCCGTTATCGCCTAGGGTAATTACGAATAAAATGAGTTCCGCTCTAGCTTCTTGAAAAGGCCTCTGGGAAAGAAGCAGATACGAAGATGAGACAAACCCATTACTGCTCTATACATATTGGTCAAAAACGCCTTATTGAGTGCACCAACTGATGAAGTCTGGTGTTTATTATTATTAGCTCATCTCGTGCACCAAACACCCCAGACACCGCGACCGTAGGTGGTACTGTTTTCTGGCAGCGCAGCAATAACTGCTGAATCAAGCCCGCGCGAGACAGGGGTACATACCACATAATCCACCATGAGCCCTTTCCCCGATTGCAGCCCAAGCGCCTTGACAGCTGTAGCTAGCCCAGGATAACCTGTTCTCTTCCAGTCGTCCCCCGTGTGTGATCCACCAATACTGTGCACAAATGCCAGATGAGCTGTTTTGCTATAATCGATGCGGTGCAAGGCGTCCACAATGTTATCCGGGTAGCCTTTCCCCTTGCAGAAGTAGATGAGCTCTTTAGCGAATTGCGTCAACTCGGATTCTTTGGACCGCTCCTGGTCTCTTGGTATTCGGGGAAGGTCTATTAGGAAGACAGTCTGAGTAAAATTAACTTTTGATATTTGATATTTCAGGGTAATTTTTTGGGCTATACATTTTCCATGATGCCGCCATACCCACCCCAATCGAACTTTACAAGGTTGGCTGTTGGAACTGCTATTCGTAAATAATTTTTGTGAAAGAGTAGCATCAGCTTAGAATGCATGCAGTTTATTTGCCCAGACATGTCCGGGAAGACCAAAGTGACACCACTTAAGACCGAGAACATTCTCTTCAGCCGTTCTTTCTAGAATTGAATTAGATATTGCTCCCATCACAGAAGTAGCCATGGAATACCTCTTCCCCTTCCCTAGCTTGTAACACCAGTATCAAGCCAGTTTTCCTTATATTCAGTTTGTCCATTATCCAAGTCGTATCCCATTGATACGCACTTAATACCGCCATGACAAGCGTATCCTGGAGAGCCATTAGAACACCCCACACCTGTAAAGCCCAAAAGGCCCAGGGAGGTCCATACCTTCTGCAATACCTCCTCGATTGTGATATCATCCCCCCTCCTTTCTACCCCCTCCAAATACGTCTTCTTCACCACTCCGTCTGGGTACTGCGTAGTCCCATCCTCTGGAATCTCACTCCCTAGCTTCACCCTTGGTCTCACAGGCTCCACCTTCTTTGGTTCAGGCCTCTTGAATCCTAGGGCTCCACCTCCGGAATCTGGGGACTCCGACCGAGTCATGGAAGCTCGACCGTAAAAAATTTTCGGTTGGACTTCCTCTGTTCTCTGCGTTTTTGTAGGTCTGACTGATACCATCCCTGCGCCATTCGATCTCCCTGGGCTGCCTGTCTCGTCTATACCCCTCTTCATTGATTTCATCACTCTAACTGGGCTTGCAGGTACCTCCACAGCCCTTTGTGTTGCTCTGGCAATCCGTTCTTGTTCCAGTTTAATCCGATCGCTGACAGACAAACCAGCCAATGTAGAGCCTCGACTCGAGTTTGTATCTGTTTTGTTTTGAGATGGTGGTGGTGGGGAAACAGAGCGAATGAGTGATGGATGCTGAGCAGGAGGCTTTTGGTTTGATTTAGCTGAGGAAGCTCTACTAGCTCTGGCAATATGCTGAGCATCATCCTCCCCATCACTATCTATAACAATAACCTCTTGCTCATGTGCTCTGGAAGGGCTCGGGGCTGACAATTGTAGAGACATTGTTATAGCTCCTGGTTTGTTTATTACCAGCTGGATAAATTTTGTTTGTGGAAGTTACTTACTCCTCATCTCCTCACCCCCATCTTCATCCAACAGGTGCTCATCAGCCATTTTTGTTAAATACCTCAGCGAGATGTTATCGGTTGACTCTGTATGTTGACGTCGTTGTTGCACTAGGAGACGTGAAGTGCGAGGGTAACTACAGCGAACTTGAGTCGCGTATCTAGAAACATGGAATGCGAGGAACATGGAACGGAACATAGAATGTAAAGGAATAATACAATTATGTATCTTCGATACATTTTTTCTAAGCTTGACTTTATCTTTTAAGCTGTTTGCTATTCGTCAATTGCATACGAGTTTTAACTCCCACTAACGCCAAGCAAACTGAGTCCACGCGTATCCACCTTTCACCCCTTCTCGACTCCCCAATGTCCTCCAACGTTGGCCTCTCCACCCCCCGTGGTTCCGGCACCTCCGGGTACGTTCAACGCAACCTCTCGCATCTCAAACCCCGCCAGAGCATCTCCAGCGCGCCCTACCCCTCTCCCCATGATCCCCAAACCCTTGCCAAACATCGCGCGCGCCAGCCGGACAAGGAAATCCTTCTACATGAGAAAAAACGCGAAGTGGAGGTGAAATGCTTCGAGCTCCAAGACAAGTTGGAGGAAGAAGGGAAGATGGATGATGGTGAGATCGAAGAACAAGTCGGTGCGTTGCGGAAGAAGCTGTTGGAGGAGTTGGAGAGAGGTGGTGGTGGGGTGGGAGATGCGGGGAGGAAGAGGGCAGGGCTGAAGAGTCATCAGGTGCATGAGTTGGCGGAGGCGAAGGAGAAGGAGATGAGAAGGATGGAGAAGGCGTTGGGCATAAGCCCGGATTATGAAGAGGTAGGGATATTAATATCAACCCTTTGGGAATTCATGACTGACAATTTCTGTAGGGAAGTCATTGGCAGAGACAGGCGCAGCGAAAACTCGACCGCGAGCTTGGTGGTTCATCGAAGGACACCGGATTACAACGGGAATAATTTCATCTCAGCTTGTACCCCCTCCTTCTCTCCTCTCGTTCCATATCCTGTTATGATAATCACGACACACATCAACATGTCTCCACTACAATTGGTATGGGATAAAATTCCCCATTCTGTATTATGCGTGTATATCTTTTTTTGCTTGCTGTTTTTATATTTTGCTTACATGCGCGAATGGGTAATGGGATTTGGAAATGGCATCTCTTTCTCGTCTCTGGGGTTTCACGGAAAAGTGCATTCGTCCGTAGATGTGGTGCATGATGCATAGCTTTGTTCAGAGGAGAATCTTCTAGGGAATATGGACTAGAACGAAATTGGGTGGCTCAACAGATCCTATCTCTTCAACTTATATGTATAATTTTGTTGGAAGTGATTAGGGCTTTGGTTCACAATTGACTGGGAATTAGTACCAGTAAAGGAGACGATACTCAGACTTGATCAATATGTTATGGGAACTCTCTTGTTGATGGGGCCTTTTGTAAAGAAATATGCTCTATTGATATCATATGATCGTTATTACACTGTAAACCCCCCCAAGCCTCCAGGGCTCATTTTCTAAGTCATTATAATGCACATTGCCTCCCCATTCCCCCATCATATTACCTCCCGCCACACGTTATACTCCAAAATTCATCTTCAACGCAATCGTTGGCTGCCCCTGTTGCTGCTTGACCTCCTCCTGCCCTCCATTCCCCCCCACTGCCCCGCTCCTTAAAACCTCCTCCATAAAACCCCTCTGCCTTGCCCCCATCCCACTAACCACCTTCCTAAACCCACTCTGATCCACCCCTACCAATTCTAACAGCCTCTCCGCCGTCTCCCTCCACAAACTCCTCTCACTCGTCGCCCTAGCAAGCAACGTAGGCACCACCAGCGCCATAGCAACCACACTCTGCTCTCCCACCAGCGTCCCCACGAATCCAGTTAGTACTGCGCAAACACCACTCTGCGCCTGTGTAAGCCCCGCATCAGAGGAATCAAGGTTTGTAGTGACGAATGTGATGAGTCGCAGGAGAAGATATCTCACTATTTCTTGATCACATTGGGTTTTGGGTGAGGTCATAAGGAGAGAGCGACAGCAGTGGATTGCGGTTCGAGAGGTATCTCTGTCGCGGAAGGCTTCGATGATGTTGTCGAGCAGGCGGGGGACGCTTTCGTCGGAGAGGGGGATGATGTTGACCCCAGCTGTGAGGATGATGGTGGCTGCTGTGAGGCAGTTCTTGACTGCAGGGATGGCAATTTCTGCAGCTTTTAGCCTATGGAGCGAGTTAGAATTGTAAGTAAGCAGAGCAAGGGCGAGGGAGGTAAGCATACTTTGCGTTATCTAGGATATTCACAATGTTATTCAAGCATGCCCTGGCCTGGGGAACTACCAATTCTGTATTATTTCCTCCGCCAGACTTCATGATAGTGACGAAGCGTTTGAAGATAGGTAGCGCTCTGGGAACGACTTCGGCTTGACAGATGGTTGTCCCCAGGAGGATCGTGAATATATGGAAAATTGATGCATACAAGTCCATACGAATCACCGATGGGAACACCTCGGCTGCATCAACAAGGGCATCAAGAGACACCTTAATGAGGTTGACAGACTCCTCGGATAAGGCATTCCGAACTGCAGGGTCATAGTCAATATACTTCGTCAATTCTGTCTGGAGGTCCTCAAGCCACTCACCCGGAGTCTTTGTATCCACCAAATTCGGCAAGATACCCGCCAAAACCAGCACAATAATCCTCGTTAACTCAAACAACTGATCAACATCCTCCGTCAGGCTCTCCCCCTGAGCTGCCACTGCTTTCGAGCGATTCCTCGCCATGGGATGTCCCATGCACAGGCCCCTAGCAATACCAACAATTGCCGATTGCACAGCAACCCCCTCGGTCAAGACTAGCCTATCCAATAAATCCATCGTCTCCGAGAAAATGACTTCCTGGTAAACAGCATATCCACAGACACTCGGGTGCAGGATCTTTTTCAACGCGAGGAGGATGGCCAGGGTTTGTTCTTTGGTTGCTAAACCATCCCCTGGTCGGCCAACGAGGGCTTCGAATGCTATTCCAAAGAGAACGAAGAAGAAGGCCACGGGCTCATCACGATAATTGATATCATGCCCAACACCTGAGATGTCTTCAGTGGCTGGCGGTTTACCATCCAGCGCCGTAAAGACAAAATGGCTGTCCTCTTCAATCAAGCTAGCAATGGCATCTACTAAATTGAGCCAGGAGTCTTGGTAGAACTGTTAGAAATTCTGGTTAACATTTACAGATTAACTGTACTTTCATAGCGAAAATAGTACCTTCAATAGCGTTTCCCGGTTAAGGGCTGAGTAAACAGCGTCGATAGACCCACTCAACGGGGTGGTTGCTCCTCCAGCACTACTTGAAATATCCGGTTCAAACCGTAGTCTTGCGAAATCTCGTAAAGACGATAGCCATAGCGGGGCTAATGTCCTAATATGTGGCTTTACCACATCCACCAAGTACTTTTGCTCTACAGAGGCCACCTGTAGTTCCGCCCACGCCGATAATACAGCCATTTTGAGCATCACTTGAGCATTGGAGCTTAGACCCTTTAGGTCACCGATAACCACGGTCTCAGTATCACCTATCCGCTATTAGTCAACCCCTCTGTTACTTCGCATCAGACAACATACTAGAGAAAGTCTCAAGTGCAGATATCAAAAGCTTCAGGATACGCCCCATCCTCTCGACATCCTTGACAATACCAGTAGCGATGAATCCACCACAGACGTTTACTGCCTCGGAAGCCAACTCAGGCGACGAATCTGCTGCAAAAGCTGGCGTCAAGGCCGAGCTTATTTGGGCCTGATACTGCTCGAGTAGTGTGGCTTCCGCAAAGTCAGGGTCTGGGGTACGTCCAAACATCTATTCGAGTCAGAATTACCCTGAACTATGACAATCAGTGTTACTCACCTTGAGCACTTGGTCAATGATTTTCAATCCACACAATCTCAGCTCTACAACGTTCGAAGTTGATGCTGAGAATGCCATCTTTATGACCTCTCCAATTTTTTCCACAATCCTACGCTCAGTAAGGGAGCCCGGGTTTACCAGCATTTCCTCCCCCACAATAAACAACAGATCACTTAGACACACCATGGCAAACGTCCGGACTTGCCACCTGAGATGCTCCTGTGTGCCCTGGGTTGCAGGTTTCTCCCCGGGCGCAACAGCTGCAGCAGCAAAGGAAGCAGCTTCTTCATCATTAAGTTCCATTCCACCCGAACCCCCAGATGCTTGTGTGTTCACCTTCGCTTTGTCTTTCTCACTTCGGCGATCAAAAATCTTGGTCATGATTACTTGGCACCTGTCAACCCACACCCTGGGGTCATGTAGAGCTGTCTGTGAAACCCAGTTGCGGATGATCTTTCTTATTCCTTCATGGTCCGGAGCTGTATTGAGTGCCAACCATAGATCATCCTCCAGACCTGGTTCCGCAAGAGTAACAATTCGAGGTGCATCGCCCTTCATTAACTGGTACAACCCATCCACAGCCACATCCCTGAGTTCCCATTCAGGGGAGGCCAGCTCCTTTTGGGCACGCCGGACGTAGCCTGAGATATCTACATAAGTAGCGGCAAATAGTGACAAGTGCTCAAGGCACCTCAGACCTTCAAGTACCACAGCATGGTCTGCTTCCTGTAAAAATTGACCAATCAAAGTAAGGATTAGGTCCCGTGCCTTACTCATATCCTGCAAGTCGGGCCCTAAAACACCTATCAGAGTCTGGATACATCTTGCAATGATGTTGATAGTAGGTAGTTCAATTTCTAGGTTTGAATTCGCTATAGATGACACTTCAATGTCATGGGTATCGGCCACATATAGCCGGGCAAGAATACCAAGTGTACTGGTGACATAACCAGAGAATGTCAGTCCAGCAGAATCAATGACCCTTGCCAGACCCTCTAAGGCCCAAAAGTGAACAGCAGGATGTGGATCATTCGCTAAGGACATCAAGATTCCAACAATTGTCTTGAGGTGGAATCCCGCTGCCATACCGCCAACGTGGGAATGAATACAGCCTAGAGCAACTGCACATCCGGCTCTTGCATTAGGATCCCGATTACTCACAATAGTGTTAATGAGGTAGTTGATTTCATTCCCAGTGAAAGCGTTCCCACCGATGCTGCAGAGTCGGCCCACGGCTTCGTATGCTACACTGCGAACATAAGGATCTGGGTGTATCAACAAGTCCTTCTTGATATTAGCATGAAGTATGCGAAATCCAACAATCAAGACTTCTTACCCGTAATATTTCCTGCATAATCTTTAGTACACTAGGTGAGCTGAGGCTGGTAGATGGTATTTGGCCATCCATAGTGAGTTTCAACGCTCCAAGTATCGCAACGGCAACATTGACCGTGATGGCAGCCTTTCGCCCAGGGTCTCTGTCCAGGCTCTTGGACGCCAGAAACGTAGCTAGTTGCTCAAGGATACTTTCTTGAACTTTCGGCTGTTGCATGGGAAGAAGAATTGTGAATAGATCAATTGCAGAATTGACGACAGCTGTGGCTGGAGGTGCCGGGGTTGGGTCCTCCACACTTTGGGAGTTGCCAGTGATGTATAATGCCACTGAGTCATGCTCCAGGGACTCCAGTACGGGTGTGTGAAGCTACCAATATTTAGTGATGTAAATCAAGTCAAAACTGGGATAACTCACAACTTCATCGATTTGCGCAGAGGGTGATGTCCGCATCATCCAGTTGGATACAGTTGGCCTTGAATCTTTTTGAGACTCAAATTCAAAGGCCCCCAATTCATACCCTCGCACAAAGCCACAGACGCCATATCCATAATTGTCTCCAATCTCCCAAACGTTTTCAAACGTACCTGCAGACGAGGCAATTGCGGTACTGAGGGAAGACGGGGTATATTTTTCTGGATCAGCAAAGAATGTCACTGCAATTGTGAGTAGATTTGCCTGCAAGGCCTCGGCATGGCTGAGCTTCACCAGCTTATTATAGCATTGAAGCACACGGCGCCTGACCATCAGGTCATAGTCTACAAGCTGTATCGATGGTAATAGTCTTTGAGTGACGTCGTCCGTGGTTTTTTTCTGAGGAAGGGTATTAAGAAATAAGGTGGAGTTTTGTAGCATCGCCGATATCCTCTTTGACACATCAGTAGTCAACAGCTTTGAATTGAACTCCAAAAAAGCAAGAATAGAGCCCAGAGCGCATTCCCGCACATGAGACAGGAAACTAAGCTCGAGTAAACTTCTGTCTAAGTTTGCATCTTTGGCCAGAGGTTTGGGGAGCGCATTTTTCCACAGAAGTAGGAGCTGGGAGAGATGTATCTTGATGAAATTCGGACCAAGGGACATAAGCCCACCAATCAGAATCCAGGCGACCTGGATCTGTGTACTTGAGACACGCAGGTCATGATCTCCACTTGACTTGAGAAGTGAGGTGGCCAGGGAGAGCACCCGTGAGGTGACATCCACAGATGCATACAATGGCTGCAACGGTGCTATACTTATCACTGCTGCTAAGCCATTGGCAAAACCTGTACACCTGCGGAAGAGGCTGGAGTTCAAGGACTTTTGCGTAGTTAGCTGTGACAGTTCCCGGTTCACATTGTTCATACAAATTGTGATAATTGGGAGCAGCTGTGCTGGTACCGCAAGAGCAAGTGACTTCAACGCCCAGCTGGTACTAACCTGCACCGTATAGCTTGGGTGTTGCAAAACCTGGAGTAAACCATCCCTGATCAAGTCCTGCACGCTGGTGACCGTGGCTCCTAGTGACCGTATTAATGATGCAACAGCATGCAAAGCTCCTGCCAGTGTGTGCTTGCTTAGCTCCAGTCTATCCTTGATTACTTGCGGGTAATTCTTGATTATCTCATTGAAAATTGTCCGTAGAGCATTCAGTTGACCGGTCTCCCCTAAGAGGCGTTCCCCTACCACATCTTCAAGTATGATCTTGACATACTTCCTTGTCATCAGAAGCCGGAAGCGATTTATTCCAATCGCAGGATTGGAGAGGAGGTCCACAAGCAAGTGATTTAATATCACACCATAATTCCCTTCTACAACAGTAGATCCCAGCCTTGTAAAAATGTCCATATAGCATTGAGCAATTCCGGCCCGCACTTTTGATGACACGGAGGCCCTTGTATACTGTATAGAGAGCTGTTTTAATATCTCCTCAAGGGTAAATGAGAGCACTGGGGCTTGCTTCTTAGTTATAGGTGAGCTCGGAACTTCCATGTCTTCATCTTCTACAGGAGAAATGATTGACAACCGTTTTGCGGGCTTCTTTGCGCCCTTTTTGAGAGCTTTTACGAAAGGATTGGGCTGCTCTCTGCCATGAGCACCTACGAGGGCAGATGCCCAACATGAGGCTGCTGCCCTCCTAACGGTGCTCGCGCTGGATTCCATCATCTTGAGAATCACTTGCATCACCTTGTCATAGTCCGTCTGGTTGCTGAAGTACGGCGTTTCGTTCATGAGAGTCTCCAAGCACTAGGAGACCATATAAGCCAATATTCAAATCCGATGAGGATCAACTGAGGATACCTGTAGAACACTCCCCTGGACAACTGTCGCCTTGTCGGAAGTAGCTACATTGCGAGCCTGCTTCCAGACGTCTCGGGCGATCGTTTCATCTGCTGAACCTCCCACCAGCTTGAATATCTTCCCTAGGGCCTTGAATACAGCGCTCCGGAGCCCACAATGCTATCTCTCACCCGTCAGCTATTCCATTACGCTTTTAAAACACTCAACAGGTGTCGTACGTTCTGTGCCACCTTCACTAATTTCAACAACGAGCTGCAAGTTACGGTGCATGTCATGATAGCCTTCACCACAAGTCAGCCCTCATGACTCTATTTCTTGGGGCAGCGTAATGTACATACACTGTCTCCAGCAACTTCATATATCTCCCCTATACAATGAACCGCAGCACTAAACTCCGTCATCCCACCCATCAGTCAATAATCCCAGCCCCAGACCAATTCCCTTACTCACTGCCTGCCTCTTAAATCTTTCTCTGCCTTCCCCATGCTCGTGTTTGCAATATTCAAGAGCTCATTTAGCGTCTCATACAGCAGCTTCCTGTCTCCCAATTTGAAAATTTGTGCAAAACATCGTCCAATCTGGTTCCGTATTACCCGCGTTGGAGCTGGAGCTGTTAGTGTTAGTACCCGAAATAGCTCTTTTTTGACATAGAACTGGTATGCAGAGGCGCCGTTCTCATCCAACCGAAGCACAATCTTCTCCAGGTCCCGTAGAAATGACATCACGAAGATCTCTTGCTGGTCCTCCAGAGTCGACTGGAGTTTAGCAACATCCAGAGTTACCGTTGTGACATCTTCGCTGTTGTCAGTACTACCCTGCATGTTGGGCAGCAGTCAATTAATGAATGCAGATAGTCTGTACTTAGGTGATGACTTCGTAACAACTAAATTGTTGTTTTTGCGAGCATCTGGTGATGGTGAGAGACTGTGGGACATTTCAAGGTTAAATGTCCCAGGCTAGTAAAGCCAAGCAACGCTAACAACTGCATATATACGTGATTTTGATGCAAAGGACGAAGCTGAACCCGACGAACGGTTTCGACACAATAACAGAAACCACGCAACACAGAGACAAACCATTTTGACGGTAGATATGAGTTTATCAGTTGTTGACCTGATCAGTGAGCAGGATCCAGGATGGTGGGCGATGATACGAGCAACAAGAAACGAAAGCCGAAGTGGACTACGTCGTATTCCAGCATGTCCTTGTTAGATGCGGAGGACAGACTAGGCTTTAGAATGAGTACAATCAGAGTGGTGCCAGTTCAGAACATGTTGACGGAAGCCAACTATACGCTTGAAGGAGAGGAATCGATTTTGAAGACCAAGGAAAAAGTGTACGATCAAATAGTGCAATATCTTGTTTTCGAAGGATATCCTACGGAGGCGAATGCGTACTTTAAAGAAACAAATATTAACGACTTGGTTCTCTACACCATCGGTCCAATCCTTTGTCATTTCATACTAAAGACGGGACGGAACAGTCTACAGATATTGAGGGAGAAAGAGATCATCTCTACAGACTCTGTGACGGACGGTATGGAGGAATTTGCTGTGATGGACCTGATTTCAGTGAAGGAACGCAACTATGTCTTCATCATAGAGCAAAGAGATCATCCCTCGGAGAGGCGATGAAACAGTGTGTGCTGTCGATGAAGGATGCGAGAAACAAAAATGGTGGAGGTGAGGTGTACGGTTTCGTTACAACTGGAGAGTCGTGGCAAATGCTGAAATATAATGGTGCATCGTTTCAGATGACACGCAAGATTGATGTTCTATTTAATGGAATGGATCAAGAGGGAAAACTATGGATGAAGGATAACTCCGTTCTGGTTGATTGCATGTATGTCGCACTGAGCAATGGTATTGTGACGAAGGATGTGGTTGTCTTGAGATGTTTTCGGTCGAATTGTATCGGATTCGACAGTGGCGTTAGTATTCATTATTGTGTAATTTAATTTGGGGTGCCCCTACTGTCTCCATCAGCGAAAAGTGAAGTTACGTTACGTGATGGCGAAATACACTCTAGTAGGTACGGAGTAGCTACTGTAATGAATAGCTTTAGCGCAGATAACCTAAGAGTCTGGGAACGAGATCAGGAACGAGATCAGATCCAAGGCTACTTGTGAAAGGAATAGGGATATCAAAGCAAAACCTACCGTATAGACTCAATGGCCGTAGAGATCACTACGAGGTAGTCTGGTTGGCACAAGCCCCTCGGTAGAGGACTACGAGGGTGTTGTGCCAACCAGACTAAGTTTTATCATACTCTGCATTTCCTCATTAGGGAGGTCTGGAAGGTATTCTCACTAACCCCGTCTTTCTATACAGTAGCTTATTTCGTCTGGTAAGCCCCCAACTACCCCGGCTAAAAAAAAGCCTTGGCTTCGTGACCCTGGAGGTCAGTATTGTAAGTTTATTATTGTACGGATACAGGTATTTAACAGCAGACAAAGGTCAAGGGATGTACTCTACAGTATGTGAGTATGTACCATCTCTCCCCTACTCGTCGTCCACCCTGCCTCGTACTGCTCTATCCACCTTTTCTTCAAACGCAAGTACGTCTTTCTGTAGCTTATCCAAGCCCCCAACTACTCTATCTAGAAGAGAGTGCATACGGATATTTGCCATCTTTTTGTACACATTTTCCAGCTCTCCCCTACTACAAGCCCCTCGGTAGAGGACTACGAGGGTGTTGTGCCAAGGGGCATGCTCCCTGGAATGACTTCATAACCTTCCAAACTGAGTTCTTGGTTGGTGGTTGATCGTAAGTGATGGCATTGGACCAGACCGCAAAATTTGTGTGGGTAAGGCGTGGAATGCTTCCAGCCTTGGTGACAAAGTAATCAGAGGGGGTTGGAGTTTGCATTTTGACCGGTAATGTTGATGGATAATAGGATCGATGAGAGCGCTGGTTGGAGGATTGATGGGAAAAAAATGGGACGGCCAGTGAGAGGACTGGTGATAATTTGACCAATGTGAGAGACCCAGTAGCAAGAGCTATACCGGGCTCATAACCTGTTGAAATATCAACAGACTAGAGTAGTCTCGGCACCAACAGCAACTCCACTACCTCTATCGTCCACCCTTCCGCCCTTTAAGGGCAAGTACATCTTTTTGTAGCTCATTCAGGAGGGACATCACATCTGCCACCGCTTTATCCAACGCTTTAGATATCATCTTCTTTGTCATCTTTTTGCTCGTAGTCCACCCACCCTTGTATTGTTCTGTCCACCATAACGCCCTTTTTTTGGTCATTCTTGCCACCCCCCACTCCTTCCATTCACTCTGTACCCTACTCCTGCTTTCTGCTTCCGCCAATTTCTCACCCTCCCATTTAAGCTAGTCTTCACCCCCGACATAGCATCCCAATTCACCTTAGGCTAGTCTTCACTTTTGATATAGAATCCCAATTCGCCTCGCTGTTACGGCTGGGCTGCACGCTGGCATACAGACCACGTAATGTGGTGGGTGGCTTGACCTACCCGCTTTCCTATATATTCACGCTCTTGTACCTAGTTAGATCTTCAGATTCCTAGCGAAGTTCTGTGTTCGCTGGCAATATACTCTTCTCGCACCCGTACGTGCGGCCAGTTAGGCCCGAGCCGTGATAAATCTCTATGCTCCGACAGATATTTGCCTAATCACCGGCTCGCCACTAACACTCGCCCTTTCCAATCCCCAGGAGGTGCCTGGCAAATTTGGTAAGGGTATTTCTCTGCACTACCTCCTCTCCTGCCTTCCAGATTCCCAACGCCCTAAGATCCACTTCGCAGCACAATTCGAGCCATTCAATGAGCTTGGCACTATCGCCAATGGAGAGTTTATGGACCATAGTATTGAGAGTGTTCCTAGGGCCTGCTTATAGTAGCCCCAAGACCAAGGGTATATCGGTAGGTTGAAAAGCTTCCCTCAGTAGCAGTGGTAAACCTTTGGCAATAGGAAGGGCCGGTGAATTCAGATAGTTAAGTAAAGTAGGGTATCGTTCTTAACAACATTGGCCAAAAATAACTAACTGTTGCTGTCGTGCTCTAGGGCTCACTATCCTCCATTTCATTAGGAGAAGTCTTATTGCCAATGGAGGACGAAGCCTGTCTATCCATCTTGCCACCAGGCTGTAGGGGTTTCGCTGAGGTTGTGTTGTCATTGGTGGGCATCTTGGGCTTCGACTCATACCAAAGGAATGTATGGATCTAGGAAAAACAATTAGACCTGGAGTCTTCTATATGACAAAGGAGGAAGCTCATCACATACCAGGCAAAGGAGTTCACGGATTTGCATCTTCCGCATAGTCACTGTTATCTTTGTCTCCCATGAACCAGGCCTCGGAGCACACATTGTCCGGGAGATGTGACTTCCAAACGTTCCTAACCTCCTCCAGACGGTGGGTATCGCGACTCTTTGCTGTCAGGTTAGTGGTGCCATTGGTATCACCAATTAGGAGCCTTGGGCCTGCGCCCGAGGTCTATGCCAGGGGGAAAGCTACGAGTTGGAAAGTCTGTATTTGCAGGAAGGAAAGAAGTTGGAGGACCCAGCGTAGTAGTCCCAGGCGTACCTGATAGTACCCTCAAATCTCCGGAGAGTTGCGTCTAGGAACTAATTAGGCGGCATGGGGTAGAGAGAGGAGACCAAACGGCAGATGGTGTAAATGTCTTCCGAAGAGACTACAGACTCGTCGATGAAGCTTAACACAAAGCCAACCAGGGCTATGGCGTGTGTATAACTTTAGATGGAGAGCGTAGTAGATTGTCGTTAAGGTAGACTTGCCAGTGAGAAACGAGCCGTTAGAAAGGAGCCGTTAGAAAGGAGCTCCAGAGCCGTGAGAAAGAAGGCAGTGAGAAAGAAATCAGGGCCAGGTATATTGTGTCATAGGGGAAGGGCACAACCTAGAAGCTTAAGCTGTCACAGTTGTATTTATGAAGTGTACCTAAACCTAGTCTGGTTGGCCTAAACCTTGCGATAATGATTTCATCATCTCCAACAATACTATATGTTGCAACTGGCTGACCTTGGTGAGAGTGGGGCGGTCTCTCAACAGGTAGTGGGTTCGAATCCCGCTCCCCCCCAAAAAGAAGTAGGATGAGGGGTGGGCGTCTCATATCCATAGACGTATAGACTCAAAAAAAAAAAAGTAACCTTCTCTCCACTTCATAAAACAGCTTCTGTCTTTTCAATTTCCACTGCTTCAACATATACTGACAAAGATCTCCATAAACGAAAATCTACATGCTTGCTTTATAACCAACTTGATATATCTTCATTTCTTCAACACTTAATGTATTGCGTCTACCACTTCCATGATACCACTATGGAACGTCCACCTCATAGCCTAAGGCTCCCTTCGGGGAAAAGGCGTATAGACTCAAAAAAAAAAACTATGGAACGTAACTAACAGATTCCATCATATGCTGAGTTTTCATCACAAACCTCTTATTGAAAATCTCAACTTGATTTTCATTTTAAATTGTCTCTGAACTTTGAATACCCGTTCCTTACTCAATGACATATTATCCTTTATACCACTATCGTTAATCTTATTACTGATTTGAAGTGTTGTGATTTTTGCTTTCACTTCAGATACTGTGTTCATGTTTGCATGTATGTGTGTGTGTGTATCCTCGTTCCGTCCTGCAAAAATCGATGAAAGGTAGCCATACTTATATGCAATTACTAGCACCCCTTGGCTCCACGGTTAAGCGTGGATAATGCCGAATATCGGAGAAAAGGTTTGAATTGCCTTCTGAATCACCACTGAAAATGTGGAACATATCTAACATAGAGCGCTATACTGGTATATAAATGAGTGCTCATAGCATGGTATTTCCTTCACTATAAGAGCCTCGGCCAGCCAATTTTTAAGCAGCCATGTTTGCAAGGCGCCCAGGTAGCCCTCTTCATAATATTCGAGGTCTCCCATGGCCAGTCTAGAGGCTTGATCATAGGTTCAATACCTCTTTGAAGGGTTCCGCTATCATAGTTTGCTGGCGCTTGTAGGATATACAGTCACTGTATCTACTTCGAACCCCCCAAAAAACCCTCAAAACGCTCTTACGTGAGTATTTTAGACAGGCTTAAGAGAATAGAAAAGCCTTATGGGTATATTTTCCTGAGGTAAGGGAGGGGTGTTAAGTAGTTATATCCTATAAACTCCAACAAACTATGACTATGGAACCCTTCAAAGAGGCATTGAGCTTATAATCAAGCCTAGACTGGCCATGGGAGACCTCGAATTGTAGGTGCTATAGTTGTTGGAAGGAGGGGGTATTCTAGGGAAAGAGCTGAGGGCAGTAGAGGCAGCTGAGGCAGCTTAGGCCTTGAAAATTATGTAGAGGGCTACCTGGAGGCCTTGCAAACATGGCTGCTTAAAAATTGGCTGGTCGAGGCTCTTACAGTGCAGGAAATATCATTACTGAGGAAGTGGTTAGAGCATGCTACATGATATTTAACTTTTTGTAATACATGAAGTATAATGCCTCTATGCTCTATCCTTATTATCAGTGTAGAGGGGTCCATGGGGAGTCGATTTGAGTATTAACAGCTATGAATAGGGAAGAGTGGGCAAGAGCGCAGGTGTTTACAGTAGAGGGGGGGTTTCTACTGCTGAGGTTGCGAGCGCTATAGTAATTTTAGGGTGACTCTGATAGGGCTGTCGATGTCATAATTGAATCCAGCGACTGCAGTTAGCCTATATCCGCAGTTGTAGTCGGTCATTCCATAAGATAGTTGCATAGCATGAAGAATTCAATGGTTCTTGGTATTGATATTGCAACGATATTTAGGTGGTCAATGATCATTGTTCAGTTGGGTATACCGTAGTATGTAGTTACTAGGGGGTCCAAAGTTCTAAGCCCAAAGAGGCTCATACGATGGAGGATCACCTGACTGGAGAATATTTAACTGACAAAGCTTTGAGGTTCACAATTGCCGTTTAGCTACAATGACCTTCACAATACCTGCGCCGGCATTGAAGACAACTTTTGCCTCAGTGTTTCGTTGTTCCGCCCACCGCCTTGCTGATATATCCTCACGGCCAGTATCTTCGATCATCCGACCCCAAGCTTCTTCATTCTCCACCACCCTGACAACTCTCTCTGGGCACTCACGATGGTCTAAAATCAAACATGACAAGGGAAAGGCAGACTTCCGGCGGGGTGCTGAATTTTCAAAAATTTCAAGGGAAATTATAACAGCTGCGAAAGGTGAGTTAAGAGTCTAGACCACAGTAGCCAACCTTTGAGCCTCTTACATTTCCGCAAAATCTCCTGCGATATGAGTTTGATTTGCTGTGATATCATGGCCTTGGGCTTTTTGCTAACAATTCTTTGTGACTTCAGTCGATGGTGTAGACTCATTACGGCTAAAGTCCGCTCTGGAACTGGGAAAGAAAGGTATGTAGCAATTCGGCCATTCAATATTTGACTTGTGAAGCTCACAGTTCACAGCTGGCATGTCAAAATCAACAATGGAGTCAGCGGTGCAGCGAGGTCTAGGGGTTTCCCGGGAAGGTGTCCAGCTCCAGGTTCTCATAATTGAAGCTATAGGGCCAGCGAATGTCTCCCTCATAGTGTAAGGCCCATTTCCCCAATACGAATTGTGATGCGCTAACTAGGGAATGCCTTTACACAGAGACTGTCTTACAGACAACAAGCTCCGCACACTGCAAGCCATCAAGTTCCTCCTCAAGGAAGGCCGTGCTAATGTCACCGACGTAGCTTACCTTTTCTCCCGCAAGGG
>Ga0307514_10001216_pt1 | contig 34219 bp, 23 predicted proteins | sample 16_EM_MG_FD_203088 | JGI IMG/M metagenome (GOLD analysis project Ga0307514, IMG submission 203088) | Populus trichocarpa ectomycorrhiza microbial communities from riparian zone in the Pacific Northwest, United States - 16_EM | ecosystem: Host-associated > Plants > Roots > Unclassified | place... | reverse complement strand
CATGAGCTGATACGCTAGAAGGTGTTTTGCTTCGTGACCAATGGTATCCACTTCCGAATGGTAGTCACGTGTACTAGCTTCAGTTCAAACATGTATCATTACCGCTATTAGAGGAAAACCCCTAACATTGAGCAAGTTTGCAGATGCACTTTGGAGCCCGTGATCGAGCGAGTTTAGAGATGCACTTGGAGGCTGCGATTCAGCAAGTTTGGAGATGCAATTGGTGGCCATGATCAAACGACTTCAGCAAAAAACATTTCCGTCCGGGCGCAATGGCTGCGTCAGAGTGGACGCGCTCAGTCAGAGCGGTCAGAGACACCTCGGTGGCGGATTACTCCACGCCAGGCATCAATACCACACGTCGCGTTGCATATCGCCCTCCGATCGCCGTTTCGCTATTTCTTCTCGCTCTGAAAATCTCTCCTCACGTTCCTTCTACATTAAGCTCGAGGATTGTAAGAAGAAGGTGAGAAGATATGAATCTACCTGGCCGTAAGGATCCACGGAATTGCGCGGATCCATGAAATCTCGGGAAGAGCGATTGAAACCAAAAGTTGGGACAGATAGAGTGTGTATTTTCGTTGTATGACAAAATGAGATGAAAATGAAATGCTGTCTAACTATCTACCCTGGGGTCTCCCGAATATATACTCCGCATCGCTCATTCCACCTTCGTTACCCCTGTGGCTCCATACACCCACCATCACTCCTTAACCATATACTTGGAGGCCGTGATCGAGCTAGTTTGAAGATGCACTTGGAGGCCGAGATCGAGTGAACTGAGAGATGCACTTGGAGGCCGTGATAGAGCGAGTTTTGTAATGCACTTAGAGCCCGAGATCGAGTGAACTGAGAGCTGCACTTGCAGGCCGTGATGGAGCGAGTTTGGTGATGGACTTGGAGGCCGAGATCGAGTGAACTGAGAGCTGCACTTGGAGGCCATGATCGATCAAGTTTGGAGATGCACTGGGAGGCCGAGGTCGAGTGAACTCAGAGATGCACTTTGAGGCCGTGATCAAGCAAGTTTGGAGATGCAATTGGACACCGAGATTGAGTGAACTCAGAGATACACTCCAAGGCTGTGATCGGGCGACTTTGGAGATGCACTTGGAGACCGAGATTGAGTGAACTCAGAGATGTACTCTGAGGCTGTGACCGAGCGAGTGTGGAGATGCACTTGCAGACTATGATCGAGCGAGATTGGAGGAGTACTTGGGGGCAGTCGATTTGGAGGGAGGCGCGACAGCAGCTGAGACTATATTCATTGGTTAACTCGTAATCGTGGGAATGTAGAGAGTTGAGTACAATATGGTCCGCCCAGAGATGAGAGACTGGCTGGAAGTGGAAGACAGTCGATCTTAGGATGATGCAGTACGTGGTGTATGCTGTACTCGGTGTATGCTGTACTCGGTGTTAACTCATGATCATTGCATGGAGAGATAGATAGGGATGAATTAACTTCGTGTGCTGAGGTGATGGTAGAGACAGACAGAAATCAGAGCAGATGGGGGAAATCATCATGTGAAACTGGGACTTGAGAGAATTTCGTGTGCCAGTCAATTGACCATCCCCGATACGGCAGATACGAGTCCTGATCCGGCATGCAATATCACCGATACGGGGTCTTCTAAACCCAATCAGGCAAGTTGTACTCCTGATTTCTCATAGCTGCTCATATTCTCCATATCATTCTCATCTTCATCCCCCATCTCCCTCTTTCTTGTCCACAACTCTACCATTATCACAAGAACACAAAGTTAAGTCATCCCTCTCTATGTCTCCATGCCATAATCATGAGTTAACACCGAGTACAGCATACACCTAAGATTGTCTGTCGTCCCTTCATTCTCACGGTTTCGAGTTGTCTCCTGAATGTAGCTTCAGCTTCCGGCGTACCTCCCTACCGATCCACCGCCACCAGCCATTTCTCCATAAGAGCTTCAGAGGTAAAGTCACCTCGTCACATTCCCACGGTTTCGAGTTAACTAACCAATGAATAGAGTCTCAGCACCTGGCACGCCTCCCACCGACCGCCTCCAGATCGACCACCTCCAAGTACTCCTCCAATCTTGCTCGATCATAGCCTGCTGCAAGTGCATCCCCAAACTGGCTCGATCACTGCCTCCCAGTGCATCTCCAAACTCGATCGATCACGGCCTCCAAGTGCAGCTCTCAGTTCACTCGTTCTCGGCCTCCAAGTTCATCACCAAACTCGCTCTATCACGGCCTCCAAGTGCATCTCTCAGTTCACTTGATCTCGGGCTCTAAGTGCATCACCAAACTCGCTCTCTCACGGCCTCCAAGTGCATCTCTCAGTGCACTCGATCTCGGCCTCCAGGTGCATCTCCAAACTCGATCAATCACGGCCTCCAAGTGCAGCTCTCAGTTCACTCGATCTCGGCTTCCAAGTGCATCTCCAAACTCGCTCTATCACGGTCTCCAAGTGCAGCTCTCAGTTCACTCGATCTCGGCCTCCAAGTGCATCTCCAAACTCAGTCAATCACGGTCTCCAAGTGCAGCTCTCAGTTCACTCGATCTTGGCCTCCAAGTGCATCTCCAGACTCGCTCGATCACGGCCTCCAAATGCAGGTCTCAGTTCACTCGATCTCGGCCTCCAAGTGCATCTCCAAACTCACTCAATCACGGTCTTGGAGTGTATCTCTGAGTTGTAGATTGGTAGCTATATAGATACATTGATACATAGATGAGAATACACCCTGAATACATGAGTTTTAACATGCGTTGCACGATCAGTAGTAGCTATGAGTTCCAGGCGCACCAGCAGCGTTCCCTAAGAAGATGTTGTTTTTCCCAGAATGCTCTACTGTGATTCGAGGTGCTCCCAGACGCTCCCAGGTTTGTCGCCGGCGCTCCCAGGTGCTCTGCTATGTAACGCGACCTGTCGCATGGGTGACGGGAAGCGTGTAATTCTCCGTCAGAGGGTATGAAGTTCCGTCAGAGCCGTCAGAGCCATCTGGAACACCCGGGTGTTTTAGACGGAAACTACGGTTGTTGCCTATGGACTTTGGAGATGCACGTGGAGGCCGTAATCGGGCGAGTTTAGAGATACACTTGAAGGCTGTGATCGGACGAGTTTGGAGATGCACTTGGAGGCCATGATCGATTGAGTTTGGAGATGCACTTGGTGGCAGTGATCAAGTGAGTATATAGATGCACTTTGAGGCCATGATCGTGCAAAATTGGATGCCGTAATCGAGCTAGTATGGAGATACACTTGGAGGCTATGATTGAGCGAGTTTGGAGACCCTAATCGAGTGAGTTTGGAGATGCACTTGCAGGCCGTAAACGATCGAGTTTAGAGATACACTCGAAGGCTGTGATTGAGCGAGTTTGGAGAAGCACTTGGAGGCCATGATCGAGTGAGTTTGGAGATGCACTTGGTGGCAGTGATCAAGCGGGTATATAGATGCACTTGGAGGCCATGATCGTGCAAAATTGGATGCCGTAATCGAGCTAGTTTGGAGATACACTTGGAGGCTATGATTGAGCGAGTTTGGAGACCCTAATCGAGCGAGTTTGCAAATGCACTTGCAGGCCGTAAACCAGCGAGTTTGGACGAGTACTTGGAGGCAGTCGATGGACGGTGCGCCAGGTGCTGAGACTCTTTTCATCAGTTAGTTAACTCGCAACCGTGGGAATGTGCCAAGGTGACTTTACCTTTCAGCTCTCATGGTGAGGCACACTGGAAGCTGAAGCTACATTCAGGGGTCAACTCTTAATCGTGGGAATGAAGGGAAGACAAACAATCTTGGATGGAAGCTGTACTTGGTGTATGCTTTACTCGGTGTATGCATTACTTGGTGCCAACTCATGATCATGACATGGCGAGATAGGTAGAGGTGACATAACTTTGGGTTCTACGATGATAGTAGAGTTGTGGACGAGAAAGAGAGAGATGGGGGATGAAGATGAGAACAATGTGGAGGATATGAGCAGATATGAGTAATCAGAGGTATGACTTGCCAGATTGGGTTGGGATGACCTCGTATTTGTTACGGGGATACTTAGGTACCAAGTATAGGTACTAGTACAGCCGTAGATCCTATCCTTGATATTGAATATATCTGGCTTTCGCTTGCCTAGCCTTCTTAAGTTGTTTTTTCGATTGAGGTAAAGGATTGATGCGTCCTCTCCTAGTTCGCTTTAGAGGGTCGCAACTATACTTATTATCCGACACAGATGGCAAGTTATTTGCAGGCTGATCGTTAATATCTCTAGCGATATCTCTTGGTGTGCTAGATACTTGTCGCAAACCTATCTCTCGTCTTAACACAAGCGTATCGATATGAATCACCAAGTCGTCGGTTAACCCAATGATTCCGGATATCCACCAAGCGCAATTACCAATAAAGAGAAAATGGTTATCTCTGCTATATGATATTATTTTCTCGAGGGCGTAAACTATCACTTCTTTGTCGTTGTTGAATGTAATAGTCATAAAGCGTAGGGGAATACTTAAGGTGCGGGGCTGCCGCTACAAAAAGCTAATAGATTTTTAAATAATAGATATAGGTATCATAAAAACTCAATAATAAATAAAGGTCTTCTTTCGCTGGTAGGTTTTTGACTGTTCGCTCCTAGAGCTTCTCCTTTCAATTGCCTGGACAATCGTGATCTCTTTTATAGTCATGTTCGAGGGACAGTATTCTTATCGCCCAGACTTCCATTCTATAATTCCGCGTATCGCATAATTGCAGTGTTATGGTTGCGTCTTACATTCTACTGAATGCGCCCCGTAATTGACTGCCACGCTTCCCTTAGGTTATCGTGTTAATATAATGTGGTTTCAAAACATTACGCTCCTGATTAAAATCAGGCCACCCATCATATTAAATTATGTCGAGTGACGTATCAGATCAGAACTTCAACTTGGATATCTCGCTACTCGTTTGTTCAGTAGCTAGAACATCTGACGACCTTAGTCTTATCAATGCTTATCGCAACATAATATTAATAGCTCTTCACTATTAATTGCCTCACCATTAATTTGGCTATTCGGCATTGCGTCAGAGATTTAATCGGCGACCAACCGATACTCCGCTAACGTAGATTATGACACGTTCTTTGACATTGCAATGCATACGGTCTTAACTCAATAAGCCGGTTTGCTTCTGGCCTCTTATCTTCAGCCAATGTCATTAATCCCTCAGACACTGCATGCTTAGGTCTCGACCTTCCGTAGACCGGGGAGTGCCACAGGTGTTCTCACCGCTTAGCGGCTGAGCTGCAGATCCCTCGTACTCGCATATTGCAATAACGTCTGCTGCACACGTAATTCTGCGTAAGCGCAACTTAACTGTGTGTTGTCCCGCTAGACAGGGTTTGATAAGTGTGGCCAATAATTATGCGCACTGCTGAAGGTTTTTCACTTCCCAGTTATGGCGACATAATTGCATCATCAAAGTTGAATCCGCTAGTGCGACTTCTTAGTCATCACTGATTGATCGACACACGGCTCAAGTGTAATCCCGCTAAGAATCACTTGACTGACAACCATGTTCACGTAATCGCAGGTAGGTGTTTTGCATATGAGCATCTTTAAGATACATCACATGTACCTGCTTCGTTCAAACATGTATCATTACCGCTGCTAAGGTAGAACCCTTAACAGTATTGGTGTAAATACATGCCGCATCAGGACTTGTACCCGCTGTATCGGGGATGATAAATTGAGTCGCAAATGAAATTATCTTAACTCCCAGTTTCGCATGATGATTTCCCCTGTACTCTCTCTTTCTTGTTTTCAATTCTACCATCACCTAAGAACACGAAGTTAAGTCATCCCTCACTATCTCTCCATGCCATGATCAAGAGTTGACACCGAGTACAGTATACACTGAGTACAGCATACACCGAGCACACCATACACCGAGTAGCGCATTCACTGAGTACTGCATACACTGCGTAATGCATCATCCTAAGATCAACTGTCTCCCGCTCTCAGCCAGTCTCATCTCTCGGCAGACCATGTTGTACTCAATTCTCTACATTCGCACAATTACAAGTTAACCAATGAATTGAGTCTCCGCTCCCATCGTGCCTCCCTCCCGAACTTACCGCCTCCAGATTGACCGCCTCCTAGTACTCCTCCAATCTCGCTTGATCATGGCCTCCAAGTGCATCTCCAGACTTGGTCGATCATGGCCTCCAAGGGCATCTACAAACTCGCTCGATTGCGGCCTGCAAGTGCATCTCCAAAGTCGCTCGATCACGGCTTCCAATTGCATCTCCAAAATTGGTCGATTGCAGCATCCAAGTGCATCTCCAAAGTCACTCGATCACGGCCTCAAAGTTCATCTCCAATCTCGATCGATCACGGCCTCCAAGTGCATCTCCAAACTTGCTTGATCTTGGCCTCGGAGTGAATCCCTGAGTTCGCTGGATTGTCATTTTCAGGTGTATATCGAAGCTGGGCCAGAGAGAGTGTGTATTTCGTATAATGAGATGATGTCTATCTACCCCAGGGTCTCTGAAATAGATACTCCCTGTCGCTGAGTCCATCTCCGTTATTCCTGTATCTCGAAATGTATATATATAGAGAGACTTAGAAAATACATGCCATATTATGATGTAGCAAATCTTGTAACTGTAAGAAAGACCAATATGATCGATGAAATACCTTGTGGTTATGGAACCGTAAGAACCACTGCTGTGAGAATATGGCACCAAGTCTCCCGCAGACCTGCACAGAGGTCTCCACAGCTCCACAATTTGACTATGCTAATAGTCAAATCTCGTAGCATCTTGAATTCACCTCCATCACTGCAGGTGCTTTCAGGAGCACGTGAGAATACTCTTGCGCACTCTGAGAGCATTTTGCACAGCTCCAGTGGGGGCTGCGAGTATCTGGAAGTACTTAGAAGCACTGGCGAGGGTTACCGGAGTTTCTGAGAGGTTTGAGTATGGCTTCTGGACCGAATTACATTATGCTGATGCCCAATCTTGAAAATGAGCGTCAACAGAGCATCAACGATTTTCGGTCATGCATCTTCAGTAATATGAGTGGTGCTTGATCGGAAGCATCCATGAACCAGAATATGGCAGCTTTTATGGGCAGATGTGTACGGAATATTCCCACTACATCCTCCAGGACAGTAACAACTCATTTCATTAACAGAGCTACCACTACGTATTCATGAGGTTTTTAGCGTACTAAAACTGTCAAAACCATTTATATAGACAATAACGGCCACATCGCGCTGTGATTAACCATAATGGGAGGCCAACAATTGTTGACACTCATCAGCAAAAACTAAATCTCCTTCATTAAATTTATTTAGTTTATTGTATCCACAAACTTAAAAAAATAAAATCGAGGTTTTCCTGAAATAGGGCATTGCTTTACTGTTCCACAGTGTTCATTGAGTCGTTGCGATGCTATTTTCAAGCGGCATGACCAGTGTACTCACTCTTGCGAATGTGACAGCGAGCAGTTGACGAACGGTTCACACTTCCTTTGGCAATATCACATGTCATCTCTCGGCATACTCCTACATCGCTCAATTCGATTAGTCCTCATGATGATGATAGTTCTCGCTCCATATGTTTCATAAAGCCTGTAGTTGTTGTTTTAAAGACCCTCATGGCTTAATTTGACCAATGATAGTTAGCATGCAGAAGTGGTTCACGATATTTAATTTGTTGATAGAAGATCGTCAGTAGCTTGCAGTTCTTTGCAGGAGGGTTGTGCATCATCGCGATTATGATTTCACACATTTGAGATCAGACTTCGGTACACCATCAGTTCTATTACATTTACTACCATTATGATATATCGACAAAACCTAGAATAAAATAGCATACAACGGAAATCCTGAATCCGATCACTGACACCTAGTCTTGGCAAAGGGTCCGGGTTCGGACCAGAAAAATGGTTTGGACTGGTTCCCGAATCGTCCAAAAACCCGGCCCTTAGCGTCTTGGCGGGGCGAATCTGGACCCATAGCCGTTAACCCGCAGGTTTTGCCTGGTTTGGGTAGACCTGTCAGTTCCAATATCCGGTTCTGTGTTTAGGGTTTTTCTATTTATGTTGGCATTTAGATACCGTACTGCTAATTGCAAAATATTAACTTTTGCACGCCATTGTCCTTTTCGGATGTATCGGCTGCCTTTATTACTAAAAACAAGAGAGTCACACTTCCTGCCCCATCCTGAACATGATAGTCAATGGCGCATTAATGATTTTTGGTCTTGCATCATGAGTAATCTAGATGGCAATTGGATGCAAACGATCATAAATGAGGTATTGGGCATATTTCAAAGCAAAAGAGAAAAAGATAAGTTCCCTGCCGCATTCTGGAAATGAGTGTCAACAGAGGGTCAATGATTTTTAGTCTGGTAAGTCAGATAATTGAAAAGCGACTTGTCCTTTGTTATGCATAAGCGATATATTGGCCGCCTTTAAAGGCTAAAGAGAAAGCGACACGCTCCGTGCCTGATCTTGAAAATGAGTGTCAACATAGCGTTAACGATTTTTGGCCTTGCAGGATGGTTAATCAAAGCGCGAGATGGCTGCTAATGTCTATATATGGAGTTTTGACTGGTTTTATAGGCTAAAACGGAAAAGGATCACTGAGTTGCATGATTGAAAATGAATTAAGTTGTGATTGTCCGGGAGGCTGTTGTGGGACGACCTCTTGCTTATCAGTCTAGAAAGGCTGCCAAAACCTTGTTTATAGATGTCTGCGATCAGTTACCACCAATATTACCCAAGATTCAAGACCAAACATCATTGTCGCTCTGTCGACCCTCATTGTCAAGATGGGGCAGTGAGAGTATAGCACTCTCTTCTGCCTAAAATGGCGGCCAATACAATGATTATAGATAACAACGATCAATTCACATTGTAATAACCTGACTTACAGGACAAAAAATTGTTGACGCTCTGTTGACACTCATTTTGCCACAGGCCTATCCGCATTATGCAACCATTTACTTTGGCATAGAACATCAATTTCTGTATTTTGGCAGTCGTTCTATTCTCTTCATGTATATTTTCATTTATCACTACATTGTTGTTTAATTGTGCACATAAATATATTCTTTAAAATATACTTTAAAGTGTCTGCTAATTGTAGATAACAATAATACTCAAAACTCCTGTTCTTTTCAATCAATTCTCGTCCTCACCCTCAGATTCGCCCAAAAGGCAGTTGTCGTCTTCAAAATCAATGTCAGTGGTATTTCCACGCAGCAGATAGTGTACTCCACAAATCTGGAATACAATCTTCATCGTGCTTGCTATCCTTGGCATATGCATTATGATTGTAAAATTGAGTATTTGGAAGTGGAAAATGCATATACACACACCTGGATAGCATACCTTCGATTTCATAACTTTCGTTTCCCTCAGTGTGACCTGGTGGCGCAGGGAGTGTTCCGGGCGGAGATGGCCTTCTGGGCGGAGGTGCCGCCGGTTCTGGTGGAGGTGCAGCGGTTCCTTTGCGCCTCTAGTGTGTCTGCAGATTCTTTACTGTACCATTTTGGCAAGGAAGGCAGCCGGCTGTATGATTTTTATAAACCATTCCTGGGTGTCTTTCTATCGCCGTCTTCACCTTCTCATGCCCAGGAAACTCAACTCCTTGCTTCTTCTCTTCTCGGACTTTGGCGCGAGGTTTCTTAATCAGTTGTTGCATTTCCTGCATTGTGGCGCGCGAACACCCTCCTTTGGCCTTTTGGCCATATCCAAGGCAAGATGCAGGTTAGACTGTTCTATCAGTAACCGACCTCCTTGCCTCTCCACAGTGGCAGACATGTTGAAAGCCTACAAGAAATTAATTGCTGCTTCTAAAAGGAAGATTCGTCTATTACCTCAACTATATACGACTCTGTAGCCTCCTCATGAGTGTTTGAAGCCTGTTTTGTCCACTCCCAGGGACCTTTATCACGAAATTTGTCAGCGAAAATCCCAGAGCTGACAACATCATGATGTTCGATTTCGCGGACTGTGTGGACAAATACCTTCGTCGACCATGAAGGCTTGCAATTGCGGACAGCAATAAATTGGTCATGGAGCTCTCTACGTACACCAGCTGTTCATCGTATTGTTAGTTGGCCGCCTTCAATATTGATATGGAGCTACTCGCATCCGATTGCATGCTGCTGCCGATTATTGCTGCATCCGGTTTTACGTATGTTTTTTAAATGAGCGTTCTGTGCCATATTTCCGGTGTCTGCAACTGCATCGTTGCAGTAGCCTAACTGGTGTCTGTGTTGCAGCTGCGTCCCAGCCAGAGGTGCATGGGATGAAGCGCCCGTCGTTCGGCTCGATTCAGATTGAATTACACCGGGCTGAGGTGTTGGTGGAGCCATGACTTTCTATTGTAGAAAAGGTGAGGAAGACGATAACAAAAAGTGGAAAGTCCTGAGGAATATATGGGAAGCTACAGGCCACATGGGAATGAATGACTGTCAACTTGCACGTTCTACTCAAGATACATTCTGCTGCGTATCGCTGCAAGTTTCAGGTGATTCCAACAGTCCCACAGTTTGGAGTAAGTTGGGCGGATGATGTCTGTTTGTTTGTTTGCAGGGATACGTTGAAGTGAACGACAGCTGATATCTCGTGTTTGATCGATATAAAAAGGAAATTCTTGGACGGAAAGGTTGTCTGGTGATGTTTGTCTCAACACATAGCTGGGGTCTTACATGAAACATACGCTAACTATCATGTCATAACATACGATTAGTGTTACAATTCCAACTGATATGACGGTCAGAACGTAGATTTTGCTTTGTTCATGTTGAACAAACGTACGAACCTTGACATAAAAGACCCAGCTTGCCTCCATGTGGTCCATATCTTGCAACATCCAACATCTCGCCCAACATCAAGGTCAACACACGATACAATGGTTAATGCTCCGAAAAAGACCTTTGCTCTACTCCTGGCAGGCAAATACGGCAAATCGACAAAGAAGTCCACACATCAACGTCATCAAGCGAAGGAACACAAGAGCGGCATGGAGGCAGAAATGGTCTGAGCATTGGGAGCATTGCGCAGCTTACGATCTAAAAAGCAGCTTGTGGCGGAGAAACGGGAGGAAACGCACTTTATAAGCAATGAACAGAAAGAGAAATGGATCGAGGATTATGTGGAGAGAGGGGCCGCTGTGGCAAGAAAGCGTGTTCAAGCTGCAGAGACAGCAATTATGCAAGAGCTGAACAATATTACTACTGTTGAAAATGTGGGGGCGACAGCCGGAAAGCCCGAAACAACATTCCAAGAAATGCTAAATGCTATCAGAGACAGTCGGAGCGATCTTGCAAGTTCCCATGATGAGCAGGATGGGGAAGATGTGGAAGATGATGAAGATGATACAGAGCTCTGCAAGCTCAGTGATGATGATGAACCTGGCTGGGTGATGGGCACAATCTCCAAAATGGGACAGCACCGCATGGAGAGTTTTCGGCAGAAGCAGATGAGGCTTGACAATTTGACCGAACAAGGATGGGGGGATGCAGCCAACTACTTTCGTGAGAGAGATATGAAGTATGGGACAGCCAAATTGAAGGTTCCCGCAGTTGTCAAGCCGCAAATAGACACAACTGCTGCCACACCATTCCTGACAACACTTGGAGAGCATATAAAGACAATTGATATCGTCCGAGGACAATTGGAAATGCTGGCAGTGACCTCTCAACCACAAAGTAGTCAAATGTGGCTGGGTTCGGAGAAACCATGGTCACACAAATTCATATTGGTTCTCTCACCCGACCTGGTGACCAATTCAATGCCGATTCAGAATGCAAAGCCTGTTGAACCCGTAAGCTGTTACCCCTGCATGAAGCATCCCTAGTTAATTACCATATAGAAATCAGATATGGACGAAGAACTGGTGACGGCTCCTGCATCGCCGGAGGTATAGATAGTCAAATAGTTAATTTTTGAAGGCCTATCTCTGGGAAAAGCAATTTGTGTACCTATTTTGCTACGTGTCAGCTTGTTCCTGATTTCAGTGACCAAATTGTGAGACATGATATTTCATTAGTGTGTAAGTAAGAGTCGTACAGGCCATGCGAATGTTCTAGACTCGAAATTGGGTTGACAGATGGCCAGGAAACTTGATATGGACTCACCTACTATGGTTACCTTAGAAAGCAAAATCTAAAATAGAGACACAATTTATGAACAAAATTTAATTCAGTGTTGTCATACGAGTCATGGGACGAGGGGTTAGTGAGCTGTCTGAACCTGGATCAATGGCAGCCGTCATGCAGCATTTGTTTATACAGCTAACTGCATTACTGTCCACTCAGACCTGCTGCACATAGTCAAGATTTCGATTATTGCTTATAGTACGTCATGGAATTCGAGGAAAACGAGCGGACAAAAAAATCGTGCAGAAGTCGGACTCTATATGTCTAAAATTAGTTGATGGATCTGAATGCCGTAACTTACAGGCTGAACGCGCTTAAACGTGACGGAGCAACGTCATTTATCAGACTGATGACGTAAATAGTAGTGGCTCAGAAACTGAGAGGCCTCGATGCGTTTGAATAGCAATGATTCTACCTAGAAATGGTATATTGGCTGTTAATGATTATGGTATGACATTCAAGTAAAATGATTGCGCACTGAATGACTGTTCGTATGTCTCTAAGGTGAGCATCAACGGAGTGTCAAAATTTTTGTTTGATCTTTTCTGCAATCAAAGGGTTGGATAGTCACATCAAAACCACAGAGGAGTTGTTGGCCGGCTTTAGACCTAAAAAGACAAGCGATATGCTCCTTGCCCCATCCAAGAAATGAGCGTCAACGGAGTGTCACCGATTTCTGGTCTTGTGTCTTGGATAATAACTGGGCCACACGACAGCATTAAGCCATAATTGCAGTATTGCCCTCCTTTATGGGCACAATGGCCAATGACCATATCACTACCACCTCCTAAAAATGAGCATCAACGGAGCGTCAATGATTTTTGGTCTTGCATCATGGACATTCAAGGGCAGTGCAACGGCATTCACCCAAAATCATAATGTTGGCCGCCTTTCTAGGTGAAAATGCTAGTGACGATATCGCTACTACCTCCTACAAATGAGCATTAATAGAGTGTCAACAATTTGTGGGCTTGCATTTTGGATTATCAGACAGCAATACAGCGGAGTTGACCCATAATTATACTATCGGCTGCGTTTATGGGCAAAAATGCTACTGATGATATCGCAACCGTCTCGTCTTTGGATGTCCTTGTATTCAGCTTCACACATATGCATGCGATGTCTCACAGGTCTGACTTTTTTCTTCCTTGTAGCTCCAAAGTAAATATTTAAGAACCAGCGTTCTACCTGACTATAACATATTCTTTGACAGTTACTGAGATCGAATTATGCAGCGTTCAATTGCCTACCACGATGTCAGATACAAAATCCCGAAATACTTCGTTCCTAGAGGTTATGATATCTTCAAAAAATGAATGTGTCTGTATTCGTGACTTGAGCGACCTTACTTTACAAATCATCTTCGATGCTTGGTGGGCTGGAATGAATGTAGGCTCAAAGCGGCGTATTGGTTGGAATAACTCTAGACCAGCGCCTTCGTGGCAAATCTATGTACATTGCGGAATTGAAAAGACTGGTAGCCCCGGCATCATACGTATCGTTTGCCATTAAGTTCTTCGCCATCCATCAGAACATGGGACCAGCTCAATGGGTAAACGCTTGCTGGCAAAAGCATTTATCGCAAAATTAAACAAATTAACAGTGTCAGAGGTAATGGAATTGACTGTTAAGGGTTGTCTTTTAGCAGACTTGTTTGAGTGAAGCAGGTACATGTGACAAATCAATGGAGATGTTCATATGCAAAACAGCTACCTGCGAATACGCGAACAAGGTAGTCAGTCAAGTTATCCTTAGCGGGATTATACTTGAGCTGGGTGTTGATCAATTAGTGCCAATTACGGTTGCAATAGCCGATTCAAATATGATGACGCAATTATGTCGCCATTACTGGGAAGTGAAAACCCTTCAGCAGTGCGCATAATTATTGGCCACATCAATTATACCTTATCTAGCGGGACAACACACAGTTAAGTTGCGATAACACAGAATTACATGTGCAGCAGATGTTATTGCAATATGCTAGTAAGAGGGATCTGCATGCTCATGCATTAAGCGGTGAGAGCACTTGCGGCACTCTCAGGTCTATGGAAGGTCGAGACATAAGCATGCAGTGTCTGAGGGATAATTGACATTGGCTGAAGATAAGAGGCAAGAAGCAAACCAGCTTATTGAGTTAACACTGTATGCAATGCAATGTCATACTTGTTTACAATACAAAGTTGACGTGTCATTATCTACGCTAGCGGAGTATCAGTTGTTCGCCGATTAAATCTCTGACACAATGCCGAATAGCCAAATCAAAGGCAAGCCAATTGATAGTGAAGAGCTATAAAAATATATTGCGATAAACACTGATAGGACTAAGGTCGTCAGATGTTCTAGCTACTGAACGAATAGGAAGCAGGATGTCGAACATGAGGTTATGAGCTGTCATTATTTGCGTTTGTTATTATAATCATGAGAATGGCCCGATGGGGGACGTAATGTCTTAAAACCACTCATGCATAAAAACGATAACCAAGGGAAATTCGTGGCGATAAGCTATCAAGCAATAATGGTGTCATGACGGAAATCCTAAGTTATATATGAACGAAGGATCCAATTGTAAAAAGCTCACGTTGTCCCCCACGATGAGAAGAACCAAGTACAGCAGCAATCTACAGTCAGACATTACCAGTGAAGAACACCTTAAAATATTATTAAGAATTCTACCTACCCACAGTCAAAATTAAGTGGCTATTTCACTTACATCAATACGCTTTATATGTGTTGGAGGAGATTGACACATTCTCAGTACACACACCAGAGGGTCGTGACAACTTTCGGCGATCTCAATACGTACTACAATGAGTGGGATTCAACCCAGATCTCCAGTGCACTTTCATACTTGGCCATTATCGATGGGGTCGGAGACGAGGTGCACAGGTTCATCACTACTGGTGCGTTTCCTTACGAAGAGTGGTCTGAAGAGCGACCCTGGACCGACGAGGAAGAGTGATAAGTTCTTATTCCTTGAGGAATAAGAGATTGAGTTTGGGAAGATGAGGAGATTAGGACAAGGGGGATAAACGGCTGTATTTAGTCTAATAAATGTTGTATTGATTATTGGGACTTAAAATACCCCTGTAACATTGACCAGTTCAAAGGTCGATTAACCAGCTTTGCCCATACTGAAGTAGCAAGGAAGTCGAGGTATTCTGACTGTAAGTTCGCAAAGGAAAATCAAATTTACCATTCAGGTCTTCAGTATACTTACTGAATTGACAGACAAAATGCTCTAAACTGGCAGCAAAGGACTTTCAAACTGCTGAACTTCACCAAGACACCTGGAATCGGTACCTCATGTTAGGTTTTGTTTCGGCTCATATTCCATGGAATGCAATATCAAACCTTGAGCTACAACAGTCATATAATGTATTACGAAGCGAGTTGGTGTTACCGTCAGCCAGCACCCTGAGTAATATTTGCCAGAGGGAATACACACTGACAGTGGATGCACTTAAGAAGCAATTGCCGTCAAGAAACAAAATTAGTTTAGCTCTAGACGAATGGACGTCGACGAACCTATTTGGAATCATGTCAGTCATTGCATATTATATGGATCGAAATTGGGCTTTGCAAGAAGTACAACTGGCATTCGATGAGGTTGATAGCCCATTCTTGTCCTACTTCGCAACCTCATTAAGAATTACTGGTCAATGGTCAGCGTACGGGAGTACAGCTAGCCAGACTTTTACAGGAAGTTCTGGATTGTTTTGAACTGACTGACGGCCGTTTACTTGGAATTACAACTGATAACGCATCCTGGAATTACTCGATGACTCGCAAACTACAACCTACACTCGAGGCCTCCGGAATCGAACAGGCCGCATTGAGAAACCACATACCATGTAAGGTGCATGTCATTCAGCTTGCTTTCGATGCATTCATGAGCAGTCTGGGTGTAAAAGGCTGCACCAAGTCTTGGGAAGCCCATGAGCGTGATCAGCAATTTGGAGTGAATGAAAGCACAGACATTAGGAAGAGTCAAAGACTTCGAAAGGAGGGCAATGCTAGAATCAACAAGGTGTCAGCCATGAGACCAGGTTTAGCACAGATAATTGAAAAAGTACGTATTTCAACGTATTATGAAAGTGCTGAAACTGACCTTCATAAAGCAGAGAATGCTTGCTGTATTGATTACGCTGAGACCTGGACGTCGAAACGAGTTCATTGACTGTCAAAAAGCCAAAGTCTGGATCGTAGTACTACCCATTCTGGATGTGAGGACAGGTTGGAACTCAACACTGGAGTTGCTCGAGCACGCCTACTGATTGGGTGAATTCACACGTCAGTGGCTTAAAACCCCAAAATATAGTGATTACCGGCCACTCTTCACAACTCAGGATGAGTGACCTATTGTCAAGTATGTCATGGAGGTGTTACGGACATTCTGGTACTGGACCCTGTGGATGTTGAAACAGCATACCATTACTCTGCATCACGTCATCACTGTCTACAATGACATGTTTGATCACATAGATGGTGTGATGCGAGCTTTGGCCAAGAAAAAGACACAATGGAAGGAAGACTTTTTCTTTGCTGTGAAGTGTGCGTGGCAAAAGCTGTCCAAATACTATACTAAAGTGACTCCAACGCCTGGTATGCTCCTGATTTCGGCACATATCCTTGATCCTTTCCAGAAGTTGTGATCGTTTAGGAAGTGGGACAAGAGAATGGATATTAATCCTGAAGACGACATATTTTATAATACCCAATACCTGGAGGCCTCTCTGAAGCATGTGGAGAACGAATACTGCGTGAGACATAGACGTTTGCCTGGTCACTAAGCCCGAAAACATACTAAACAACAATCTCAGCTCCTCCGGAATGGCTTCTAGATCTGGTCAGTCTTCTTATCATCTATATGATTTGTCCAGCGATGATAAAGAATACTTAATGCATAACAATGTGGCCAAAACGACACCCGGACAAAGCAATCGTGCAGCATGCTTATTGTCAGCCGCAATGCTCTATTTGAATTCACCTTCTGAATTACCACAGAACTGGGGGCAAATTAATCTGAATCTTAATGATTACCACTCCGACCCAATGGAGATTAGCAGAACATTTTGGTTACTGGATATCACCAACTGGTGGCGGCAGCAAGAAGAAACGCACTCAAAGTACCCCGATCTCTCCAATGTGGCACATGACATATTCTCTATCATACCTCACGGTGTCGGAGTTGAGGTCAGTTATTCCCTTGGGCGAGATGTGATTGGGTGGAGGCAGTCGAAAACCACAGGTGAGACCCTTTGCGAAAAAGTTGTTTCAAGGTAGTTTGCTCGAGTCAATAACGGATTACTGGCTGGCGACGACTCAGTACTGGATCCAAGCAGCACTGATAACGACATGGAGATGAAGAGAGAGGCAGAGGAAGAGAAGTTGCACCGAATGTCCATGGTCCACAAATTATTGGAGATGTGGCAGGGTAGCCAAACTCTACGAGCTACAAAGAAGGAATCTCGTGCACAAAATAAACAGATAACAGCCGTAGAATATATTTCAGATACTGGAGAGATCGTCAAAGCATCCTGGTCAAACTTTCATCATGATGGTGTGGCTGCATTTAAATTATCGGAAAAATTACCTGTGCCACCACCTTTGTCTGCAAAGGACCTCCCTGGAGGACGAACTCAAGTATTGAATGTCCGCCGACTCAAAAGAATCGACTGCCAACCTGCTGATAGTGATGAGGATAGCTCACCTGAAAGCATTTCAGACACCGAAAATTGACTTAACTACTTGGGTAATCCAATTAACAGCGAAGACCACTGGGAGGCAGACAATGAATCAGACATGGAACTGCACAACAGTAGTGAGTGTTCAGCAACCCCGCAGCACCAGAATGTCAGTGCTGCACCGAATGTTGCTGCATTGATTCGGCCTATACGACGATCAAAGAAGAATGTCGAAAAGACATTGATCACAGTCAATATAATGGAAACGAGGATGAATATGGGGATCAAGAAAAAGTTGAACAGAATGTGTCAATGTATTATCAGCAAGTTCATTATGTAGTTTGACAGAGAATTTTATGTAGAGAAATATTCTGGAAGAATATTGACCAGTCGCGTGAGAATATTGGTTAATAAACAAAGCTATAGTGGGCAATATATATTATTTGGCATGACATATAAATTTAACCGGATGAGAGCGACAACTGCTGGCATATTACTGGGCTCGGCTTTGCCATAGAGCCAAGTTCTGATTACACTGAAAGGCATCCACAAAGTTCAAATATTTAAGATTGCAATTATTAATGGCAGCAGATCATGATCAGACCGTACATTAAAATGAGTGTCAACCAAGCGTCAATGATTTTCAGTCTTGTAAGTACGGTAATTGAATGGTGACATGGTCGGTGCTATCCATAACCAACATACTGGCGGCCTTTCTTGGCAAAAGAGTAAATGACACGATCACTGCCCCATTCTGAAAATGAGCTTCAACAGAGCGTCAACGATTTTTGGCTGTGCATCTTGGGTAACGTATGTAGTGATTAGTTGCAGCCATTCATAAATGAGGTATTGGCTGCCATCCAAGTCAAACATACTAGTATCAGGCTCCCTGCCTGATCCTGAAAATGAACGTCAACCGAGCGTCAATGATTTTTAGTCTTGTAAGTTCGGTAATTGCAAAGTGACCTGGTCACTGCAATCCATAACCGACATAGTGGCAGCCTTCCTGGGCAAAACAATATACGACACGGTCACTGCCCCATTCTGAACATGAACGTCAACGGAGTGTCAACAATTTTTGGCTGTGCATCTTGTGTAACCTAAGTGGCGGTGGTTGCAGCCATTCATAAACGATGTATTGGCTGCCTTTCAAGCTCAAAATAATACCGACACGCTCCCTGTCCCATCCTGGAAATGAGTATCAATGGAGTGTCAACGATTATTGGTACTGGATTTTGAATAATCTAAGTGTCACAATGTGGTAATAATTCATAGACGATGTCGTGGCAGCCTTTTCATTTGAAACAACGCATAACACATACGTTACCCCATCATGAAACTGAGTGTCAACAGAGCGTCAACAATATTTGGTCTTGCATATTGGGTAATCAAGGCTTTGTGCACATAAATGCGCTCATAACAGAACTATTGACTGCCTCTATAGCCAAAAATGCAATGTATAAAAGGAAAAACACATATTCCAAAATAATCAATGTCGCAGATTGCAAAACATCAAAAAAGTGATTATTGGCTGTCGAATACCTGATTTTAATAATGTACAGTTATCCAACTGCAAAAACAAGAACATTATATAAATCTACAGATGGACCCGCTGGACAACCTGCTGACAACCCGCCCAATACAGACGGTTTGGGAGATTTGCATCGAACCGTGCCCAAATTGACGGTTCAGGTGTATTGACAACCCTAACTGCCAATTTGGCAATGGTTTGGTTCTGACCTGGACTCGGAGCCGAAGTGGCAGTCCCGAACTGTTGCTAACACTACTGACACCATTCCTAACGTCCAAGGGACATCGCACCCTCTACTATCGTACTTCCATTGACTAATCCCATATTATCATCGCTGGTCATGTTGGTGATGTTGTTGCAGTTGCTGTTGCTGTTGCTGCAGGGGACAGGCTGGCTGCTGCTGGCGATGGCAGACCCACCCATAGGCAGAACAGCTGAGAATTGCATACTAGCTTCAGTAGCAGCAACAAAGCTGCTGAGATGATTAAAAGAATTGTCAGGCTGCTCTATCAGCTCCTACGGGTCGTAATCAAGAAAATCCTCATCAAAGCTGCACTGATCGTTGTTTGGTTGTGCCATCGCTGGGTCCGTAGCAGTTGAGTGGATCCTTTGGCAGAACACCCTGCGGATATTGTCTATGGTTTTGTCTGGAACATCTGGCGAGGAGCAATGAAAATCCACATCGAGACGACGAAATACAGGTGTGCACGAATTATTAACTCTGTGATTGATGTTTGTTGTATCGCATATATGTTGTACTCCACCTGCTGGACCAAACTCTCATGGGACCCTGAACTCGTCTGTTTTCCAGGTCGACAGACAATGGTGGACGGCCGTGATGGTAAGGCCACTGAATGTTGGGTTGATTTTATAAATCAATGATCTATCTTGTATTCCCATTTGTCGTATGCGATAGAAGTACGTCCGGTAATTAAGATCAACAATTTCAGTCGCTGCAAATCGATAGTTGCACTCCTAAATTGATGGTCAAGACAACAATTAAACAAGAAGGGAACTTTGAAATTACCTCACAAACGTTTGTCGAGCATGTAAACCTGATCTTGGCCGCTAGCCCGGCTACTATTTTCTGCATCTCTGTAGGCGACTGTGTTCGAAATCGGTAAATAGAGTCGATCAAGGTCTTGCAGCAGTATACCATTGCTGCACGGGACCATGTAATCTTTACGAGAGCCTGATGCATAATGGCAGTGATGAAACAAATCCTTCAGATGATTCATTTACCACTGAAATGTAGGCATGTGGAGGGTCTGAGTTTCTCTGGGCTGGTTTCATCTTGGCGATTTCGTCATACCACCAACTATGAATCTGGGCAGTGATCACTGCATTGGTGGTAAAGGGATTCACAAACATCACATAATTCATAGCTATAGACTTCACACGTGGCTTAACCATCGCCGGAACCCCTGAAAGTGTTGTTGGGGCACCAGATTCTGCGCCCACGATGAGGCCTGTCACATTGTCAACAGAGGGTTCATATCGCCACAGATTTCCAGCTTTCTATGCAACCAATTGCTCACCGGCTTCGTTTGAATCCTTTCTCTATGAATTATATACCTTAGGGGGCGGATTTAATCAGTCAAACGCTTGATCCGATACCTTCTTGGATCCAGTGGTGCAGGCTCGCATTCATCCTCCTCCTCTGAGACAACATAGACCTTGCAATGCTCAGGCTGTAGGGGTTGCGCCAACGTAGGAGTTAATTGAGTTGCTGCGACTTGTTTTCCAATTGTTGACGTGAAGGAATATTTTGATGGCCTCATGACCATTCCTTTCCTGGATGGTCGCCAAAGAGGCTCGTCATCGGATCCTGAATTGTCATCTCGACGATCATTGCAATTATCAAGTATCGTGCTGACATCGTCCTCTTGATCCTCATCGTGGATAGATCATCTGCTTCTCCTGGTGTAGGAAGGAAGCGAAGGAGGAGAAGTGCACCGCCTTCTTGTTATGATTTAAAAAGGCAGCGAGTGATAAGTATGAAAAATTAAAGGAGTGGCTAAAGGAAATGTGAATAAATGTAGGGTAAATGAATCAAAGTGTTGTGTAAAGTAAAGAAAGCATTGATATAAGTAAAAGCATCGTCGTGATGTGTCTTTTTATCATGTTGATGATTCAAGGATCTTGGCTTGTCCCATCACCCACACTTCCAACTCCTTGGATGGACAGGAACTTGGAACATAGAATGGCAGGTGACAAGCATGTGACAGGGTTGTTGATTGGCTTCCTTTGACGAAACTCATTATCACGAAGAGCTAAAAAGTGTTCGCGTTTCACTAATCATTCGGGCTAACTTCTGATGGGGACAGATACTGAACTACCAATTACATGATAGCCATACACGGAGTCCTATCGCTGCCACTATGCCCTTCCCAACAATCAATGTCTCAACAATTAATTCGAACATCGTGAACTTTCAACACCGCCCTTCATGCATGAATATGAATCATGTAATATTGAAATAAACAAAACACCAAAAAGAGACCCAAAACCTCACCAAAAAACTCCAAAATATCACTCATCCGTCCACCCTCCAAAGTGTCAGAAAATTACCTACCCACAACGCAAATCCTTGAACAACTGTTCAGCCAGTGCATTCCTTCCTTACAACAACTAATTTGCAGCTGGGCGGCTGCTTGCACCCCTTCTATTGGCCAAAGAGCCTGCACCAGGAGGATTCACACTGTGATCGTGCTCACTTAGGCAAGCCACATCCTCATTAGCAACAACACTTTGCACATAATCGGGAAAGAGGCCAAGATCACGGTTTCGGATGACTTTAAGGTATCGCTGCTGTCTGATAACCCTCTTTTAAACCGTCCATTCAAAATTTTTGAAGCCTGTTTTCGTCGTCGGGAAGCTTCTTGGTTTTAGGCGCCACGTCTCACCATCATCATCCGATTGCTCCCCGATATTGTCGATCATATCCTCAGCTGCAGCGTGGAGGATGTCATCCAGAGGAATATAGCTACGGCCACCACGCATATGGGTCTGGGCACCAGCGGTGGTGTCGGCTTGTTGGCTACAATAAACGAGGCACATAGGTGTTGGGTTGCTTGAATTCATCGCCACCGTCACCCATCTGGCAGCAGTATTGTTATCGAAGATTGGGGTAACATTACGGGCGCACGGACCACCATCTCCATCAGGCTCCTCCCGGCAGCCTCAAAGCCCTCAGATTTTCTGGCTGGAGTCTGGCAGACCGGCAATTCCAGCATTCACGATTGACAAAATAGTCATTTCGACAATTGATGTAACTATTGGAAGTATCAATTCATCATCCCCAGGCAAGTGTCATGAGAATAGCAGAGTATTGGGTTCATCCACCCTCTTCCCAGCAATGTCGGGATCCACATAGGCCATGGTAAAGCTAAATGGCTCGATCAGTATACTGGTCAATGTATAGCAATGCACCTTTATTGGCGAAGACCTGTGACCCGAGGTTGCTTTCTCGTCATCTTCTGGATCTACACATCGTCAGGCAGAGCAAAAGAAGCATCAGGGCAATGAAATATATACCAACGTGCACGAGTTTCCTCTTCTTAGTTGGGGTTTCTTGGATCCCATTCTTCCTTCGGCGAAGACCAACCTCTGCAAACTTGTCCAGTGCTGCCTTGAGTTTCTGACCATCGAGGTTAGTCTTGTCTGACATGTACCGTTTTGAAAGCGGCCATCTTCGACTACAGATCACTGATTCGAGTAATGCCACAATTGGTTAGAAGATCCCATTGCTCAGGGATGGCGCCTTGCCCGTTGACGATTGTCATGAACCGGGCAATCTCCCAGACACGCTCCCTCACTTCATCATCTATCAGTTGTGTTGCCAAGCCACCCTTATCCTGCCATATCCCCATGGTTTCTGATGCCCATTGGCTGACTCCAACACCGGCGTTCTTGGCCCAGACACCCACTTGTAGAGTCGGCGTCTGGATTGTATTAGCATCTTCGATGACTGAGTTCGGCAACCAGATGGCATCACATTAAATTTTAGGTTCTCAAAGGTGGTCAATGATTGAGTGGTGGATAACCAATGTTTCCTACTCTAAACAAGCATTGGGAGTGTTGAATATATTGTCAAGGCTGATGCGATACTGTAGCAGAGGTGAGGAGAGTGTGTCGAGAATTCTGGTGATGGTAAGTTACGTGGGCAGGCAAGGCGAATATATATATGAGCTTGGGAGGGTTTTCATGATCTGGCGACATCATCTTGGCTGCAATTCAGCTAGGTGGCAATTTGCTTAGCATCATCTAAGCCCCCTGATTCGTCAACTGAACACTTAAGTTCATCACAATGACAACTAAAACCAAGCTCTGCAGCAATATCTCACTCGTTTGTTCTTGCTCAAGTTCATGTACCCTAAGATGATGTTGCTGGGTCGGTGTCTGAGGAGAATGCACGGTTCATGTAAGGTACAAATGTAACATAAAGTGACAACCATAAATGAAGCAATGCGCGTAGGAGGGTCTTGTGAGGGATCAAAACAATTGCTGTGACGAGCTGAATGCAGATGCGGTATGCTTTTCGAGATCTAAGGGATATTGAAATTCAGAGAGCGATTAAACACTTTGCAAGCGTGTGAAGGAGGATGAGAGAAATTCTACGAGAGTGTTAGGACCCCTTTTTGGAAAAAGTAACTCGAGGTGCGGCTTATTCCAACGACAGCCGGCTTGAAATGGGAGAAGTAGCTAAAAGACCGTCGAGACACTTCTTAACGTTATTGCGACATTTCATTGCGCTAACAAAACATGGATATTCGTCAACAGTGGCTTTCCTGCTTGAAGATGTACTCCTACATCAGCGCCTACATCTCCCACTTCCGTCGCGACCACAAAGCCAGGATTGTATACGTATCAGCCGAACAACTGCCAGATGATGGTTTTGCGATTGAGCATAATAGTGTACTACTACATTCCTTTGTTCATGAACCGCATCACGACCCGTTTCTTCACCCTCCCAATGATGATTCCAGCGATACAGAAGCGGAAAGCGAGAATGCATGTATCAATCCAGAGCAACCTCCAGTTCGGATACGTATTCATAGTACTCCACACTTGGACAACCGTCCAGCTGGCAAGCCTATTAGTAACGAGTATTTGGAGATCCTGGATGATGGAATTGATCCATGGTCACTGTTTCCTTGCGAGGAGGAGTATCAATTAGCGCACTGGTGCGTCAAGCACAACTTCCGCAGAGCTGCTTTCAACGAGCTGTTCAGGAACCCTACCATGGCTACCCTCACCAGCTTCACTTCGTCCCACACTGTGTTCAATAGGTTGAACGAAATGTCCTACACGATGCGCATCGACTCTTGGAAATCCGGCAAAGTGTGTTGCAATCGTTTGGCTTATCCAAACAACCTTCGCGATGAAGATTACACTCGTTTCTTTTACCGCAATCCTGTTGAATGCATTGAGTTCTTCATGCAACTGGATTTGGGGAGCATATGTCGTAAGCTCCAGCAAACAAATTCAATGATGCTGAGGAACATATCTATTCAGAGGTACAATCAAGCGACTGGTGGTGGAATGAACAGATACGTTAGTTGAATTTTGTCATAGCTACGACGATTTTGACCTCTTCAATAGCTACGGTGGGCGCTTGGAGCGACGACTGTCCGTTTATTCGGCAGTTCAGACCAGACACATCTTACAAACTATTTGGGCGACGAGAAGAAATGGCCAATATATCTGAGTCTTGGAAACATCGACTCAATGATTAGATCAAACCGTTCAAATCTTGCAAGCATCCTTGTTGCCCTTCTTCTCATTCCCCCGAAATATCACTTTCAAGGACATTGAAAAACATCAGCCGTGTTGGAACAACAAATCCACAATCGAGAGATTTTAATGAAGGTGTTCGAGCATATTTTTCGTCCTCTCGACTCGCTTTTCGACACTGGAAAGCATATGCTTTGTGTGGACGGTCAGATGCAGCAATGATATCCTGAGATCTGTGCATGGACGGCTGACTACTTTGAAAACATTCACCTGCACTAAATCAAACAGCCCCATTGCCCTGTGTGCGAAGCACTGAAATTGTCGTTTGGAGAAGGGAATTCATCGTCGTGGCAATTACGAAACTATCGGCTATACTTTCAAAAGATGATACTTGCGACTCAGAGAGATGAGACGGAGATATGACAAGCAAGCCAATTTCTGGATGATCATGCGGTTGGAACCTCAGAAGGCATCTTCTGGAATATGAAATGCATCTCTCCCATGACTATTATCGTACCCAATATATTTGATACCATCCATCTCGGTATGCTTAAGCATTTGATGGACTTGGTAACGTCCTTCCTCAAATAACATTCCAGGATGGACAGGTTCAACCAGCTCTGGGCGATGATGCCTTCATATCCTGGCTTCGCTCAATTCAACAAGCCATATAGCCAGATGACAAAATGGAGTGGTAAGGAGATGAAAGCACTCCGGGGTGTGATTGTTCCAGTTTTCGCTGCGACTCTTTTATACCCTTTGGTGAGCCAAAGGATTCTCTTCACACAAGCCCTGTTGGGCGTCAAGAACTTAGTGTATTGTCACCTGATGGCACAGTACTGGTACGATACTGAGGCCACAATCGAGTACATAGAGAATTATCTGGAGGAGTTTCATTGTCAGAAAGATGTTTTCAGTGGATTCCACGCCAGTAAATCTACAATGAAGGTCTCGGAAGCCTTGAAAAATCAGCTGACATTGGACAACCAGGAGGAACGGAAGAGTGACCCTGCTTGGAACAATTTTTCTGCGGCTGCAAAGCATCGTCGCATTGATGAAGATAAAATGCAGATTGATTCAGAAATTGCACAACATCTTGTTGACGAATCGGATTTCAACTTTGTGAAGATGCATCTCCTGAACCACTTCTCTGACCATATACGCCAGCTTCGTAACCTCTGAAATGTAAGCGCCGAACTCCCAGAAAAAGTGATGATGCATCTTAAACTACCGTACCGACAATTGAATCGTCATGAGGCTGCCATCCAGATTTTGCGAATGAAAGGCAGAAAGGAGGTGTTTCAGTATTGAGAGCGGAATGCAAATGCTGCAAAACAACGTCGCCACGATGATATACCTGTAACAAACGCGCCTATCAAGCGAATGATGAAAAATCCGGGACCAGAAATGAAGACCCTTTATGACTTGGCCGAGTGGTGTGCAATGCCAAAAGGGGAGCTACAGAATCACATTGATTGGTGTTTCAAGCGAGTTGCCGACTTCATGGACTACGTCGATCATGATCAGTATTTCAGTCGTCTCAACGATGCAAAATACATTTGGTACAATGCAGTAACAATTCCGGTGACATCTGTTGAATGCGACAAGCAAGTAGTTCATATGGTTCGTTGCACTGGGTCCACACTGTGGAGAAATCATAAGCCACCAAGGAACGATACAGTGCTTCTATGAGTGGTGACGAGTCCGGATAGGCACTTTAACTCGACTGTGGGACAGATTCCCGCATGGTCGAAGTGTCTTTTTGTCATCAAGGAAGCTGAATCAAGTGTTGAAGGGCTTCTTGCCTTGGTTCACACGTTTGCAACAGGGCCGATATGTCAGACTGCTGGTATGTTGATTGTCAAGGAGAGAAATCAACCTCCGATGCAACCCTTGCACGATGGAAGGTACCATCCGCAGTCTATTTTTGGCGTCGGAACCACCTCTATTGTCCCTATAAGCAGGATCCAAGGAGCTGTACACCTTCTTCCACTGCCACCGCAGCCAGATAGCTTGCGGTGCTATTTGAGCACCATCATTGACTTGAATGCTTTCAATTTGTTTTACATGTAAATTATTCGACTCAATGCTTAAAATAATTGTTGCAGCGATCCATAGAAATCTGATGAGTGTTTACTCTGGGTGTCTTGATATTTGAAATGGGAGTTGTGCAAGCTTGTGAATAATCAATGTCTCAAGGGATTAAATAGTTGAGAATATGCTCAAAATCAATGGAACAGTTCAAAAAACCGTCCAATCAATTAAAATCTAGATGTCCAACATGAAAGAAACAAGAGCAATAAATTAGCTTAAATTACTAAACATGTTTTGAGATGTCGCGACGACGCAATCACATCATTGAACGCTTTGAACCATGGTGGAAGATTGGAAATAAGTCGCTCAGAACATTTTTGGAGAATGTGGAGAAGGATCGGCGCATGGGGTCCATTTTGGGAAACCAATTTTGCTTTTTGCTGATACTCCGTTGAAGTTCATTTTCATGCTGGGGCAGGGAGCGTTTCACTTTCTTTCTTACCTATAAAGGCACCCAATACTTCGTTTAGGACTATTTGCAACCTGTCGCCCTTCAGATTACCGAAGATACATGATCAAGAATCGGTGACACTCTGTTGACGCTCATTTTGCGACGGGTGTATATACAATATTCAATTATTTGCTTTGGCATAGTCCGTCATTCACATTTATTTGGCAGCCTGTCTAGCATTTTCATTTACTTTCTTCTTGATTACTACATTGTTCTGTAATAATACATAGAAATATATGCTATTAAATATTCCTTACAGTATCTGCGAATTCAGGATAAATATAATCTCCAACATGCTGTGCCATTCGATTGATGCTAGTCATCACTGCCAGGTTTACTCAATAGGCTGCTCTGTACATCAAAATGAATGTTTGCAGCATTACCACACAGCAGATAGTGTACTAACCAGTGGCTGTTCCTTCATCAGTCAGCATATCTGGATCAAAATGTGGATCCTTCTGGGTATCCTGGGCAGATGTATCGAGAAAAAAAGATTCAGCAGAGGGCAGAGAAGTATGTGAATAGGCATATCCGGCCAGCAAATGGATGATTTGGGTATGTTCACCTCCAGAAGTGGTACCGTTTGGGGCGGGTGGTGTTCCGGGTGGCCATTGTGACGGCTCTGAAGTCGGCTCTGCAGTCAGCTCTCTGCGTCGGTTGGACAGAGGTGCACCGGTTCCTTTCCGTCTCCAGCCTGTCTGTGGATTCTTTGCGGTGCCATTTTGGCCAGGAAGGCATCTGGCCGTGTGGTTTTGATGAAGTATAACCGGGTGTCTTTCTATCCTAGCCTTCACCTTTGTATGCCCAGGAAACTCAACACCGTGCTTCTTCCCTTTTCAGACCTTAGCACGTGGTTTCTTAATCAGCTATTGTGTTTCTTCCATTACAGCAGGCGAAAACCGTCCTTTGGCCATTTTGGACATATTCAAGGTGAGGCATATGTCGGACTGTCCCAGCTGTACACGACCTCCTTGCATTGCCATCGTAGCAGACAGGTTGAATACCTACAGCAAATTAGTTCCTGCTTCAAACAATGAGATGCGGCTATTACCTCAACCATATACACTACCATTGCCTCCTCTAAGGTGACCAAAGCCTGGTTCCTCTACTCTGGGGATGATTATCAAGAAATTCGGGCGCCACAATCGCAGAGCATCCAACAACATGATATTTCATTTCGCGGACTGTGAGGATACATGCCGTGGTCAACCATGGAGGTTTCCAGTGACGGGCACCAATAAAATGGTCACATAGCTCTTGGCATACACCAGTTGTATGTATTATGATTACTTGAAGGTCACTTACCATGGTATGGACAGACTCACATCCAACTGCATGCTTGTTGTTATTGGTGCTGCTTTCAGTTTTACAGAGGATTTTGAAATGTGTATCCTGGGTCTTATTTTTGGGGGCTGCATTGGCAGCATCGCACTGGACTAACTGGTGTCTGCGTTCTTGCTGTGTGCCGATAAGCGATGTATTTGACGAAGCGTCTGCCAATCGGCTTGATATGGATCTGCTCTGACCTGCCTGAGATGGTTGTGTTTTGATGATTTGCTGGTGTGGAATAGGAGAGGAAGATGATAACAACAAGAAGTGGGAAGCTCTGAGGATTATTTAGTTAGCTTCATGACAGAATACAACAATTAGCTACCAACATGTTCGTTATACTCAAGATGAATCCAGCTGCGTATAGCTGCAAGTTGCAGGGGTTGCCCACAGCCCTGAGATGTAAAATATGTTGGTCCATTGTTGTTTGTTTGTTAACAGGGACAAATTGCGGTGTACAACAGCTGAAATGGCATGATTGTCAGCTATACATGGGACATTGTTTGAGGGAAACGACGTCTGCTGATGTTGGTCTTAAAGAATCCCAGGGATAATATGTGAAACTAACGCTAACAATCAAGTCATGTTGTATGGTTAGCCGAACTATTCCCGTTTTACTGACAGTCAAAAGGGAGGTTTTGCTTTGTTCTAGCTAAGTAAACATTCCAACCTTGACATAAAAGACTCAGCTTGCCTCCATATTGTCCATATGCTGCAACATCGATCATCTGGCCCAACAACAAAGTCAACGCAAACTACACTGGTCAATGCTCCAAAAAAGATCTTTGTGCCACGTAGGGCGGGAAGATATGACAGATCGACAATGCGGTCGACCCAACAACGTCATCAAGCGAATGAAGGCAGGAGCAGATTGGCGGCAGAATGATTCGAAGCCACCTGGGCATTACGCAGGTTGAGCTCCAAAAAGTAGCTTGCGGCCAAGAAATGTCGAGAAACGCACTTCTTAAGCATTGAAGAGGAAGAGAAATGGTTTGAGGATTGTGATGACAGCGGAACCGTTGGGGCACGAAAGAGAGTTGAAGACATGGAGGCAACTGTTCAACAAGAGCAGGAAACGATGAAGCCTACTGAACTCGCGGGATTGACGAACAGAGAGCCCGAAAAGACCTTTGCGGAGATGATTGTTGATATCGGAGACAGTCTGAGTGATCCTGGAAGTTCCAATAATAGGGACGATGAGGAAGATGACGATGATGAAGAGACAGAGCAGCACTCGCTGAGGGAAGATGATGAACTCGGCTGGGTGATGGGCACAATCACCAACACCGTACTGCAGTGCACGGAGAGGTTTCGGCAGAAACAGATAGAGCTTGACGAATTGACACAACCGGGATGGGAGAATACAACCAAGTACTTCTGTGATACAGATAAGAAGTACCGCGTATCCGAATTGAGGGTTCTGGCATTCGTTCAACCTTAAACCCATGATGACTCTGTGGCATCAGCACCAACAACATTTGGAGAGGTTGTGGAGTGTCTTGACATTGTCCCCGGAATGTCGCAAATGTTAGAAGGGACTTCTGGAACAGGAAGTAGTCATATTGAACTAGGGCCGGTGAAGCCGCTGCCGAACCCGAGCATACCTGGTCTTTAGCCCACTGTGGAGCGAGATATTTCACCTTAGCTGATAACGAAATCTGTTGAACCTGCAAGCTTTTACCCCTGCATATAGCCTCCAGCTTATCACCATATAGATTTAGGATTTGAACGAAGACATAGTAAAGGCTCCTGAGTTTGCAGAGGAGTAGATAGGCAAACTGTAATTTTGAACATCATATCTCATTGAAAAGGAATTTGTTTACCAATTTTGCTATGTGTCAGCTCTGTCTTGATTTTGGTGACCAGATTTTGAGATATTATAATCCGTCTGAGTATGTGCAAGGGTCGAATGCACCATGTGAAAGTTCTGGAATCCAAATCAGCCGAAAAAATGGCCAACACGTTCAATTTCTATCTGCAAGTGACTGTTAAGTGACAAAGGCAATGCTATATTAGTGATGAAATATACTACCAAAATTTAAGTGAATGATGTCATACTTGTCATAAAAAGAGGGGTCAGTGTTGTTAGGGGTTCTCCCCTGATAGCGACCAGTAACACTTGGTATCAGGTGGATGCATTAACCATGCAAGAAAATACAAGTCAGGTTATGTGGTACACTCCTTAGCGGAGGTTTACACTAGTTGCGAGAAGATTACAGACAGCCGTGGCTGGCAAGACATCTTGCATAAACCAAGCCGTTCTGGGATGTCTGGTTGGGACATCAGCAGTGCTAGTGGTATCTATCTTCTTTCATTCCTGGATACTTTGCAGGACAGGCATAAGTATATATGCACGGCAGTTGATAGTCAAAATGGGAGAAAGTGGTCTCTCCACTCCTACCTGTAACGGGCCAGAATCCAGTGGGGCACGGTCCGGCCCAGTTGGCCTAGGCATGACGTAGGCACTGCCTACAGCAAACACTACTTATTGGTTTGGTAGCATGGGTAGCAATGTAAGCTCGAATGTTGTTATGAGCTTACATGTCAAGTTCCACGTTGGCAAAGTACCGTTAGTTACCGATTAAATCTATGACGCCATGATTAATAACATGGATAAGTTATTAATTGCGATAAGGCATGGTCAATATCGGGTTATTGATTAGATGTTCCAACTACCAATTCATTTGATGTGACATGTCCAAGTAGAAGGAATGGTCTGAGTAATTGTGTGATAAGATATCATACATGAACACGATAACCTAGGGGATTTGTGGCCACCTCGGATGAGCGCATTGTTTAAACGTAAGACACAACGTAACATGGCTATCATGAGGACATTAAATCATACTCTGAAGAGGGTTTGAAGAGACTATGAAGAGAGCAAATTGTTGTGGCAATGAAAGAGGGGCATGAGACTCGGAAGCAAAAAACCTACCAGCAAAGAACGATTCTTATTTATTATTGAGTTTTTATGATACCTAGATCTATCATTATATTCTAAAGAATCTATTAGCTTTCTGAAGCGACAGCCCCGCACCCTGACGAAAAATATTTAACGAATGACCATTCCATTTGAAACCGACAACAAGGTTATTATAAACGGCCTCGAAAACACTATATCCTACGCTTGGGATAATCACTACATCTTTATACCTCACTGCATTTGGTGGATAGCCTCCATTATCAGATTGCAGCAAGACTTAGTTATATTCATTAATATTCTCAACAAACGGGCAAGCGTCAGACTTCGAGAATACGGCTTGACTAATGTACGCTCAGAAAGGATAGCTATCGGGCCAGAGATTCAAAACATATCTGCGACGATCGACGCTCCTACGGAGGATTTCAGAGCTGAGCAGATATTGGAATACGTGGAACGATTTTTTCAGAGATGAGAGAAACCTTGAAATAAGTGGGAACTCAGCCAGGACCTGAAGGACACTCGAGAGCCCCAGCGAGATTCTAATATACCCGACATCGAGGAGATACCTGTCTACTCAGGCAGAGAGCAGCGAGCACTACGGCAACAATGGAAATCTGACCCTCTATCAGTTATATGGTCAGGCAGAGTCGAGGTGAAGCCCTTAACTAAGGAGCAGGAGAATCGGTTGCAAGCGATTCCCAGAGATACATTACTTGAGTATCTTAAGATGTAGGAACAATGGCCATGTACCTAGTTCTCACATGTTGAGCTACTTAGGGTTAAGCACCCCCATAACAAGTGCTCATCATGAATCTGTCAAAATAACGACCGTCATGCGCCATTAATCCACATGTCCAACAGTATAACTCTCCGCACAGACCTCGTGAACGTGGTTGAGATATTTGAAATTGCTTATGGTACGTGATGGAAATTGAGGAGAAGGAGCTGGATATGGAAAGGTGAGAAAGTCAAGCTATATGTACCAAAAACTAGTGAAATGATCAACATGCCATAAATTCCCGGCTGAAAGTGTGGGAATGTAATAAGGCCACTTCATCTCTCACTCAGATAGCGTGGATAGCAGTTGATTTGAAATTGAGAGGTAACAAAACTCCTGGATGCAAATGATAATACATACATATACTATACTGGATGCCAATACTGTGTATATGATTGGTTGCATACATTCATTGAGTGTAAAAACGCTGTTTCGACGTGATTGATGTGAGCGTCAACTGAGTGTCAACAATTTTTAGTCTTACACCATCGGCAATCAATGGGCTGCTTGTTACATACTTCCAAAGTGAAAATGTTGGTAGGCGTTTTAGCGAAAAGGGGAAATGAAACGCTCGTTGGCACGTCCTAAAAATGAGCGTCCACGGATGGTCAACGATTTTTGGCATTGCATTATTGAAAGCAATGGACTGCATTGTGCTGTTCCTCAATTGAGTTTTACGCGGCCAGTCATTGCAATTTGTCTTTGTATACAACTTCACAAATATGCATGCAATGTCTTGCAGATCTGATTTTTTTGCTTGTAGCTGTGAAGTCAATATTTTAGGACCCACAGTCTGAGATAGTGCCACATTACCTTCGGCAGTCTCTTGGGTCGGATTACCAAGCGTTCTAATTCCAACTGACATGTCAGATTCAAAATCTTTGAATACCTCTTTGCTCGAAGTTCTGATCTCTTTCAAAAACGAATGTATCTTTATTCGTGATTTGAACGACCTTACTATACAAATCATCTCCGATGCTTGGTAGGCTTCACTGAATGTAGGCTCGAAGCGGCCTATTCTCTGGAATAATTCTAGACATGCGCCTTGGTGGCAATTCTATTTACACTGCGGAATTAAGGAGACTGGCAGCCCTGGCATCATAAGTATTGTTTGTCATCAAGTTCGTCGCCATCCATCAGAACATGGGACCAGCTCATTGGGGAAACACTTGCTGGCAAAAGCTCACAATGCAAAGTTAAACAAATTAACAGAGCCAGAGGTTACTGAATTGAATAGTTTGACGGTCGATGAAACAGCTTTGGCCATCCTGAAGAGGCCCAGAAGTTGACGAATCACAATAGTAAGTTCGCAGAGCCAAATCTCATTTGATATCCTGGTTAATCCATATTGACCTAAATGACAGACAAAACGTTCCAAACTGGCTGCTAAGCACTTTGAAACTTCCGACTTTCACCAAGACACATGGAATCGCTACCTCATATTAGGTGTTAGGGGTTTTCCTCTAATAGCGGTAATGATACATGTTTGAACTGAAGCTAGTACACGTGACTACCATTCGGAAGTGGATACCATTGGTCACGAAGCAAAACACCTTCTAGCGTATCAGCTCAT